>Ga0316604_10000781_pt1 | contig 33755 bp, 28 predicted proteins | sample OWC_soil_day20_C_FD_207650 | JGI IMG/M metagenome (GOLD analysis project Ga0316604, IMG submission 207650) | Wetland soil microbial communities from Old Woman Creek delta, Ohio, United States - OWC_soil_day20_CT | ecosystem: Environmental > Terrestrial > Soil > Wetlands | place: USA: Ohio... | reverse complement strand
TTGCAAGGTCATGCCGACCGGGCCGGCGCCGACAATCAGGATGTCGACGTTTTCAACCGCCGGTTCACTCATGGCGCATCACTTCCTCGATCTCGGCCACCGTCTTTGGTGCCGTGGTGTACACGTCGCAGCCTGACTCGGTGACCCGGACGTCGTCCTCGATGCGGATGCCGATGCCGGCCAGCGCCGGCGGGATATCGGCGCCGGGACGGATGTAGAGGCCGGGTTCGACGGTCAGCGTCATGCCCGGCACCAGCCGGGTCCATTCATCGCCGACCTTGTATTCGCCGGCATCATGCACGTCGAGGCCGAGCCAGTGGCCGGTGCGGTGCATGTAGAAGCGGCGGAAATCGCCTTTTTCGATCAGGTTGTCGAGGTCGCCCTGGAGCAGTTTGAGATCGATCAGGCCCTGGGTCAGTACGCGGACGGCGGCATCGTGGCCTTCCATGAAGTGGCGGCCGGGCGCCGTCGCCTGGATGGCTGCCGCCTGGGCGGCGAGGACGATTTCATAGACGTCCTTCTGCGCCGCATTGAAGCGGCCATTGACCGGGAAGGTGCGGGTGATGTCGGCGGCGTAGCCTTCGACCTCGCAGCCGGCATCGATCAGGACCAGGGTGTGGTCGTTGAGGATCTTGTCGTTGGAGACGTAGTGGAGCACACAGGCATTGGCGCCGCCGGCGACGATCGGCGTGTAGGCGTGGGCATCGGCGCCGCGCTTCCTGAATTCGTAGCTCAGTTCGGCTTCCAGTTCGTACTCGGCCATGCCGGGGCGGCAGGCGCGCATGGCGCGGGCGTGGCCGGCGCTGGCGATGTCGGCCGAGCGTTGCTGGATGTCGGCCTCGGCGGCATCCTTGATCAGGCGCATGGCGTCGAGTTCGGCGCGCAGGTCGTGGATGGCGCGCGGCGCCCGCTTGCCGGCCCGGGTCTGGGCACGGACTTCGTTCAAGGCCTTGGCAATGCGGGTATCCCAACTGCTGTCGTGGCCGATGGCATGCCACAGGGTGTCGCGGTCGACGAGGAATTCGGCCAGTTTCTTGTCGAGCTGCTCGATCGGGTAGGCGGCATCGAAGCCGAAGGCGGTCTTGGCGGCTTTCGGCCCGTAGCGGTAGCCGTCCCAGATTTCGCGCTCTTCATGCTTTTCGCGGCAGAACAGGATGGATTTCGGTTTGCTTTTGCCATCCTTGGCGCCGATCAGCACGACGACCGCTTCCGGCTCCGGAAAGCCGGTCAGGTACCAGAAGTAACTGTCGAAGCGGTAGAGATGGTGTGCGTCGCGGTTGCGGATGACTTCCGGCGCCGTCGGCACGATGGCGACGCCATCGCCGATGGTTTGCAGCAGGCGCTTGCGGCGGGCGAGAAAGTGGGCGTGGCTCATGCGGTCCTCAGTTCCTGATCCAGTTCAGCCAGACGTTCTGGTGTACCTACATCGACCCAGCGGCCGGTGTAGCGTTCCCCGGTCAAGGTGCCGGTGGCAATGGCGGCGTCGAGCAGCGGGCGCAGTTTCATGACCGTGCCGGGTTGGACGTCGGCGAAGAAGGCTGGCGAAAAAACGCCAATCCCAGCATAAGTGAGTGTTTGCTCACCGTTGGCGTAAGTGACGCGCTCGCCGTCCAGGCTGAAGTCGCCGGCGGTGTGGTGGGCCGGGTTCTCCACCATGACGAGGTGCGCCATGCCGGCGGTCCACCCGGCAAAACGGCCAAAATCCAAATCGCAATAAACATCGCCATTGACCACCAGGAAGGGCTGGTCGCCGAGCAGCGGCAGGGCACTGGCGATGCCGCCAGCGGTTTCCAGTGCGCCCGGCGGTTCCGGCGAATACTGGATATGCAGGCCCCATTGCGAGCCGTCGCCAAGCGTTTGCTCGATCAGCGAACCGAGGTGGGCGTGGTTGATGACGATTTCCCGGAACCCCGCCGCCGCCAGCCGTTCCAGATGCCAGACGATGAGCGGCTTGCCGCCGGCCGGCAGAAGCGGCTTGGGGGTGTGGTCGGTCAGTGGCCGCATGCGTTCGCCGCGGCCGGCGGCGAGGATGAAAGCTTTCATCTCGCCCTTAGCGCCGGTAGCCGATCTGCTCGGTGTTGCCTTCCAGCTTGTCGAGCAGGTTGAGCAGCGGCTTCAGCGCAATGTAGCGGCTGGCCGTCTTGCGGGCGTAGTTCATGAAGCGGGGCAGGTCTTCGCTGTATTTTTCCTTGCCATCGCGATATTTCAGGCGGCAGAAGATGCCGAGCACCTTGAGGTGGCGCTGCAGGCCCATCAGTTCATAGTCGCGCCAGAAATCGCCGAAGTCGGCGCGCACCGGCAGGCCGGCGGCGCGGGCCTTTTCCCAGTAGCGGACGACCCAGTCGATTTCCTGCTCTTCTTCCCAGGAAATGAAGGCGTCGCGGAACAGCGAGACGACGTCGTAGGCGATTGGTCCGTACACGGCATCCTGAAAGTCGATGATGCCCGGGGTCAGGCGCTCGGCGCTTTCGACCAGCATCAGGTTGCGTGGCATGAAGTCGCGGTGCACGAAGACCTTGGGCTGGTTCAGCGCCGAGTTGATCAGAAACTTGAAGGTCCGGTCGAGCATCGATTTTTCGTCATCGCTCAGTTGCACGCCGAGGTGGCGCCCGACGAACCATTCCGGGAAGAGGTTGAGTTCGCGGCGCAGCAGGGTGGCGTCGTAGGGCGGCAGCGTGCTCGCCTTCGAGGCGAGCTGCCATTGGACGAGGCTGTCGAGGACCGGGCGGATCAGCAGGTCGGCCATCGACAGGTCGGCGTTCAGGGCATCGAGGTAACCGATGCGGCCGAGGTCGGTGAGGACCAGGAAGCCGTGCTCGAGATCCTGGTCGAGAATGCGCGGTGCGGCGAGGTCGGCTTTGGCGAGCAGGCCGGCGACGTGGATGAAGGGCTTGCAATCCTCCTTGTCCGGCGGCGCGTCCATCAGGATGCGCGTGTTGCCGTCCGGCCAGGTCAGGCGGAAGTAACGGCGGAAGCTGGCATCGGCCGAAGCGGGGGTGATCTGGACGGACTGATCGGGAAAGCGACTGGCGACCCAGTCTGTAACAAGTTGATCGCGCGGCGTGGCTTGCATAAGCGGGCAGGGTTCGGTTCGTTGTAAAATGCCGGGATTTTAACACTCGGGTTCCGGCCATTCCGGTCCTGGCCCTTTCCTGATTGCCTTGATGACCGGTTTTGCCCGCCGTCCGCTCGCTGTTTTTGTCTGTTGCATGTTCGCCGGCATGCAGGTCAGCCACGCCGCAATCGATACGGCGCGCTTGCCCTTGCCGGCTGGCGAAGCCGGCAAATCTGCGTCGCAAGAGGCGTCGACCGCCGGCCTGCAGCTGGCCGCCAACGATGCGCCGGTCCGCCTGCGCGTCGAGCGCAAATTCAACGTGCTCGGCAAGAAGAAGGCGCCGCTCGTGCCTGGCGTCGGGGTCGAGCATCCGGTCGAGCTGAACAAGGATGACAGCTATCCGATGTTCATCGTCGCCGACAATATCCAAGGCCGGGCCGACGAAGTGACCGAGGCTGAAGGTGAGGTCGAGGTCCGCAAGGCCGGCACCCTGATCTTTGCCGACAAGCTGACGCACTGGCCGCTCGAAGACGAGGTCGAGGCGACCGGCAATGTCCGCCTGCTGCAGGAGGGCACCGAGGTCGAGACGCCGCATCTGCGGATGAAGCTGACCGAGCAGATCGGCTTTGCCGAGCAGGCCGACTACTACATCGTCAAAGACGTGGCGAGCAAGTTCTACCGCCAGCAGCAGACGGTGGTGACGGTATCGAGCAGCAGTTCGGTCTCGACCGGGGCGCCGATGATGCTCAATGTGCCGAACAGCTACGGCTTACCGACGACCAGTCCGGCCCGTCGTCCGTCGGAGGCGAGCGGCCATGCCGAAATGGTCAATTTCGAGGGCGAAAACCATATCCGGATGGCGGATTCGACGTTCTCGACCTGCAAGCCGGGGCAGACCGACTGGTATCTGCAAAGCTCGGAAATGCTGCTTGACTACGACCGCGACGTCGGCGAGGCGAAGCACGCCTCCCTATGGTTCAAGGGCGTGCCGATCTTTTACGCGCCAGCAGCTTCTTTTGCGCTCAACCATCAGCGCAAGAGCGGGTTCTTGCATCCCTTTTTCTCGACCTCGACCAATAACGGCTTCGACATCACGACTCCGTATTACTGGTCGATCGCGCCCAATTACGACCTGACCCTCTACCCGCGTTACATGGCCAAGCGCGGTCTGCAACTCGGTGCCGAGGTGCAGTATCTCGATTACAACTACCGCGGCATGACACGTCTCGAGTACATGCCGAATGACGAAATCGAGAATGCTCGCCGCTACGCCTACAACATCCAGCACCAGCACAATTTTGGACGGGGCTTCTCGGCCTCGGTGAACTGGAATGGCGTTTCCGACGACAATTACTGGGAGGATATGTCCTCGCGTCTGCTGCAGACCTCGCAGACCCAGTTGCCGAAGCAGGTCGTCCTGAATTATTCGCCGACGCCGTGGTTGCAGAGCAATATGCAGGTCCTGCGTTACCAGACCTTGCAGCCGGACCCGAACAATCCGATTACCCGTCCCTACTTTCTGGAGCCGCAACTGAATGTGATCGGTTTCAAGCCGAATGTGCTGAAGACTGATCTCAGCATGATCGCCCAGTTCTCGCGTTTCACGCATCCGGACAAGGTGGCGGGCGACCGCATGGTCTTCTACCCGCAAGTTTCCTTGCCCATCGTCCATCCGGCTTTCCAGATCACGCCCAAGCTCGGCGTGCATATGACCAAGTATGCGCTGGACCAGCAGACGATTGGCGAACCGACCAGCCTCAACCGGACGCTGCCGACCTTCACGCTCGATTCGACGGTGATTTTCGAACGGGAAAGCAACTGGCTCGATACCGACTATATCCAGACGCTGGAGCCGCGTCTTTACTACGTCAATATTCCGTACAAGGACCAGAGCAAGATCCCGATCTTCGACTCCGGTCTCACCGACTTCAATTTCGCACAGATCTTCTCCGAAAACCGCTACAGCGGTTTCGACCGGGTCAACGATGCCAATCAGCTGACGGCGGCGGTGACCACCCGTTTCCTCGATGCCTCGACCGGCGTCGAGCGCTTCAAGGCGATGGTCGGCCAGCGCTACTACTTCAAGCCGCAGCGCGTCACCATTCCCGGCGAAACGACCCGGGCGGCCGACTTCTCCAATCTGGTGGCTGCGGTCAACGGTCTGATCTGGCCGAAAACCTATGCCGATGCGGCCTGGGAATACAACTACCGCGACGGTACCAACGAACGCCTGTCGCTGGGCATGCGCTTCCAGCCAGAACTGGGCAAGGTCTTGAGCGCCAGTTACCGCTATACGCGCGACCCGCTGACCGACAAATCGACGGTCGATCAGTTCGACATCGCCGGTCAGTGGCCGCTCAACGGGCAGTGGTATGCCGTCGGCCGTTACAACTGGTCGATGAAGGACAGCCAGTTGCTCGAAGCCATCGGCGGTCTCGAATACAATGCCGGTTGCTGGTCGGTGCGCGGTGTCGTGCAGCGACTGGAGGCTGTTTCCGGCTCGCCCAACACGACGTTTTACTTCCAGCTCGAACTCAACGATTTCGGCAGCATCGGCTCCAATCCGCTCGGCCTGCTCCGGCGCAGCATCCCCGGCTACGGTAAAACCAACGAACTGCCCAACAGCGGCAGCCTGCTCTCCACCCAATGACCACCATGCCCAACATCCTTCGCCGTCTTCTTGTCCTGATCTGCTGTCTGTGCGGGTTCTTCGCCCAGCCGCTGTTTGCCGCTTCGCAAGAGCCTATCGAGGCCGACCATATCGTGGCTGTTGTCGGTGATGAAGTGGTTACCTATTACGAACTGCGCAGTCGCCTCGAGTCGGCACTCAAGCAACTGGAGAAGCAGGGCACGCCGCTGCCAGCGCAGGATGTGCTGGAGCGCCAGATGCTCGAACGCGTCATCATGGATCGCGTGCAACTGCAGTACGCCCGGGAGACCGGCCTGCGCGTCGATGACATCCAGCTCGATCAGGCGATCGGCCGGATTGCCGCCAATAACAAGATGACGCCGCAGCAGTTCCGGCAAACCCTGGAAAAGGACGGCATCAAGTACGCCAAGTTCCGTGAGGAGATCCGTACCGAAATGACCATGGTCCGCCTGCGCGAACGCGAGGTCGATAGCAAGTTGGTCATTTCCGACGGCGAGATCGACAATTATCTGGCCAACCAGGCGGCCAACGGTGGTAGCGAGGAATATCAGCTGGCCCATATCATGTTGCGCGCCCCGGAGTCAGCCAGCCCTGAGCAACTGCAAAAACTCCGCCTGCGCGGCGAGCAGGCCCTGAAGCGGGCGCTGGCCGGCGAGAACTTTGCCGAACTGACGGCCGCCTTCTCCGATGCGCCGGATGCCCTGAAAGGCGGCGATCTCGGTTGGCGGCAACTGGAGCGTCTGCCCAGCCTCTATGCCGATGTCGCCGCTCGCTTGCAAACTGGCCAGATCAGCGAACTGCTGCGTTCCTCCGCCGGTTTTCACATCGTCAAGCTGCTCGGCAAGCGCGGCGGCAGCGCACCGGCTTCGATCCAGCAAACCCGGGCCCGTCATATCCTGGTCCGCATCAACGAAATCGTTTCCGAGTCCGAAGCCCGCCGCAAGCTGGAAAACGTCCGCGAGCGCATCGTCAATGGCGTCGATTTCGCCGAGCAGGCCCGCCTCTATTCGCAGGACGGCTCCGCTGCCAAGGGCGGCGACCTCGGCTGGCTGAATCCGGGCGATACCGTGCCGGAATTCGAGCGGGCGATGGATGCGCTGAAGGTCAATGAAATGAGCCCGGTCATCCAGTCGCCGTTCGGCATGCACATCATCCAGGTCCAGGAACGCCGTGAGCGCGACGTCTCGGCCGAACGCCAGCGTGGCGTGGCCCGCCAGGCCCTGCGCGAGCGCAAGCTCGACGAGGCGTATCAGGACTGGCTGCGCCAGTTGCGCGACCGCACCTACGTCGAAAACCGGATGCAAGAGCAGTAATGCGGCCGCTGATCGCGGTCACCAGCGGCGAACCGGCCGGGATCGGACCGGAACTTTGCCTGCGCCTGGCCGACTACGTCGGCGAGGCGCAGCCGGTCATCCTCGGTGACCGCCAATTGCTGGCCGCGCGTGCCGCCCAACTCGGCCTGAAACTGGCCTTCCGCGATTTTTGCCCCGAAAACGCTGTCGACCGCCGGCCTTTGCCGGCCGGTACGCTGGACGTGCTGCATATGCCGCTCGCCGTCCCGGCCGTGCCTGGACGACTGGATGCGGCCAATGGCCGCTATGTGCTGGCCCTGCTCGACCGGGCGTTGGCCGGCTGCCGGTCCGGCGAGTTTGCGGCGATGGCGACGGCGCCGGTGCACAAAGGCGTCATCAACGAAGCCGGCGTGCCCTTTACCGGCCATACCGAATACCTGGCTGAACAGACCGGCACGCCGCTGGTCGTTATGATGCTGGCCGGCAACACTGAGCGCGGGCCGCTGCGCGTCGCACTGGTCACCACCCACCTGCCGCTGAAGGATGTGCCGGCCGCGATCACGTCGGATGTTCTGGCCCAGACCCTGCGCATCCTGCATGCCGATCTGCGCGGCAAGTACGGGATCGCCGCGCCGCGCATCCTGGTCGCCGGCCTCAATCCGCATGCCGGCGAAGGCGGTTACCTCGGTCGCGAGGAAATCGAAATCATCAGCCCCGTGCTCGACAAGCTGCGCGGCGAGGGCATGCTGCTCTCCGGCCCGCATCCGGCCGACACCATGTTCACGCCGCCGGTCCTCGCCCAGGGCGACGCCGTGCTCGCCATGTACCACGATCAGGGCCTGACGGCACTGAAGTACGCCACTTTCGGCCATGGCATCAATGTCACCCTCGGCCTGCCGATCATCCGCACTTCGGTCGACCACGGCACCGCGCTCGAACTCGCCGGTAGCGGGCGGGCCGATCCGGGCAGCTTGTTCGAAGCGGTTGCAGAAGCGGCCCGCATGGCCGCCAGAAAGGTTCAGATTCAATGAAAGAGCACGTCGCCCGCAAGCGCTTCGGCCAGAATTTCCTCGTCGATAGCGGCATCATCGGCGCCATCGTTTCCGCCATTGGGCCGCAGCGCAGCGATACCCTGGTCGAAATCGGCCCCGGCCTCGGCGCCATCACCGAGCCGCTGCTGGCCCGCCTCGATCACCTGCACGTCGTCGAAATCGACCGCGACCTGATCGCCCGCCTGAAGAAGCAGTATCCGCGCGAGCGGATGACCATCCACGAAGGCGACGCTTTGGCCTTCGATTTCGCCAGCATCGGCCGCAAGCTGCGTCTGGTCGGCAATCTGCCCTACAACATCTCGACGCCGCTGCTCTTTCATCTCGCCGACTACGCCGAGATCGTTTACGACATGCACTTCATGCTGCAGAAAGAAGTCGTCGAGCGCATGGTGGCGGAGCCCGGCGAGTCCGACTTCAGCCGCATCTCGGTGATGCTGCAATATCGTTTCCATATCGAGTGGCTGATCGACGTGCCGCCGGAGAGTTTCGATCCGCCGCCGAAAGTGCAGTCGGCCGTCGTCCGCCTGATTCCGAAGGATGTTGCGGAACTCAATGCGAAAAGTACCGCCAAGTTGTCGCAGGTCGTTCTTGCCGCCTTCTCGCAGCGGCGCAAGATGCTGCGCAACACGTTGAAAGGCGTGCTCAGCGACGCCGGCTTCGCCGAACTCGGTATCGACCCGACCCGGCGGGCCGAAGACATTCCGGTTGCCGACTACGTGCGGATCGCCAATTACCTCTGCTGAGCCGAGGGCGACCACCAAAAGAAAACCCGCCGCCGGCGGGTTTTCTTTTGGCCGAAGCGGCGTCTTACTTCTTCATCGGGCAGGTGCTCATGCCGAGCAGCGGGTAGAGCGGGCACCAGCCCATCAGTCCTGTGGCAAGGGGCACAATGCCGATATAGCCCCAGGCGGGCAGCAGGCCGGCCACAGTGGCCCCAATCAGGCCGGCGCCGACAACGATACGCAGGATTTTATCGATACCGCCAACATTGCTTTTCATGATCTGTTCTCCGTTGAGTAAGTAGGTACGGCGCCTACTTTAGCCACGGCAGATGACAGCGTATGTAACCTGGGTCACACGGACGCCAGTTTTTGTAGCCCTGTTCGGTCGTTGATGCGCAACTGCTCGCGGCCGAGCACGACCAGACCCTGGGTGGCCAAGCCTTTGAGCAGTCGGCTGACGATTTCGCGGACACTGCCCAGTTCATCGGCCAGTTGCTGGTGCGTGACATTGATCACCGTTTCGTTGCGGGCCAGCAGCAACTTGGCCAGGCGCTGATCAAGGCGGGCAAAGGCGACTTCTTCGACCAGTTGCATCAATTCACCAATCCGTTCGGCAAACAGGTGAAAGACGAAGTCGCGGAAGGGGGCGTGCTCAAGCATCAGCCGGGAAAAATCGGCAACAGGCAGGGCGAGCAGGGTGAGCGGCGTTTCGGCGATGCCGCGGGCGTTGTAGTCGCTGTGGCCAAGCAAACAGCTTGAACTGATGATGCAGGAGCCGCCGGGCGTTACCCGGTAGAGCACCAGTTCGCGGCCGCTGGCGGCCAGCTTGGCGACCTTGATGCTGCCTTCGATCAGCAACGGAAAACCCTGGCAGGGCTGGTGCTCGGCAAAAACCTGGGTGCCTGCCGGCAACTGCATGACGGCCTGCGGCTGAAACAGGGGGCGCAGGCGCTCGGCCGGCAGGCCGGCCAGGGCCGGATACAAATCGAGCACTTTTTGCAGGTCGACCGCACGGCCAGCCGGTTTTTCCATGGTCGCCGGGATCATCGACAATCAGCCCAATTCGGCCCAGACCGGCGCATGGTCGGACGGCCGTTCGCGTTTGCGTGGCGTGCGGTCGACGCCGGCCGCCGTGCATTTTTCGGCCAGCGGCCGGGAGAGCAGGATATGGTCGATGCGCAGGCCGAGATTCTTCTGGAAGCCGAGCATCCGGTAATCCCACCAGGAGAAGGTCTTTTCCGGTTGTTCGAAGAGCCGGAAACTGTCGCTCAGGCCGAGGCCGAGCAGGCGCTGGAAGGCGGCGCGCTCTGGCGGCGAACAGAGAATGCAGTCAGCCCAGCGCAGCGGGTCATGCACGTCGCGGTCATCGGGGGCGATGTTGTAGTCGCCGCACAGGGCCAGTTTCGGGTGTGCCGCCAGTTCCTCGCCGAGCCAGACGGCCAGCGCATCCAGCCAGCGCAGCTTGTAGTCGTACTTGTCGCAGCCGACTTCCTGGCCGTTCGGCATGTAGGCACAGACAATGCGGGTGTCGCCGACGCTGCCGGTAATCAGCCGCTTCTGCTCGTCGGGGAAATGCGGGTTGCCGACCAGCACGTCGCTGATCGGCTCGCGGGCGAGCAGGGCCACGCCGTTGTAGGTCTTCTGGCCGGAAAAGGCGACGTGGTAGCCGGCCGCTTCGATCTCGGCACGCGGGAAATTATGGTCTTCGAGCTTCAGTTCCTGCAGGCACAAGGCATCGGGCTTGGCCTCGGCCAGCCAGTCGAGCAGGTGAGGCAAGCGGACTTTCAGCGAATTGACATTCCAGGCAGCGATCTTCACTTGGCCAGCCCGCCCGAGGGTTTGCTGCCGTAGGGCGCCGTTTTTGGATAGCCGGCGAGATCGAGCAGGTTGTGGTAGGTGCTGGCTTCGAAGCCGCGCGAGCTTTGCTTGCCGACCTTGAGGCTGGGTACGAAAGCGTCGCCGACCAGTTGCTTCAGTTCGGCAAAATCCTCGGCTTTCTGCAGCATTTTTTCGCTGAAGGGGACACCGCGTCCGTTCAGCAAGTCACGCGCCTGTTTGCATTCGCTGACGCAATCGGGCGTTGTGTACAGCGTGACTGGAAAGTCTTCGGCCGCTTTCTTGACGGCGTAGGGCAGGGCGTCGCTGCTCTCGGCTGAGTCGCCAGTCTTGACGATGGCTTTGGTCTTTCCCGGTGGTGGCGTATCGGAAATGATGACGCGACCCGCCGAGTCGAGCCAGCGATAGGTTTCGGCAAAGGCACTGCTGCCGGCGAGCAGCAGGCAGAGCACAAGAAAGTGGCGCATGGTGTTCTCCCTGAACGGCTTACGCAGCAATCATACCGCTGTGGCGGAGCAGTGCATCGACACTGGGTTCGCGGCCGCGGAAGGCCTTGAAGGATTCGATCGCCGGGCGTGAGCCGCCGACCGACAGGATCTCGTCGAGGAAGCGCTTGCCGACCGTGGCATCGAACGGGTCGCCGGCTTCCTCGAAGGCGGCGTAGGCGTCGGCCGACAGCACTTCGGCCCACTTGTAGCTGAAATAGCCGGCGCCATAGCCGCCGCCGAAAATGTGCGAAAAGCTGTTCGGGAAGCGATGCCAGGCTGGCGGCATCAGTACGGCGACTTCCTGGCGCACTTCATTGAGCAGGTCCATGACGCTCTTCGAGCCGGCCGGGTCGAAGCTGGAATGCAGCAGCATGTCGAACAGCGAGAACTCGATCTGGCGCACTGCCATCATGCCGCTCTGGAAATTCTTGGCGGCCAGCATCTTGTCGAACAGTTCGCGTGGCAGCGGGGCACCGGTATCGACGTGGGCGGTCATCTGCTGGACGACTTCCCATTCCCAGCAGTAGTTTTCCATGAACTGCGAGGGCAGTTCGACGGCATCCCATTCGACGCCGTGGATACCGGAAACGCCCAGTTCCTCGCCGCGGGTCAGCAGGTGGTGCAGGCCGTGGCCGGTTTCATGGAACAGCGTGGTCACTTCGTCGTGGGTGAAAGTGCTCGGTTTGTCGCCGACCGGGCGGGCGAAGTTGCAGTTCAGGTAGGCGATCGGCTTCTGGATGCCGCCAGCGGTGCGTCGACGCGAGCGGGCTTCGTCCATCCAGGCGCCGCCGCGCTTGGTTTCGCGGGCATAGAGGTCGAGGTAGAACTGGCCGACCAGTCCGCCGGTCGACGTCTCCAGACGGTAAAAACGGACATCCTCATGCCAGACCGGCGCCGTGTCCGGTTTGACCTTGACGTTGAACAGGCTCTCGATGACCTTGAACAGGCCGCCCAATACCTTGGGCTCGGTGAAGTACTGCTTCACCTCCTGTTCCGAGAAGGCATAGCGCTGCTGCAGCAGCTTTTCGGAAACGTAGGCGGCATCCCACGGCTGGAAGTCGGCCAGACCGAGTTCGTCCTGCGCAAAGGTGCGCAGTTCGGCGATGTCCTTTTCGGCAAACGGCTTGGCCTTGGCCGCCAGTTCGCGCAGGAAGGCCAGTACCTGGGCCGGGGTGTCGGCCATCTTGGGGGCGAGCGAGACTTCGGCAAAATTGTTGAAGCCGAGCATCCTGGCGTCTTCCTGGCGCAGCTCCAGCATGCGCTGCATGACCGGGGTGTTGTCCCATTCCGGCTTGCTGCTGCCGTCGGTGAATTCGGCGGCGCGGGTGGCGTAGGCGCGGTACATGCGGGCGCGCAGTTCGCGGTTGTCGGCATATTGCATGACCGGCCCGTAGGACGGCGCCTGCAGGCTGAAGCGCCAGCCGGCGACACCGGCCTTCTCGGCGGCAGTACGGGCGGCTTCCTTGGCGTCGTCGGGCAGGCCGGCGAGCAGCGCTTCGTCGGTGACGATTTCGGAGAAGGCGTTGGTCGCATCGAGCACGTTCTCGGAGAACTTGGCCGACAGTTGCGACAGTTCTTCCATGATCGCCTGGAAGCGCGGCTTCTGGTCTTCCGGCAGTTCGGCGCCGCTCAGGCGGAAATCGCGGACTTCGTTGTCGACGACTTTCTTTTGTTCGACGGACAGCGTGGCGTACTCGGCACTGGCGCGTAGCGCCTTGTACTTCTCGAACAGTTTCAGGTTCTGGCCGAGTTCGGCATAGAAGCGCGAAACGTCCGGCAGCATTTCGTTGTAGGCCTCGCGCCAGGCCGGGATGTCATTGACCGAGTGCAGGTGGCCGACAATGCCCCAGGCGCGGCCGAATGGCTCCAGGCCATCGGACAGGGCGCCGGCGAAATCGGCCCAGGTGGCCGGTGTGCTGTCGGCGGTCAGGCGTTCGATCAGGGCGCGGCCGTCGGCCAGCAGCGATTCGATGGCCGGTTTGACGTCTTCCGGTCGAACGGTGTCGAAGCGGGGGAGGTCGGTGAAATCGAGCAGGGGATTGGTAGTCGTCATTATTGTATTCCGGGCAACAAAAACGGGCGGTCGAGGCCGCCCGTCGGATAGTGAGGCGATGGGCCTATTCTACAAGTTCCCGATAGGCGTGCCACGAGGCGTGACCGAGAATCGGCATAATCAGGATCAGGCCAAAGAGCGCGGTGGCAAAGCCGACCAGGGTCAAGGCGACGATGATCGCCGCCCACAGCAGCAGCGGGCCGGGGTTGTCGAGGCAGGCTTGCAGACTGGTCGCCATGGCGGTGACGAAGTCGCTCTCCTGATCAAGCATCATCGGTACCGAGATGACGCTGAGCGCGAAGACGAGCAGGGCGAGCAGGCCGCCGAGCGCCAGCCAGGTCAGGGCAAAGAGGTCATGCTCGCCGCTGAAGATGATGCGGCTGAGGAAAATGCCGGTATCGCCGCTCGAAGTCGGGCCGAGCAGGGCGAAAGCGATCGCCGAGAAGCGCTCCCAGAAGACGACGGCAAGTGCGATGAGCAGGCCGAACATGGCCAGCGACTGACCATTGCGCCGGTAGCAACGCAGGGAATCGATGAACAGCGGCTTCTTGCCGCGGGCGGTTTGTCGGCTCAATTCGTACAAGCCGGCCGCGAGCAGCGGCGCTACGAGGAAAAAGCCGGATATGGCGACAGTTACCAGGTACGGGTAACGCAAGGTGGCCAGGATGATCAGGTCGCCACCGAGGGCGAACAGCAGGCCGTAGGCCAGCGAGGGGAGTGGATTCGCCTTGAGGTCATCGACCCCGGCCATCAGCCAGGAAAATGGCCGGTCCCAGCCGACTTGGCGGATCGCCGGCAGTGACACGCCCGGCAAGTGGAGATGGATATGCGGTCTCATGGCAGCCTCCTCGAATGGCGGAACTGCCGTTTGACCCGGCCATGGCGGCCGGGTTCCGTAATGACGTGGTACTTTTTACAGCGTCTGGCCGGTCAGGCGCTCGTAGGCCTCGATGTATTTGGCGCTGGTCCGGGCCACGACATCATCCGGCAGCTTCGGGCCGGGGGCGACCTTGCCCCAGTCCAGGGTTTCGAGATAGTCGCGGACGTACTGCTTGTCGTAGGACGGCGGGTTGCTGCCTTCCTGGTACTGGTCGGCCGGCCAGAAACGCGAGGAATCCGGGGTCAGCGCTTCGTCGATCAGGTGTAGCGTGCCGGCGGCGTCGATGCCGAACTCGAACTTGGTGTCGGCGATGATGATGCCGCGCGTTGCCGCGTAAACCGAAGCTTCCTCGTACAGACGGATGGCGGCGTCGCGGGCTTCGGCGCAGAGCTGGGCGCCGGTCTTGCCGGTGCCCTTGAGGGCCTCGGCCAGCGTCGTATCGCAGTTGGCCTGGGCCTGGGCGAAGGAGACGTTTTCGTCGTGATCGCCGACTTCAGCCTTGGTGGCCGGGGTGAAGATCGGTGCCGGCAGCTTGGCCGCCATTTTCAGGCCGGCCGGTAGCGGGATGCCGCAGATGGCGCCGGTTTCCTGGTAATCCTTCCAGCCGGAGCCGATCACGTAGCCGCGGACGACGGCTTCGATCGGCAGCGGCTTCAGGCGCTTGACGACGACGGCACGGCCGCGCACCTGCTCGCGTTCATTCTCGGCAACAACCGATTCCGGATCGATGCCGGTCAACTGGTTCGGCACGATGTGGCCGAGCTTCTCGAACCAGAAATTGGCGACGGCCTGCAGCACTTCACCCTTGCGCGGGATCGGATCGGGCAGGATGACGTCGAAGGCCGACAGGCGGTCGGTGGTGATAATCAGCAGTTTGTCGGCGTCGACCGCGTAGATGTCGCGGACCTTGCCCTTGGAGAGCAGTGGCAGGCTGGTGATGGACGACTGGAAGAGAGGTGCGGTCACGGTCATGTTCCCGAAAGCAAAACGACAATTATAAATTAATGCGCGGCTTCGCCTTCTTCGGCGGCGAGCTTCTTGCGCATCTGGCGAGTTCCCCAGGCCACGACGCCGGCGATCACCGGAATCGAAATGGCGGTGATCTGATCGGTGTTCAGGTGGTGCAGTTCCTTGCTGCCCTTGGCCAGATACTGCACCAGTTGCGAGCCGTAGTAGGTGAGGACTACTACCGACAGGCCTTCGACGGTTTCCTGCAGGCGCAGTTGCAGCTTGGCGCGGCGGTTCATCTGCGACAGCACTTCCTGATTCTGGCGTTCCAGTTCGATATCGACGCGGGTACGCAAGAGCTGGCTGGTCCGGGCAATACGGGCCGAGAGGTCTTCCTGGCGGCTGGAAACGGCGGCACAGGTGTTGAGGGCCGGAGCCAGGCGGCGCTCCATGAAGCCCTTGATCGTCGGGTAGCCGGAAACGCGGGTTTCCTTGAGGTCGACGATGCGTTGCTGGACCAGCCGGTAGTAGGCGGCGGCGGCCCCGAAACGGAAATTGGTGCTCGCCACCGAGTGCTCGACTTCGGCGGCCAGCCGGGTCAAGTCGGCCAGCACGGCACGTTCGTCCTGCGGGCTGGCGGCGCTGACCATGCGGTCGATCAGCATGGCGAGGTCGGCTTCGGCACGGTTGAGCAATTTGCCGACCGCTTTGGCGACCGGGAAGGCAAGCAGCGCCATCACCCGGTAGGTTTCGATTTCGAGCAGGCGCTGGATGATGCGGCCGGTGCGCAGCTTGCCCATGCTCTCGTCGAGCACGGTGAAGCGCGAGAAACCGTGGTGGATGCGGAAGTCGGTGAACATCCAGGCGGCTTGCCCGGCGATCAGCGAAATGATGTTGGTGTCGCCCTTGTTGGTCAGGTTGACGATCATTTCTTCCGGGCTGATCGAGCCGGCGGCCAGCAGTTCGACGTGGCTGGCGGCGATGACCTGGCCGGGAATGCCCTGCACCCAGTCGGCCGGGGCGGCATCGAGCGCGGTTTCGCCCGATTGCGGCGGCTGCTTCGGCTGGGTGAAGAAGGTGTAGGTCGAGAATTCGCCGTGCTGCTCCCATTTCAGCTGGAAGTCGCCGCCATCGATGATCAGGTGCGCAGCTTCGGCGCTCGGCTCGACCGGCAGCCCCATCCGTTCGTAGAGCAGACCGATGTGGGTGCGTTCGCCAAGCGGGTTTTCCGGGTCATGGGTGAAGGCCAAGTAGCTGATCAGCGCCGGCGCTTCCAGCGGAATCGGCGGGCGGGTGTGCACTTCGTCGTTGAGGCGTTGGCGGAGCGGGTGTTGGGTGAATTCCACGGAGCTGACTCGAAAAGAAAAAGGCCGCAAGAAGCGGCCTCCGAATGTACCAAAAAAAGTCGGTTATTTGACGATCTGGTTCAGCTCGCCCTTGGCATAACGCTCGGCCATCTTGTCGAGGGCGACAGCCTTGATCTTGCTCGCCTGGCCGGCGGCACCGAAGGCTTCGAAACGGGCCAGACAGATCTTCTTGGCGGCTTCGCGGGCCGGCTTCAGGTAGTCGCGCGGATCGAACTTGTCCGGATGCTCGGCCAGGTAGCGGCGGACGGCGCCAGTCATGGCGAGGCGGATGTCGGTGTCGATATTGACCTTGCGCACACCGTGCTTGATGCCCTTGACGATTTCCTCGACCGGCACGCCGTAGGTTTCCTTCATGTCGCCGCCGAATTCGCGGATTTCGGCGAGCAGTTCCTGCGGCACGGAAGACGAGCCGTGCATCACCAGGTGGGTGTTCGGGATGCGGGCGTGGATTTCGGCGATGCGGTCGATGGCGAGGATGTCGCCGGTCGGCTTCTTGGTGAACTTGTAGGCGCCGTGGCTGGTGCCGATGGCGATGGCCAGCGCGTCGCAGTTGGTCTGCTTGACGAAGTCGGCGGCCTGCTCGACGTCGGTCAGCAGGTCTTCGCGGGTCATGTGGCCTTCGGCGCCGTGGCCGTCTTCCTTGTCGGCCTTCATGGTTTCCAGCGAGCCGAGCACGCCCAGTTCGCCTTCGACGGAAACGCCGATGGCGTGGGCGAATTCGACCACCTTGCGGGTCACTTCGACGTTGTATTCATAGCTGGCGACGCTCTTGCCGTCGGCCTGCAGCGAGCCGTCCATCATCACCGAGGTGAAGCCGGAGCGGATTGCTGCCATGCAGACGGCCGGGCTCTGGCCATGGTCCTGGTGCATGACGATGGGCAGGTGCGGGTAGGCTTCGAGGGCGGCCAGAATCTGGTGGCGCAGGAAAGGCTCGCCGGCGTATTTGCGGGCGCCGGCCGAGGCCTGCATGATGACCGGGGCGTCGACCTGGCTGGCCGCTTCGCAGATGGCCCAGACCTGTTCCATGTTGTTGACGTTGAAAGCGGGCAGACCGTAGCCGTTTTCAGCGGCGTGGTCGAGCAGTTGGCGCATGGAGACGAGCGGCATGGGAACTCCTGTTCGATATCGTGTTTAGTTAATCTGGCTATTTTAAAGGATTTGATGTTCGCCGACGCGGACGATCTTGAGTGTATTGGTCCCACCGGTAGTGCCGATCGGCTCGCCGATGGTCAGGGCGATCAGGTCGCCTTTTTCTACGACACCACGATCGATCAGGAGTTGCTCGGCTTCGGCCAGCAGCAGGTCGCGGTCGGTGTGTTGCTGCTTCATCGAGAGCGGGCTGACGCCGCGGTAGAGCACCATGCGGCCGACCGATTCGGCATCTGGGGTCAGCGCGTAAATCGGCACGCCGCAGTTCAGGCGGCTCATCCACAAGGCGGTCGAACCGGACTGGGTGAGGGCGGCGATGGCCTTGACCTTGAGATGATGCGCCGTCCAGATGGCCGCCATGGCGATCGACTGGTCGATGCGCGTGAAGACGCGGTCGAGGAATTCGCGGTCGAGGGTGACTTCGGCCGAGCGCTCGGCTTCGACGCAGATGCGCGCCATCGATTCGACGACTTCGACCGGGTATTTGCCGGCGGCGGTTTCGGCCGACAGCATCACGGCGTCGGTGCCGTCGAGCACGGCGTTGGCGACGTCGGAGACTTCGGCGCGGGTCGGCACCGGCGACTGGATCATCGATTCCATCATCTGGGTGGCGGTGATGGTCAGCTTGTTCTTGTCGCGCGCCATGCGGATCATTTTTTTCTGCAGCGCCGGCACGGTGGCGTCACCGACTTCGACGGCGAGGTCGCCGCGGGCGACCATGATGCCATCCGAGGCATCGAGGATTTCGGCGAGGTTGGTAATCGCTTCGACGCGCTCGATCTTGGCGATCAGCACGGCGGTGCTGCCGGCAGCGCGCAGCAACTGGCGCGCCATGTACATGTCGGCGGCGCTTTTCGGGAAGGAGACGGCGACGAAATCGACGCCGATCAGCGCGGCGGTCTTGATGTCGTCCATGTCCTTGGCGGTCAGGGCCGGGGCGGTCAGGCCGCCGCCCTGGCGGTTGATGCCCTTGTTGTTCGACAGTTCGCCGCCGACCAGGACGCGGGTGTGAATCTCTTGGCCGCGGACACCGGTAACTTCCAGTTTCAGGCGGCCGTCGTCGAGCAGCAGGATGTCGCCGAAGACGACATCTTTCGGCAGATCCTTGTAATCCAGTCCGACGCGTTCCTGGTTGCCGAGCGTGCATTGGGCGTCGAGGATGAACTTCTCGTCGCCGACCAGCGTGATCTTGCCGTTCTCGAACTTGCCGACGCGGATTTTCGGGCCCTGCAGGTCGCCGAGGATGCCGACCGTTCGGCCGTGCTTGGCGGCAGCGGCGCGGATGCCTTCGGCGCGCGCCTTGTGGTCGTCGGCCGTGCCGTGCGAGAAGTTCATGCGGACGACGTCGATGCCGGCCTGGACCATGCGTTCGAGGATTTCCGGCGTTGACGAGGCGGGGCCCAGCGTGGCGACGATCTTGGTATGGCGCGACATCTCTTCTCTCCCTGAAACTTGACTGGTTTTTGCTCTTTTTCGCAGGTCGACCGCCGGACTCGTGGCGAGGCCGGCGGTCGACGCGGTTTTACGACTTATTTCGCGGCGCGCTCTTCGAGCACGGCGATCGCCGGCAGGGTCTTGCCTTCGAGGAATTCGAGGAAGGCACCGCCGCCGGTCGAGATGTAGCCGACGTCATCGGCGATGTGGAACTTGGCGATGGCAGCCAGCGTGTCGCCGCCGCCGGCGATCGAGAAGGCTTCGGAGTGGGCGATGGCCGAGGACAGCATCTTGGTGCCGCCGGCGAACTGCGGCAGCTCAAAGACGCCGACCGGGCCGTTCCAGACGATGGTGCCGGCATGGGCGATGATCTCGGCCAGCTTGACCGCCGACTTCGGACCGATGTCGAGGATACGGTCGTGGGTCGCGACGTCATCGACCGAAATCTTGTTGGCGCGGGCCAGGGCCGAGACTTCGTCGGCTACGACGACGTCGGTCGGCAACGGCACTTCGGCGCCGCGTTCCTTCATCATGTCCATGATGGCGTGGGCTTCCTTGACCAGGTCGGCTTCGGCCAGCGAGTCGCCGATGCGCTTGCCGGAGGCGAGCAGGAAGGTGTTGGCGATGCCGCCGCCGACGATCAGCTGGTCGACCTTGCCGGCCAGCGACTTGAGGATGGTCAGCTTGCTGGAGACCTTGGAGCCGCCGACGATGGCGACCAGCGGCCGCTTCGGCTCGTGCAGGGCCTTGCTCAGCGCGTCGATTTCGGCGCCCATCAGGATGCCGGCGCAGGCCACCGGGGCGTACTTGGCGATGCCGTGAGTGGTCGCTTCGGCGCGGTGGGCGGTGCCGAAGGCGTCGTTCACATAGACGTCGCACAACTTGGCCATCTTCTGGGCCAGTTCGTCGTTGTTCTTCTTCTCACCCTTGTTGACGCGGCAGTTTTCGAGCAGGACGACTTCGCCCGGCTTCACGTCAAAACCGCCATCGACCCAGTTCTGGATCAGGCGGACCGAGGTGTGCAGCATCTGGCCGAGACGAACGGCGACCGGCATCAGGCTGTCTTCGTGGCTCAGTTCGCCTTCGGTCGGGCGGCCGAGGTGGGAAGTGACCATGACGGCGGCACCCTTTTCCAGGCAGTACTTGATCGACGGCAGCGAAGCACGGATGCGGGTGTCTTCGGTAATGTTGCCGGCTTCGTCCTGCGGCACGTTCAAGTCGGCGCGGATGAACACACGCTTGCCGGATACATCGAGGTCGGTCAGTTTGATGACGTTCATGGTCTTCTCCAGAGGTCGGTTAGTTATCTTGTTGTTGCCAGAGTCGCGACCAGTGGTCGGCAACTTCCAGCATGCGGTTGGCGAAGCCCCATTCGTTGTCGAACCAGACGAAGAGATTGACCAGATGCGTACCGCTGGTCCGCGTCTGGCTGCCATCGACGATGGCCGAATGCGGGTCGTGATTGAAATCGATCGAGGCGTGCGCCGCCTCGGAATAGGCGATCAGGCGCTTGAACGGGCCACTGGCGGCGTCGGCGAGCAGCCGGTTGATGCTGTGTGCCGAGACCGGGCGCTGGGTGGTGATGGTCAGGTCGATGGCCGAGACATTCAGCGTCGGGACGCGGATCGCCTTGGCCTGGACGCGGCCGGTCAGGCCGGGCAGCAGGCGCTCGACGCCACGGGCCAGGCCGGTCGACACCGGGATGATCGACTGCATCGCCGAGCGCGTCCGGCGCAGGTCATCATGGTGGTAGCCGTCGATCAGCGGCTGGTCGTTCATTACCGAGTGCAGCGTCGTCAGCAACACCTGTTCGATGCCGATCTCGCGGTCGAGCAGGTCGAGGATGGGGACGATGGCGTTGGTCGTGCACGAGGCGGCGGAGACCAGGCGCTCGTCGCCGGTCAGCGTATTTTGGTTGATGCCGGCGATGATGGTGGCGTCGACATCATCACCGCTGGCGCCCGGGTGCGACAGCAGCAGGCGTGGGCTGCCGGCGTGCAGAAAACGGCTCAGTTCGGCGCGTCGACCGTAGGCCCCCGAGCATTCGACAACGAGGTCGATGCCCTGCCAGTCGACTTCTTCCGGCGTACGGGTGTGGCTGATGCGAATCGCCTTGCCATCGATCAACAGCTTGCCGTCGGCGACTTCGACCGGGCCGGGAAAACGCCCGTGGGTCGAGTCGTAGCGCGTCAGGTAGGCCATGCTTTCCAGATTGGCCGGTTCGTTGATGGCGGCGACCTGCAGGTTGTGGGCGACCGGCGATTCGAGCAAGGCGCGCAGGAAACAGCGGCCGATCCGGCCATAGCCGTTGATGGCGAGACGAAGAGGGCGATGGGTGCCGGGCACGCGGGCCAATCCGAAGTGATCGAAGCCTGTGATTTTACAAGGTTGTGAGCGTAAATCCGAGCGCTGTTGTGGCGAATCGGCATAGCCGGCCGGCAATATCTGCCGCAAGTACGGGGGCTTTTTGAAAATCCGACCCTCTTGCCGGGTTTGCGGTCGATTTTATGCGGGTGCGTTATTTGCTTTTCCGTCTTGTCTCTTTCAAGGATCGAATCATGCAGATTGTCAATGAATTGTCCGGCACTCTTCCGGCAAGCCGTGGGCGCTCGGCTGAGCTGCCGGGGGGTCAAAATTTTGCTGATGTCTTCAAAAAGGCTGCAACGGCTGCCGAGCAGGGAAAAGAGGTCAAGCTTGAAAAATCGGCCAGTCAGATTCAGCAGGAAAAGGACGAAGCCATTGAGGCGGCACGCAAGGCCGCGCTGGCCGAGTTGCACGATTACCTGAAAAAAAGCCCGGCCGAACATATCCGTGATGCCGTCTTGAAGGAGTTGGGTCTAAGCGAGGAGAGCCTGGCGGCCATGCCGCCGGAGCAGCGGATGGCGTTGGAGGCGAAGATCAACGAGCGTATTCGCGAACAGCTGCTCGGCCGAAAACCGGAGTCCGGGCCTGAGGTTGCTTCTGCCCAACTGATTGGCCGGGATGCAAGCGAGAGCAGTGGTGCCGCTACCGATGCCCTCCGGGTGGCCCTGGCGGGGACGACTCAGGCAATGATCACGGTTGCCTGATTGAGGTCAGAGTAACTGCTTGGTTCAGGGGGGGGCGTTTCGCTGGCCGTGCGTTTCGTGAGGACGGGCGGGGCGAAAAAAAAGGGGTCTTGCGACCCCTTTCTGTATTGCGGCGAGTTACTTGGCGGCCATCCAGGCGCGGGCGGCGTCGAGCATGCGGCAGGAGTAGCCCCACTCGTTGTCGTACCAAGCCAGCACCTTGACCAGCACCGAGCCGTCTTCGCCCTTGATGACGCGGGTCTGGGTGGCGTCGAAGGTCGAGGAAACGGTGGTGTGGTTGAAGTCGGAAGAGACCAGCGGCTCGTTGTTGACGTCGAGGATGCCCTTCAGCGGACCGTTGGCAGCGGCGGTCATCAAGGCGTTGATTTCTTCCTTGGTGGTGGCGCGCTCGGCGGTGAAGGTCAGGTCGACCAGCGAGACGTTGATGGTCGGCACGCGCAGCGCGAAACCATCGACCTTGCCAACCAGTTGCGGCAGCACCAGGCCGACGGCCTTGGCGGCGCCGGTCTTGGTCGGGATGATGTTGGCGGCAGCGGCACGGGCGCGACGCAGATCCTTGTGACGGACGTCGACGGTAACTTGATCGTTGGTGTAGGCGTGGATGGTGGTCATCAGGCCCTGCTTGATACCGATGGCGTCGGACAGGATCTTGGCGACCGGGGCCAGGCAGTTGGTCGTGCAGGAGGCGTTGGAGACGACGGTCATGTCGGCCTTGACGTCGCCTTCATTGACGCCGACGACGATGGTGGTGTCGACGTCATCGCCACCCGGGGCGGAGATCAGCACGCGCTTGGCGCCTTGCTCAAGCAGCGCGGCAGCCTTGGCCTTGGTGGTATAGGCGCCGGTACATTCGAGCAGGACTTCAACGCCGTGGTCGGCCCAGTTGATGTCCTTCGGGTTCTTGGTCGAGTAGAAGGGGATCTTCTTGCCATCGATGATGATGCAGTTTTCACCTTCGGTTTCGACGCTGGTGCGGAAACGGCCGTGCGTGGTGTCGTACTTCAGCAGGTGGGCGTTGGTCGCCAGGTCGCCGGAGGCGTTGATGGCGACGACGTCGAATTCATTCTGCAGACCCTGTTCGTAAATCGCGCGCAGCGTGCAGCGACCGATACGACCAAACCCGTTGATTGCAACCTTGATAGCCATGTGATTCCTCTCTCTGTTGAATTTGAATCAGGACAAAAGTTCTTTCGCCGTCTTGACGACGTTGGCGACCGTGAAGCCGAACATTTCGAAAAGTTGACCGGCGGGGGCGGATTCACCGAAGCGGTCGATGCCGATCACGGCACCGTGCAGGCCGACGTACTTGCGCCAGAAATCCGGATGCGCCGCTTCGATGGCAATGCGCTTCTTGCAGGCGCCCAGCACGGCGGCTTTGTAGTCGGCGCTCTGGCGGTCGAAAACGTTGGTGCAAGGCATCGAGACGACGCGGCTGGCAATGCCTTCGCCGGCCAGGGCGGCCTGGGCGTCAAGCGCCAGCTTGATTTCGGAGCCGGTGGCGATCAAGGTCACCTGGGCTTCGCCGGTGCAATCGGAGAGCACGTAGCCGCCCTTGGCGATGTCGGCGTCGCCGACGTTCTGCGTCACGGTCGGCAGGTTCTGGCGGGACAGGGCGAGCAAACTCGGCCCGTCGGCACGGTCGACCGCAGCGGTCCAGGCGATCGCCGTTTCGGTCGCGTCGGCCGGGCGCCAGACGTCGAGGTTGGGGATGATGCGCAGGCTGGGAATGTGCTCGACCGGCTGGTGGGTCGGGCCGTCCTCGCCGAGGCCGATGGAGTCATGGGTGTAGACCATGATCTGGCGCTGCTTCATCAGCGCGGCCATGCGGATGCCGTTGCGGGCGTAATCGGAGAAGACCAGGAAGGTCGCCGTGTAGGGGATCAGGCCGCCGTGCAGCGCGAGACCGTTGGCGATGGCGGTCATGCCGAATTCGCGGACGCCGTAGTAGCAGTAGTTGCCGCCCTCGGTACGGGTGACACCCTTGCTGCCCTTGACGAAGGTCAGGTTGGAGCCGGCCAGGTCGGCCGAGCCGCCGAAGATTTCCGGCACGGCCGGGACCAGTGCGGCGATGGCGTTCTGCGAAGCCTTGCGGCTGGCGATGTTCTCGGCCTTTTCGCGGCAGCTGGCGAGGTAGGCGGCCTTGGTCGCTGCCCAGTTGGCCGGCAGTTCGCGCTTGATGACGCGGCGTTCGAACTCGGCGGCTTCGGCCGGGAAGGCGGCGCGATAGGCGGCGAAGCGGCTGTTCCAGTTTTCCTCGAAGGTGGCGCCGCGCGGCTTGCCGTTCCAGGCAGCATAAACGTCGGCCGGGATCTCGAAAGCCGGGTGCGGCCAGCCGATGTATTCGCGGGCGGCGGCAATTTCGTCCTTGCCGAGCGGTGCACCGTGGCAGTCGTGCGAACCCTGCTTGTTGGGCGAGCCCATGCCGATGGTCGTCTTGCAGCAGATCAGGCTCGGCTTGTCGGTGACGGCCTTGGCGGCAAGCAGGGCGCGCTCGATGGCGTCGCTGTCATGGCCGTCGACATCGGCGACGACATGCCAGCCGTAAGCTTCGAAGCGCTTCGGCGTGTTGTCGGTGAACCAGCCTTCGACGTGGCCGTCGATGGAGATGCCGTTGTCGTCCCAGAAGGCGATCAGCTTGCCGAGGCCGAGCGTGCCGGCCAGCGAGCAGGCTTCGTGCGAGACGCCTTCCATCAGGCAGCCGTCGCCGAGGAAAACGTAGGTGTGGTGATTGACGATCTCGTGGCCGGGCTTGTTGAACTCGGCAGCCAGAACGTGTTCGGCGAGCGCGAAGCCGACGGCATTGGTGATGCCTTGGCCGAGCGGGCCGGTCGTCGTTTCGATGCCGGCGGTGTAGCCGAATTCAGGGTGGCCAGGGGTCTTGGCGTGCAGCTGGCGGAAGTTCTTCAGGTCGTCGATCGACAGTTCGTAGCCGGTCAGGTGAAGCAGCGCATAGACCAGCATCGAACCGTGGCCGTTCGACATCACGAAGCGGTCGCGGTCGGGCCAGTGCGGGTTGGCCGGGTTGTGGCGCAGGTGGCGACGCCAGAGGACTTCGGCGATTTCCGCCATGCCCATCGGTGCGCCGGGGTGCCCGGAATTTGCCTGTTGCACGGCATCCATGGCCAGGGCGCGAATGGCGCCGGTCAGGGGAGAAAACTTGGGGGCGTTGCTGACGCTCATGATCCGGAAATCCAGCCTGCTGAAAAGGTGAAATTATCCGGGAAAAGGCCCTTTTTGGGTAGGGCAATGTGAGGAGGCTGCAGGTCGACGCAACCTGCAGCTCCCGTCTCTATTTATGCTTATTGGATTTTCGGGTCGTAGTTGATCATCATCAGCACGCCCTGGCCGCCGCCCATGCCGCCACCGGTGTAGGCGACACTGCCCTGGCCGGCATAGACCGCTTCGTAGCGGTGGCTGTCGGTGCCGAAGTAGAACGGGATGAAGGCCTTGCCGGTGACGTAGCCGCGGATGTTGTGGGTGACGCCGAGGATGCGTTCGACTTCGCTCTGGTGCATGCCGATCTGCAAGCGGGACCATTTGCTGCCGGCCGGGATGTTGCCATGCACCTCGCCGTCGAAGGTGCCGTCCCGCGACTTGACGACGCAGGGCTTGCATTCCGTGCCGGTCTTGATGCTGCCGGCCGAGACTGGTGCCGCAGCGGCGCCCGGCTTGGTTTCGACAGTCTTGGCGGTGGGGGCGGCCGCTTCGGTCTTCGGCTTGGCGGGCTCGCAGTCCACCGGCGCCGGCTCGGCCTTCTTCGCGGTTTTCTTGCTGCCCTTCTTGGCGGCCGGTTCGGGTTTGCAGGCCGGCTTCGCGGCGACCGGTTCGGGGGCCGGTGCAGCCGCCGGGGCGGGGGGCGCCTCGGGCTTTTTCTCGTTGCTGGCGCAACCGGCACCAATGACGGAGGCGGCAAGAAGCAGGGCAAGCAGGCGTGGGGTCATGGGGTCATCCTCGGGCGTTGGTCGGTTATGACAATGTAGCAGGTCAGGCGGCGTGATAGCCAGTGACGCGGTCGACCTCGTTTTTCGAGCCCAAAATGACCGGCACGCGCTGGTGCAGCTTGCCCGGCACGATGTCGAGGATGCGCTGGCGGCCGGTAGTGGCGGCGCCGCCGGCCTGCTCGATCAGCATCGCCATCGGGTTGGCTTCGTACATCAGGCGCAGCTTGCCGCCCTGGGCCTTGATCTTGCTGTCCAGCGGGTACATGAAGATGCCGCCGCGGGTCATGATGCGATGCACGTCGGCGACCATCGAGGCGACCCAGCGCATGTTGTAGTCCTTGCCGAGCGGGCCTTCCTTGCCGGCCTGCATTTCGGCGACATAGCGCTGGACCGGGGCTTCCCAGAAACGCTGATTCGACATGTTGATGGCGAATTCCTTGGTGTCGGCCGGAATCTGCACGTTTTCCTGGGTCAGGATGAAACTGCCCTGTTCGCGGTCGAGGGTGAACACGGCGACGCCATTGCCGACGGTCAGGACGAGCAGCGTGGTCGGGCCGTAAACGGCGTAACCGGCGGCGACTTGCGCCGTGCCCGGTTGCAGGAAGGCGGCTTCGGCCGCTTCCGGTGTGCTCAGGTCAGCGCCTTCCGGGCATTTCAGCACCGAGAAGATGGTGCCGATCGAGACATTGACGTCGATGTTCGACGAGCCGTCGAGCGGGTCGAAGGTCAGCAGGTATTCGCCTTTCGGGAAACGATGCGGCACCAGGTGCGGCAGGTCCATTTCCTCGGAGGCCATGGCAGCGAGGTGGCCGCCCCATTCGTTGGCGTCGAGCAGGATGTCGTTGGACAGCACGTCGAGCTTCTTCTGAGCCTCGCCCTGCACGTTGTCGCTGCCGGCTTCGCCGAGCACGCCGCCCAGGCTGCCCTTGCCGATGGCTACTGAAATGGCCTGGCAGGCACGGGAAACGATTTCGATCAGGAACTTGAGATCGGCGGTGATGACGCCCTTGTTGCGTTGCTCCTCGGTGAGGTAGCGTGCCAGCGTGCGCTGAACCATGGTGACTCCCTGCTGCAATGACAAAAGCGGGATTTTACTCCGAGCGGCAGCGGGCGTGCAGGAAGGCGAAGGCGGCGGCGCTGTTGAGGGGCTTGCTGAACAGGTAGCCCTGGACTTCGTCGCAGCCGTTGCTGCGCAGCAATTCGAGCTGGTCGGGGGTTTCGACGCCCTCGGCGATGACGTTGAGGCCGAGCGAGTGGGCGAGGGCGATGGTGCCGAAGGCGATGGCCCGGTCGTTGAGGTCGTGCTCGATGTCGGCGACGAAGGAGCGGTCGATTTTCAGGTGATCGATCGGGAACAGCTTCAGGTAGGCGAGCGACGAATAGCCGGTGCCGAAGTCGTCGATGGCCAGCGAAACGCCCATGCGGCCGAGGCGTTCGAGAATCTGGATGGCCTCTTCCGGGTTTTCCATCACCGAGCTTTCGGTGATTTCGAGCTCCAGCAATTCGGCCGGCAGGCCGGAGCCGGCCAGCGCGCCGGCCACCGTTTCGCAGAAGTCGCGGCGGCGCAACTGGCGGGCGGAAACGTTGACGGCGATGCGCATCGGCTTGAGGCCGGCGTCGATCCAGTGCTTCATCTCGCGGCAGGCGTTGAGCAGCACCCATTCGCCGATCTCGACAATGATGCCGGTTTCCTCGGCGACCGGGATGAAACGCAGCGGCGAGATCATGCCGTCGACTGGGTGGTGCCAGCGGATCAGCGCTTCGACGCCGGTCGGCTGCGAGCTGTCGGCCTTGAACTGGGGCTGGAAGCAGAGCGCCAACTCGTTGCGGGCGATGGCGTGACGCAGCTTGCGTTCGATGTTCAGGCGCTCGGCGGTCGCCTTGTTCATGTCGGCGGCGAAAAACTGGTAGTTGTTCCGGCCGGCCGCCTTGGCGTGGTACATCGCGGTGTCGGCGTTTTTCAGGATGGTGTCGCCATCTGGGCCGTCATCGGGGAAGAGGCTGATGCCGATCGACGGGCTGGTGTGCAGCTCGTGGCCTTCTGCCTCGATCGGCGAAGAGAGGGCGGCGATGATCTTGTTGGCGACGATCGCGGCATCCGACGGGTTGGTGATGCCGGGCAGGATGACGACGAACTCGTCGCCGCCGAGTCGGGCGACGAAGTCGGTTTCGCGGACGACCTTGCTCAGGCGACAGGCGACTTCGCGCAGCAACTCGTCACCGACCTGGTGGCCCAGGGTGTCGTTGATGATCTTGAAGCGGTCGAGGTCGAGGAACATGATCGCCATCGTCAGCTTGTGCCGACGGGCCTCGGGCAGCAACTGGCCGAGGCGCATCAGTAACGCCAGACGATTCGGCAGGCCGGTCAGCGCGTCGTGCTGGGCGATGTGCCGCATGCGCTCCTCGGCTTCCTTGCGTTCGGTGATGTCGGCCAGGATCCAGATGTAATGGGCCGGCATGCCGCTGTGCGGGTCATCGACCCGGGTGACGCGGATGCCGGCCGGGAAGTCTTCGCCACTTTTCTTGGTGACTTCCAGTTCGCCGCGCCAGGAGCCGCGCAGCGCGACATTTTCCTGAAAGCTTTCCGGGGTCTGGTCGGGCGGCAGGTTGGCCAGGCCGAAGACCGTATGACCGAGCAGCTCGAAGGCTTCGTAGCCGGTCATCTGGGTGGTGGCCGGATTGATCGACAGGATGCGGTGCACCTCGTCGGTGAAGATGATGCCGGTCGGCGTGTGGTTGAAGACCTTCTGTGCCAGTTGCTCCCGTTCGGCGCTGGCACGGCGTTCGCTGATGTCGGTGTAGATGGTGACGAAGCCGCCCTCGTCGAGCGGCATGCCGCGAATGTCCAGCGTCTTGCCGTTCGGCCGGGTCCGTTCGAAGCGGTGCGCTTCGGCCTGCTCAGCCTTGACCAGCAGGGTCTGGACGATGGCCTGCTGGTCGCCCGGGCCGTACTCGCCGCGCTCGGCGTTGAACCGGAACAGCTTTTCCATGGTGACCGGCCGGTCGTTCAGCAAGGAAGGCGGCAGGTCGAGCAGGCGCGGGAATTCCTGATTGTAGAGGATCAGCTCCTTGTCCTTGCTGAACAGGCTGACCGCGCTCGGAATGCTCTCGATCACCGTCTGCAGCAGGTTATCGTGGCGCTGCAATTCAACTTCTGCCGCCTTGCGTTCGGTGATGTCGGTGTAGGTCGTGATGAAGCCGCCGAGCTGGCCATCGATGAATAACGGTTCGCCCTGGACGAGATGGGTGCGGCCGCTCGGTCGGGCCCGTTCGAAACGGTGGGCTTCGAACTTCAGGGCAAGGGCGGTGATGCGCGCGATATGTTCTTCGACATCGCCGGGACCGTACTCGCCGCGCTCGGCCGGTATGCGGATCAGCTCGGAAAAGTGTACGCCGTCGAACACCGCGCTGGCCGGCAGGTTGAGAACGTCGAGAAAACCCTGGTTCCACACGCGCAGCCGCAGGTGCTCGTCGAACACACTGATCCCCTGCGGCAGGTGGGACAACACCGCCTGCAAGTATGCATAACGGCGCCCGAATTCGGCGGCGTTAGGCGGAGAAGCTTCGGTGGTATCCAATTGGAATAAGCGGGCTCAGGTTAGGCGGCCATGATAGCCGAAGCATGCGACGCTTCCAATATCGCGATATTTGTCAGTTCTGGTGTTTTGTGCAGTGGAGTGTTCAGTCTTCTTTCCACTTGATCGAGCACCCGATCGAAGCGTTCTGCTCCGCCGGTCCACGGCCGCTACGGGCAATTTCCTGCAGTGCTGAAAACAATTCGCGCCGACTGTCGGCGGGGGCTGGCTGGCGGCCCGAGGCGTCGAGCCGGCCGCGATATTGCAGTTCCAGCGCGGCGTTGTAGCCGAAAAAATCCGGGGTGCACACGGCGCCGTAAGCGCGGGCGACGGCCTGGGTCGCGTCGTAAAGGTAGGGGAAAGGGAAGTCGAGTTCCTGCGCCCAGCGCTGCATCGCTTCCGGTGCATCCTCGGGGTAGGCAGCAACGTCGTTGCTCATGATGGCGACGCAGCCGATGCCGTGGGCCGCCAGTTCCCGGCAGTCGCGGATCAGGCGGTCGATGATCGCCTTGACGTAAGGGCAGTGGTTGCAGATGAACATCACCAGCAAACCGTTCGGGCCGCGGCAACTGGCCAGCGTGTGGCGCCTGCCGTCGGTGCCCGGCAAGTCGAAGTCGATGGCCGGTCGGCCAAAATCGCACAGCGGTGGGTTCAGCGCGACCATGATTTCCCCTTCAAAAGCGCATTTCGCCCATAATAGCACCGATGAATCTACCCCGTTTTTACTGCCGTGAAGCCCTCTCGCCGGGGGCTCATATTGAACTTCCCGAGCCGGTGGCGCGCCATGCGGTTCGGGTTTTGCGCCTGCCGCCGGGGGCGCCGATGATCCTTTTCGATGGTCGTGGCGGCCAGTATCTGGCCCATATCGAACGCATCGAGCGCGACCGGGTGATGGCCGTGCTGGCCAGCTGGGACGAGATCGAGCGCGAGTCGCCGTTGTCGATCACCCTGGTCCAGGCCCTGCAGGCCGGCGAAAAGATGGATTTCACCATCCAGAAGGCGGTCGAGTTGGGGGTGCGTCACATTGTGCCGGTCGAGAGCCGGCGCAGCGTACTACGCCTGGCCGGTGAACGTGCCGCCAAGCGGGTGGCGCATTGGCAGGGCGTGGTTGCCTCGGCCTGCGAACAATGCGGGCGCAACCAGGTGCCACTGGTCGCGCCGCTCGAAAAGCTGGAGAACTGGCTGGCCCGTCCGGCGCCGGGCGCTGTGCGCCTGATGCTGGCGCCGGATGCCGAGCAGACGCTGGTCGATCTGCCGCCCGCCAAAGAGGTGCAGCTGCTGATCGGGGCCGAAGGGGGGCTCGATCCGCAGGAAATGATCGCTGCCCGGCAAGCCGGCTTTGTCGGCGTGCGCATGGGGCCGCGCATCCTGCGGACGGAGACGGCCGGGCTGGCCGCGCTGGCTATCCTGCAGGCTTTATGGGGTGATTTCAGGGAGGGCTAGGGGATGTTCGAATCAGCGGAACTCGGTCACAAGATCGACAAGGAAACCTTCAAGCGCGAGGTGCCGAAGCTGCGCGCCGAGTTGCTCGATGTGCAATACGATGTGCTGCAGAAGAAGGAATTTCCGGTCGTCATCCTGATCAGCGGGGTGGACGGCAGCGGCAAGGGCGAAACCATCAACCTGCTCTACTCCTGGATGGACCCGCGCCATATCTCGACCCTGGCTTTTTCGGCGCCGAGCGACGAGGAGCGTTCGCGGCCCTACATGTGGCGCTATTGGCGCGCCCTGCCGCCGCGCGGCAAGGTCGGCATCTTCGCCGGCTCCTGGTATTCGCAGCCGATCACTGACCGCATCACCGGCAAGATGCGCCGTTCGGAAATGGACGAGCAACTCGACGACATCAACCGCTTCGAGGCGATGCTGGTCAACGAGGGGGCGCTGGTCCTCAAGTTCTGGTTCCACCTCTCGAAGGACGGCCAGAAACAACGCCTGAAGGCGCTGGAAAAGGATCCGCGCACGGCCTGGCGCGTTACCAAGGCGAGCTACGACCGCCTGAAAACCTACGACAAGCTGCAGGAAGTGGCCGGCCATGTGCTGCGTGTTTCCAACACGGCGCATGCACCGTGGATCATCGTCGAAGGTACCGATGACGAATACCGTTCGCTGACCGTCGGTCGCATCGTGCTCGAGGCGATGAAGCGGCGCCTGCAGCAGGAAGGCCGGCAGCAGGTGCCGGTGGCGCCGCCGATCGTGCATGCCATCGACCAGAAGAACGTCCTTTCCGAACTGGACCTGACGCAGCAGTTGAGCAAGAAGGATTACGAGCGCGATCTGGCCAAGTATCAATCGAAGCTTTCCGAATTGGTGCGCGATCCGCGCTTCGTCGGCAAGCGCTCGCTGGTTCTCGTTTTCGAAGGCTCGGACGCGGCCGGCAAGGGCGGCAGCATCCGCCGGGTCGGGGCGGCGATGGATGCCCGGCAGTACCAGATCATCCCGATTGCCGCGCCGACCGAGGAAGAGCGCGTCCAGCCCTACCTCTGGCGTTTCTGGCGGCATTTGCCGCGGACCGGGCGGGCGGCGATCTTCGACCGTTCCTGGTATGGCCGCGTGCTGGTCGAGCGGGTCGAGGGCTTCTGCGCCGAAGCCGACTGGCTGCGCGCCTATGCCGAAATCAACGATTTCGAGCACCAGATGGTCGAGGCCGGCGCGGTGGTCGTCAAATTCTGGCTGCAGATCAGCGCCGACGAACAGTTGCGCCGCTTTAAGGAACGCCAGGACACCGAGTTCAAGCGTTTCAAGATCACCGATGAAGACTGGCGCAATCGCGAAAAGTGGGACGATTACGTGTCCGCCGTCTGCGACATGGTCGACCGCACCTCGACCGGCCTGGCGCCGTGGACCCTGGTTGAAGCCAACGACAAGAACTTTGCCCGGGTTAAAGTATTGAAAACCCTTTGCCAGCGTCTGGAAGACGCGCTGAAAGACGACGGAAAACATAACGAACAATGAGCGACACCCCTTACGACGAGCACTTCGTCTCCTGGTTCCGGGCGGTGACGCCCTACATCAATGCCTTTCGCGGCAAGACCTTCGTCATCGCCTTCGGCGGCGCCGCGGTCGAGAGCGAGTTCGCCAAGACGCTGGCCTATGACGTCAACCTGCTGGTCAGCCTGGGCATTCGCCTGGTGCTGGTGCATGGGGCGCGACCGCAGATCGAGGAAGAGCTGCGCGAGAAGAACCTGGAATCGATCTACCATCGCGGCTACCGGGTGACCGACGCCGAGGCGCTCGATTGCGTGCTCGACGCGGTCGGCAGCGTCTATCTCGAAATCGAGGCCATGCTGTCGCAGGGGCTGCCCAACACGCCGATGGCCAACAGCCGGATCCGCGTCATCGGCGGCAATTTCATCACCGGCCAGCCGATCGGCGTCCTCGACGGCATCGACATGCAATACGCCGGCAAAGTGCGCAAGGTGGACGCCGAAGGGATCAACGCCCAGCTCGGCCTCGGCAACATCGTGCTGCTCAACTGCGAAGGGCCGTCGCCGACCGGCGAAATCTTCAACCTGCAGATGGAAGAGGCGGCCGAAGCGGTGGCGGTGGCGATCAAGGCCGACAAGCTGGTCTATCTGACCGATAGCCAGGGCGTCACCGACAAGGCGGGCGAGCTGATCGATGCGATGACCGCCGATGAAGTCGCCGAACTGCTCAGCGGCGGCGACTGGCTGTCGCCCGATATCCGGCGCTACCTGCCATGCTCGGTGCGGGCGACGCGCACTGGCGTCGGCCGGGTGCATCTGATCAGCTACGAACAGGACGGCGCGTTGCTGCGCGAGTTGTTCACGCACGACGGGGTCGGTACCGTGGTCACCCGCGAATCGCTGGAAAACATCCGCGAAGCCAAGCCGGACGACATCGCGGCGTTGATCGCGCTGATCGAACCGATGGAAGAGGAAGGCATCCTGGTGCATCGGCCGCGCGAACTGTTGGAGCGCGAGATCGAGCATTTCTCGATCATGCTGCACGACGGCATTATCGTCGGCTGCGCGGCGCTCTACCGGCATTCCGACGAGGAGGCCGAGCTGGCCTGCCTGGCGGTCAGCCACGAGCACCGCGAATGGGGCTACGGTGAACAGCTGATGAAACGCATCGAACGCCGCGCCCGCAAGCTCGGCATCAAGCGTCTCTGCGTGCTGACGACGCGGACCGAACACTGGTTCGTCGAACGTGGTTTCAAGCTCGGTACGGTCGACGACCTGCCGGCGCAAAAACGCGATATGTACAATTATCAGCGGCGATCCA
>Ga0316604_10000780_pt1 | contig 33756 bp, 24 predicted proteins | sample OWC_soil_day20_C_FD_207650 | JGI IMG/M metagenome (GOLD analysis project Ga0316604, IMG submission 207650) | Wetland soil microbial communities from Old Woman Creek delta, Ohio, United States - OWC_soil_day20_CT | ecosystem: Environmental > Terrestrial > Soil > Wetlands | place: USA: Ohio... | reverse complement strand
ATACCTGGTTGCCAAGGGCATCGAAGCCAACCGCGTCTACACCGAAGGCAAGGGCGAAAAGCAGCCCGTGACCGGCGACAAGTGCAAGGGCAACGCCAAGACCAAGGCGCTGATCGACTGCCTGCAGCCGGATCGTCGCGTCGACATCGAAGTCATCGGCACCAAGTAATCCGCCGACGCTTCAGCGAAAAGCCCCGCCCAGCGGGGCTTTTTTTTGCCACCGAAGAGATTTTCATGCGTGAGACATCCTCCCTGTTTCGTTCCCTGATGCTGGCCGCGCTGGCCATTGTCTGTAGCGCCCAGGCCGCCGAACCACCGGTCCGGCCACGGATTGGCCTGGTCCTTGGCGGTGGCGGCGCACGCGGTGCCGCCCATATCGGCGTGCTGGAAGTGCTGGAGAAAATGCGGGTGCCGGTCGATTGCGTCGCCGGGACCAGCATGGGCGCGCTGGTCGCCGGCTCCTACGCGGCCGGCCTGTCGCCGGCCGTGATGCGCGAGCAACTGGCGAAAGCGGACTGGAGCGACATGTTCATCGACAATCCGGATTATTCGGAGATGAGCTTTCGCAACAAGACGATGCTGCGCAACTACCTGCCCGGTTCGGAAACCGGCATCACCCCGGAGGGGGCGCGCTATCAGCCGGGTGTCGTTTCCGGCCAGAAGATCAAGCTCTTCTTCAACCAACTGGTGCGCGCCAACCAGGGCGAGCGCAATATCGAGGATCTGCCGCTGCCGCTGTCGATCATCGCCACCGATATCGGCAATGGCGACCGGGTCGTTTTTCGCGATGGCAGCCTGACCAAGGCGATGCGGGCGAGCATGTCGGTGCCCGGCCTGCTGGCGCCGGTCGATCATCAGGGGCGCAAGCTGGTCGATGGCGGTCTGGTCGATAACGTGCCGATCAGCGAGGTCAAGGAGCGTTGCAAGGCCGATGTGGTGATTGCCGTCAATGTCGGCTCGCCTTTGCTCAAGGCCGAGGAGGTCGGTTCGCTGATTACCGTCTCGGCGCAGATGGTCAATATCCTGACCGAACAGAACGTGACGCGCTCGCTGGCCCAGTTGACGCCCCAGGACATCTACATCAAGCCGGATCTGAACGGTATCAGCGCCGGCGATTTCCCGCGTCACGCCGAAACCGCCGATCGCGGCCGGGTCGCGGCCGAGGCCCTGATCCCCCAATTGCAGAAGCTGAGCCAACCGGAAGCCGTCTATCTGGCATGGTGGAAGGGCATCGAGGTCACGTCGCGGGTCTCGCCGATTATTGACGAGGTCGAGGTTGCAGGGCTGAAGCGGGTCAATCCGGCTGTCGTCGAACGCCACTTGACGCTCGGCAATGGCACCAAGGTCCGGCCCACCGAAATCAATCGCGATCTGCTGCGCATGTACGGCGACGGTTACTACGAGACGGTCGATTACAACGTGCTGACCCAGCGCGACCGCAACATCCTGCGCGTCATGCCGCTGGAGAAAAGCTGGGGGCCGGATTATCTGCGTTTTGCGATGAATCTGGAGGCCGATGCCTCGAAGGGTTCAACTTTCGGGCTGCGGGCCGCCTATCACAAGACCCTGATCAACCAGTTGGGGGGCGAACTGATCGCCTCGGTCGATGTCGGTAACGTCAACCGGCTGGCCGGTGACTACTATCAGCCGCTCGATGCGGCGCAGCGCTATTTCTTCGAAACCACGGCCTTCACCGAACAGACGCAGACCACCGTCTTCCAGAACGATCAGCGGATTGCGCAGTACAACGTCTATCAGTCGGCGCTCGGGGTCTATGGCGGGATCAACGTCGGCCTGCTCGGTCAGATCCGCATGGGCTGGCTGGAGCGCCGGCGCCGGGCCGAACTGGATACCGGGATCCCCTCGCTGCCGAATAGCGACGCCACCTTCGGCGGGGTCCGTCTGGCCCTCGATTTCGACCAGATGAACCGGATGTATTTCCCGACCGACGGCTGGTCGGCGCGCTTCATTTACTTCGACTCGCAGCAGTCCGGCTATTCGCGCATCGATGGTCAATTGCAGGGCGCCATGTCGTGGGGCAACACCGTGTTCAATGCGCGTGCCAGTTACTCCGGTTCGCCGCGCGGTCGACTGCCGATCTACGATGCGGCCAGCCTGGGCGGCGTTTTTAACCTGAGTGCCTATGCCCAGGGCCAGATCATCGGTGATGACATCGCCTACGTCGGCTTGCGCGGCGAGCAGATCATCGGTCGCCTGCCGCTCGGCCTGCGTGGCGACATGCGTCTGGGGATCGCGCTCGAAGCGGCGCGGGCCGGCTATCGCTATACTGAAACGCAGAGCGACGGCATTCTCGATTCCCTGGGCATCTATCTCGGCGGCGAAACTCCGCTCGGGCCGGTTTATCTCGGCATGGGCTATTCGAGCAGCGGCGTTTCCAACTTTTTCCTGTCCATTGGCGTGAAGTGATTGGCCATCCGTTGCCAACCTGTGATTAGTGGAGAAATCATGAAAAGACTATGCCTCGTCATCGCCGGCTGGCTGCTCGGCATCGGGCTGGCCATCGGCCAGGTCAATATCAATACCGCCGGTCAGGATGAGCTGGATGGTTTGAAGGGCATCGGGCCGAGCAAGGCCAAGGCGATTGTCGATTATCGACGTAAGAACGGATCTTTCAAGTCAGTCGACGAGTTGGAAAAGGTGCCGGGTATCGGGCCGACGACCCTGCAGGAATTGCGCGCCGATGTCACGGTCGGCGGCGCCTCCCGTTCCCGGAATGCCGTTTCCACAGACAAGGCCGAGGCAGCAGTGCCGGCTCGCCCAACGGCCAAGCCGGCAACGCCGGTAGCCACGCCGGCCATCGCTGATTCCGCGGCGAAGCCGGCAGCTCCCGCCCGGCCGGCGCAACCCGGTAAGCCGGCCGTTGCCGGACAGCCGGCTGCGGCGCCCTTGGCGCCGGCCGTAGCCCCCGCTCCGCCAGCGGCTCCGGCCCGTCCGGCCATGCCCGGCAAACCGCCGGTCGAGGCCAAACCGGCACCGGCGAAGCCAGCCGCGCCGCCGGCGTCCGCATCGGCGAACAAGCCGGCCGCCCCGGCTACTCCTGCCAGCAAGCCGGCCATGCCTGCGGCGCCGGTTAAACCGGCTGCTCCAGCACAGCCGCCTGCGGTCAACTGAGCTTTTCGGCCATTTTTCTGGAGTCGTTGTGAGTCAGCCCCTGTTCCTCTGCGCCACGACCCGCCTTGCCCAGACCTTGCGCGGCGAGGTGCCGGATGGGCTGGCCGTATGGCGGACCCGGCCGGCGCTGACGCTCGGCCAGTGGCTGGCGTCGCTGGCCGACGAAGCGCAGCTGACCGGCATCGCCGAGTTGCCGGCCGCCCTCGATGCCTTTGCCGAGAAACTGCTCTGGGAAAAGGTCATTGCCGCTTCGCTGACCGAGGCGGCGCCGCTCTTCGATATCCAGGGCATGGCTGCCTCGGCCGCCGAAGCGCATGCCCTGAGCCAGGTTTGGGATATCCAGCCGGCGGCGGGGGCGTTGTCCGACGAAGCCCGGCTCTTCATCGGCTGGCAGGCTGAATTCGAAAAACGCTGCCGGGCCGCAGGCTGGATCGATGCGGCCGGCTTGCAGCAGCGCCTGATCGAACTGATCGAGGCCGGTCATTTCAGCTTGCCGGCGGCGATCACGGTGATCGGTTTCGACCGTCATACGCCGCTTGAACTGCGCTTGCTGGCGGCCTTGCAGGCGCGCGGCGTCAGCCTTGAAAATGGGCAAAAAACGGCGGTCGACCGCAGCCCTGAGGAAATTTCCCCGGCCGGCGGCGAGCGGCGAAGCCTGGCCTGTGCCGACGTCGAGGCCGAATGCATGGCCGTCGCCGCCTGGGCCGCGGCGCAACTGCGGGCCAAGCCGGCGGCCCGGCTCGGCATCGTCGCCCCCAATCTGGCCGGGGTGCGTGACCGGCTGGAGTTCCGGCTCGACGACGCCTTGCATCCGGCGCTGATTCGTCCCGATGCGGCGGAAGTGCCGCGCAGCTTCAATTTCTCGCTCGGTCGTGCGCTGGCCGATCTGCCGCTGATCCGCGTCGCCCTCGATCTGCTGGCTCTGGGCGGCAGCCGGGCCAAAGTCGAGCAAAGCCGCTTTTCCGCCTTGCTGCTCGCCAGCGGCTGGTCGGCTGCCGATGCCGAAGCCGATGGCCGGGCCCGGCTCGATGTCGCCTTGCGTCGCGATTTGCCGTATTTCACCACCTTGCCGGCCCTGATCCGGCTGGCCGGCCGCCTGGCCGACCACGAAGCGCCGCTCTGTCCGCAGACGATGGCGGCCCTGGAAGCCCTGCTCGAAGCTGCCGGCGGGGCACCGCGCAAGCTGCTGCCCGGTCAGTGGGCCGGCGTTTTTCGCCAGTGCCTGAAAGCGGCCGGCTGGCCCGGCGATCGCGAACTGTCCAGTCACGAATTCCAGGCCCGTCTGGCTTTTGCCGAGGTGCTCGACGGTTTTGGCCGTTTCGATGGCCTGCTCGGGGCGCTGGCTTTTGCCGAAGCCGTCCATCGTTTATCGCAACTCTGCCGCCAGCGCATCTTCCAGCCGGAAACGCGCGGCCGGCCAGCGATCCAGGTGCTCGGCGTACTCGAAAGCGCTGGCCTCGAATTCGACGCGCTGTGGGTGATGGGCATGAACGACGACCTGTGGCCGCCGCCGCCGCGGCCCAATCCGCTGTTGCCGGCCGAGGCGCTGCGCGCGGCCGGGGCGGCGCATGCCAGTGCCGAAGTCGAGCTTGATTTTGCCCGGCGCGTCCATGCCCGGCTGTCGTTGGCGGCGCCGACGGTGACCTTTTCCTGGGCGCAGGCCGATGGCAACCGTGTACTGCGGCCCAGTCCGCTGATTGCCGGCATTCCGGCCAGCCGCGAGCCGGCCGGCGAGGTCAGCAGCCTGGCCCGGCAACTGGCCGCGGCCGCCGGGACAGCCTGCGAGCAACTGGCGGACGCCCTGGCGCCGCCGGTGGCGGATGGCGAAAAGGTCTCCGGCGGCAGCTGGCTGCTGCGCGCCCAGGCGATTTGCCCGGCCTGGGCCTATTACCAGTTCCGGCTTGGCGGCGAGGCAATGGACGAACCTGTCGAAGGGCTCGACCCGGCGGCGCGCGGCACGCTGGTCCATGCAGCCTTGGAAGCCTTCTGGACGGCGGTGCGCTCGTCGGCAGCCCTGGCCGGGCTCGGCGAGGCGGGGCGCCGGCAGGCGATCGCGGCGGCGGTCGACCAGGCGCTGCAGAGCTTCGAACTCGATCGTCGCCTGACGCTCCCGGCCCGGTTCCGCGCGCTGGAGGCGGTGCGTCTGGCCAAACTGCTCGAGATCTGGCTGCAGGTCGAAAGCCGGCGCGAGCAGCCGTTCGCCGTCCTTGCCTGCGAACAGGCGGCCGAGGTCGAGATCGAGGAAATCAAGGTCAAAATGGTCGTCGACCGCATCGATCAACTGGCCGACGGCCGCCAGGTGATCATCGACTACAAGACCGGCGCCAGCATCGATACCAAGAACTGGGCCGCACCTCGGATCACCGAGCCGCAGTTGCCGATCTACGCCGCGCTGGTCAATGAGGACGTCGCGGCCGTCGTCTTCGCCAAGGTGCTGCTCGACAAGCCGGCCTTTGCCGGCGTTGCCGACGAAAAGGACATCCTGCCCGGCGTCCAGGGCATTGGCGACGACAAGCAGAAAATCTTCGACCCGGCAGAGTTCCCCGACTGGGTCGCCGTCATCACCCACTGGCGCGAACGGTTGCATGCGGTGGCGAAAGAGGTCAGGCAAGGGCAGGCCGGTGTGATGTTCGCCGACGAAAAGGCCTTGCAGTATTGTGAAGTCGTGCCCCTGCTCCGCTTGCCGGAACGGCGGCGGCTACTGGCAATGGCGCTGAAACGGGAGGATGGCTGAACTTCTCTCCTGCTGTCCGTTGGGGGAGTGCTATCGATTTTCACATTATGTCGCAGTAATGGTACTTTTCGCCTTTAGTGCGTCATTAACCAACAGCTTTCCGAGCCATCGCCCATCATGAGTTCCACCGATCATCTTGCCGCCCGCCTGCGCGAGCTTGAAGCCGACAAGCAGCGCCTGCAGGCCGAAGTTGCCCGCCTCACGGCCCTGCTTGGGCCTGCCGGGGAGGTTGAACCCGTGGATCGTTGCGATACCCAGACGGCCCATTGCCTGCCGCTGAGCATTCTCGACAACATGCCAGCGATGATCGGTTACTGGGACACAGAGTTGCATAACTGTTTCTGCAACCAGGCCTATTCGACATGGTTTGGCCTCGAACCGGCCCAGATCGTCGGCCGCCATATTCGGGAAGTGATTGGCGAAGAGCGCTACCAGCTCAACCTGCCCTACATCGAGGCGGCCCTGCGCGGCGAGGCGCAGGCCTTCGAGCGGGCCATTCCGTCGCCCGACGGCAAGGTCGTCCGCAATGCGCTGGCCGAATATGTGCCGGATGTGGTCGATGGCTGCGTGCGCGGCTTTTTCGTGCAGGTGTCCGACATCAGTTCGGTCAAGCAGGCGCAGCTCGATTTGCGCGCCAGCGAGGAAAAGTTGCGTGGCCTGTTCGAGCTGTCGCCGCTCGGCATTGCCCTGACCGACATGAACGGGCGTTTTGTCGAATTCAACGAGGCCTTCCGCAAGCTCTGCGCCTATGACGAAGACCAACTCAAGGCGCTCGATTACTGGCAACTGACCCCGGAAAAGTATGCGGTGGCGGAGGCCAGGCAACTCGACGCGCTGGCCCGCAGCGGACGCTACGGCCCTTACGAGAAGGAATATCGACGGCAGGATGGCAGCCTGGTGCCGGTCCGCTTGAACGGTGTTCAGGTCGTCGGCGCCGATGGCGAGCGTTACATCTGGTCGATTGTCGAAGACATCAGCGAGTCGCGCCGGCTCGAAGCGGACCGGCGGGTGGCGGCCAGTGCCTTCGAGGCACAGGTCGGCATCATGGTCACCGACAGCGAGCGGCGGATCGTCAAGGTCAACCGGGCGCTGCTCGAATCCAGCGGTTATGCCATGGACGAGTTGCTCGGCCAGACGCCGAGCCTGTTCCGCTCCGACCGGCACGATGCGGACTTTTATGCGTCGATGTGGCAGGGCCTGGAGCAGGCCGGGGTCTGGCAAGGCGAAGTCTGGGACAGGCATAAGGATGGCGCGGTCCATCCCAAGTGGGTGAGCATCACCGCGGTCAAGGGCGAGTCGGGTGAGACGACGCATTTCGTGTCCACCCATATCGATATCAGCGAGCGCAAGGCGGCGGAACAGGAAATTGAGAATCTGGCCTTCTATGATCCGCTGACTGCCCTGCCCAACCGGCGTCAGCTGCGCGACCGCCTGCACCATGCGCTGGCCCTCAGTGTCCGCAACCAGCGGCGCGGCGCGCTGCTCTTCATCGACCTCGACAATTTCAAGACCCTCAACGACACCTTGGGCCACACGGCCGGCGACTATTTGCTGCAGGAAGTTGCCCGCCGTCTCGCCAGTTGCGTGCGCGAGGGCGATATCGTGGCCCGTCTCGGCGGCGACGAGTTCGTCGTGATGCTCGAAGGTCTGGATATCGACATCGCTGAAGCGGCCGACCAGGCGAAATTTGTCGGCGACAAAATCCTCGCCGCCCTCAAGGAACCCTACCAACTGGGCGACTACAAGTGTCACAGCACGTCCAGTATCGGCGTCGCGCTATTCGGCAATCAGCGCGACAGCATGGACGAAGTGCTCAAGCAGGCCGACATGGCGATGTACAAGGCCAAGGCGGCGGGGCGCGACGCGCTGTGTTTCTTCGACCCGGCGATGGAGGCCAGCCTGCTCAAGCGGGCGCTGCTGGAAACCGATCTGCGCCGGGCGATGGAGGAAAAGCAGTTCCTGCTCCACTACCAGGCGCAGATTTCCGGGGGCGATGCTTTGACCGGGGCCGAAGTCCTGCTCCGCTGGCAGCACCCCGAGCACGGCATGGTGTCGCCGGCCGATTTCATTCCGCTCGCTGAAGAAACCCGGCTGATCGTGCCGCTCGGCCAGTGGGTGCTGGAAACCGCCTGTCGGCAACTGGCCGCCTGGGCAACCCGGCCGGAGATGGCGCATCTGACGATCGCCGTCAATGTCAGCGCCCACCAATTGCGCCTGCCCGATTTCGTGGCCCGGGTGCTGGCCGTGCTGGCGCAGACCGGGGCCAATCCGCAGCGCCTGAAACTGGAACTGACCGAGAGCCTGCTCGTCCATAACGTCGAGGAGGTGATCGGCAAAATGTCCGAACTGAAAGCGGCCGGCGTCGGTTTCTCGCTCGACGATTTCGGCACTGGCTATTCCTCGCTGACTTACCTGAAGCGCTTACCGCTCGACGAACTGAAGATCGACCAGTCCTTCGTGCGCGATGTGCTGATCGACCCGAACGACGCGGCGATCGCCCGCACGGTCGTTGCACTGGCCCGCAGCCTGGGCCTCGGCGTTATCGCCGAAGGGGTGGAAACTGCGGCGCAACGCGATTTTCTTGCCGATTCGGGCTGTGATGCCTATCAGGGCTATTTCTTCAGCCGGCCGCTGCCGCTTGAGCAGTTCGTCGCTTTCGCCGAGAAATCTGCCGCTGCCGCCGCGGCTGCCGGCTGCTGATGGCTGATTCCATCACGATGCCTGCGATCATGGAATCAACGGCTGGCCCTAGGGTCGACCGCCTCGAAGAGGACAAAACCGCCCGTCTGCGGGCGCTCGAAATTGCCTCCTTCATCGTCGAGGCGCCGGCCGGGGCCGGCAAGACGGAACTGCTGACGCAGCGCTACCTGCGCCTGCTGGCCGTCGTCGACAACCCGGAAGAAGTGCTGGCCCTGACCTTCACCAACAAGGCGGCGACCGAGATGCGTGACCGCATCCTCGGCAGCCTCGAGCGCGCGGCGAGCGGCGAGCTGCCGGAACAGGCGCACAAGCAGCTGACCTTCAATCTGGCGCAAAAAGTTCTCGCCCACGACGCCCGGCTCGGCTGGAGCCTGCTCGGCCACCCCGGCCGCCTGCGCATCACGACGCTCGACGCGCTGTGCGCCAGCCTGGCCCGGCAGATGCCTTACCTCAGCCGTTTCGGCAGCCAGCCCGGGGTCAGCGAGGATGTCGCGGCGCATTACGCGACGGCGGCCCGGCGCACGCTGGAAATGGTCGAGGGCGACGGCGCCGATGCCGAGGTGGTGGCCGAGGCCCTGGCCTTCATGGACAACAATGCCGGCCACCTGGAAAAGCTGCTGGTCAGCATGCTTGGTCGGCGCGACCAGTGGGTGCAGCACGCGACGCGGATCGAAAGCGGCGCCATGCAGGCCGAGGTCGAGGCGGGCTTTGCGGCGCTGATCGAGCGCGATCTGGCACAGGTTGCGGTGCTGCTCGACAGCGCCTGGCAGTCGCGCCTGATGCCGCTGGCCCGCTTTGCAGCGGCCAATGTGCCGGAGGTGCTGGAAGCGCTTTTGGACTGGTCGACGCCGTTGACCGCAGCCATCGACGATCTGCCGCGCTGGCAGGCGCTGGCCAGCCTGCTGCTGACCGGCACCGGCACGCTGCGCAAGGCGCTGAACAAGAACATCGGCTTTCCGGCCGGCAAGGAAGCGGCGGCGCAAAAGGAGGCGATGGGCGAACTGCTCGCCGACCTGGCCGGCCTGCCCGGCATCGAGGACAAGCTCGGCGTTCTCGGCAAGCTGCCGCAGCCGGAACTGAGCGCCGCCGAATGGGCCACCGTCGAATGCTTCTCGCGCCTGCTCCGGCTCGCCGCCGGGCAATTGTGGCTGGCCTTCCAGGAAGCCGGCGAGGTCGATTTCATCGAAATCGCCGCCCGCGCCGGGCTGGCTTTGGGCGACGACGAGGCGCCGACCGATCTGGCGCAGGCCCTCGACTACCGCATCCGCCATCTGCTGGTCGACGAATTCCAGGACACCAGCCCGAGCCAGGTCGGCCTGATCGAGAAACTGACGCGCGGCTGGATGCCGGACGACGGCCGGACGCTGTTCGTGGTCGGCGACCCGATGCAGTCGATCTACCGCTTCCGCAAGGCCGACGTCGGCCTCTTCCTGCGCTGCCGCGAGCGCGGCATCGGCGACATCCGACTCGGCCACCTGCGCCTGTTCCGCAACAACCGCTCCTATCCGGGCATTGTCGATTGGGTCAATACCGCCTTCCCGAGCATCTTCCCGGCTGACGACAGCCCCGAGGCCGGCGCCGTGCGCTATGCCGAATCGGCGGCGACCCGGCCGGCCCGGCCTGATAGCGGGGTGGTCGTGCATCCGGTGATCGAACGCGAGGGCGGCGATGCCGTCGGCGAGGAGGCCCGGCAGGTGCTGACCATCATCCAGCAGGCACGGCGTGAGGCGCCGGAGGAGCGGATCGCCGTGCTGGTCCGCGCCCGCAGCCATCTCGATGCGCTGGTCGGCGAAATCCGCCGCAGCGCGCCGGGGCTGCGCTTCCAGGCGGTCGATATCGAAGGCCTGGACGGTCGCCAGCATGTCCAGGATCTGCTGACCCTGTTCCGCGCCCTGCAGCACCGCGCCGACCGCGTCCATTGGCTGGCCCTGCTGCGTGCCCCGTGGTGCGGCCTGCAACTGGCCGACCTGCACGCACTGGCCGCCGACGACAAGAAACGGACGATCTGGCAACTGATGCAGGACGAAGCCCGCCTCGCCCGGCTGTCCGACGACGGCCGGCAGCGCCTGCTGCATGTTCGCTCGGTGCTCGAACTGGCCTTCGCCGGCCGCGCCCGGCAGCATCCGCGGCGCTGGCTGGAAGGCGTCTGGCTGATGCTCGGCGGACCGCGCTGCCTGGACGCACCGGAGGCCCTGAACGACGTCGCCGCCTTTTTCGCGCTGCTCGACAAGCTGGTCGCCGCGCGTAATCTGAGCGCCGAGACGCTGGCAGTGCATGCCGCCGAACTCTATGCGCCGTCCGACCCGCTCGGCGACGCGGTGCAGATGATGACGGTGCACAAATCGAAAGGCCTCGAATTCGATACTGTCATCCTGCCCGGCCTGCACCGCGAGACCGGCGGCAACGAGAGCAGCCTGCTCCTCTGGGACGAAGTGGCCGGGGCCGATGGCGACGAGCATCTGCTGGTCGCGCCGATCAAGGCCAAGGGGGCGGGCAATGCGCCGACCGCCTACGACTACCTGAAGAAACTGGAAGCCGAACGCGCCGCGCACGAGGACGAGCGCCTGCTCTACGTCGCGGCCACCCGTGCTATCCGCCGCCTGCATCTGGTCGGCATCGCCGTCGCCGATGCCAACAAGGATGACGGCCTGAAAGCGCCGGCCGCCGGCACGCTGCTCAAGCTGTTGTGGCCGGGCGTCGCCCAGCCGGTCTTCACCGCCGCGCTGGCCGGGCTGGCCACGGCCGGCGAAGTCGCCAGCAGCATCGATCCGGCCAGTTTTGTGCCGCCCTTGGTCCGCCTGCGCGACATCGAAGTGGCCGACGGCCTGCGCCAGATTCCCGGCGGCCTGCGTCCGGCCGGCAATCCGCTCGATCTCGACGTGGCCGACAGCGGCCTGTCGCTCGAAGCCTCGGTTGGCACGCTGGTGCACCGTTGCCTCGAACTGATTGCGAAAAATGGCCTGGAAAACTGGTCGACCGCAAGAGTCGCCGCCTTACAGCCGGCCTACCGGCGCTGGCTGCTCGCCCAGGGCCACGGCGAGGCCGAGGCGGCGAGCGGGGCAGGGGAGGTGGTCGCTGCCTTGAGCCAAACGCTGACCGGCGACACTGGCCGCTGGCTGCTCGCCGACCACCCGCAGGCGGCCGCCGAAGAGGCCTGGAGCAGCAGCGATGGCGGGGTGCCGGTCAACCACATCATCGACCGTGTTTTCGTCGCCGACGGCTGCCGCTGGATCATCGACTACAAGACGGTACGCCTGGCGGATGACCAACTGGCCCAGCGGGCCGCGACTTACCGGCCGCAACTGGAACGTTACGCCGGCCTCTTTGCCGACGAGCCGCTGCCGCTCCGCATGGCGATCTATTTCCCGCTGCAGGGGCGGCTGATCGAATTGGCGGGCTAATAATTATGCAAAGTATGAAAAATTACACATAATCTTCAAAAACGCCTGTTTATACTTTAGTCATAGATATTGATCGTCGAGGCGTGCCTTTTGTCTGAATTTCGTCGAGTTTTCGCCAGCATCCTGCTGCTGTTCGCCGCCACTACCGGGCTGGCGGCCGGCGAGCGAAACCTGCGCGTCGCCGTCCTCGACAATTCGCCGCCGATGGCTTTTCGCGATGCGAATGGCGAACTGAGCGGTTTCTCGCTCGGCATCATCCGTGCCCTGTGCGAGGAAATGCGCGCCAACTGCAGTTTCCAGGTGACGACGCTCGACCGCGTTGTCGACGACCTGGCCGCCGGCGAGTACGACATTGCCGCGGTCAGCCTGCTCGATACGCCGGAGCGCCGGGCCCGAATCATTCTGGCCAAGCCCTATTTCCGCTCGCTTTCGCTGTGGTTCGCCAAGCCGGGCGTGGCGCCCGGGCAGCCCGGCATCCGCGTCGCCGTCGTCCGCGGTTCGGCCCAGGACCGCTTCGCCCGCGCCAAGGGCTGGGAGACCGTCGGCGTGCAGACCAACGGCGAGCTGGCCGAGCCGCTCAATGCCGGTCTCGCCCAGGCGGCGATCATTCCGATGAGCAGCGCCCTCAACCTGATGAAACGACCGGATTTTCGCCAGCTTGGCCTGAGCAGCAGCGTGATGCCCGAGCCGGAACTGGGCGGCGATGCCTCGTTCGGCATTTCGCCACGGCGGCCGGAACTGAAGGAACAAATTGACGCGGCGCTTGAGCGCATCAAGCGCAATGGGACGTATGATCGTATCAATTCCCAATTTCTGCCTTTTCGGGTGAATTGATGCGTTTTGTTGCCTTTGTCCTGCTCTGCTTCAGTCTTTGCCTGCCGCTCGCCCACGCGCTGGAGTTGCGCGTCGCGCTCGGCGTGCAGGACCAGGCGCCGAAAGCGGCCGGCAAGAGCGGCGCAACCGGCGGTCTGGTCGCTTTCAACGAGGATCTGGCCCGCGAAATCTGCCGCCGGATGAATGCGCATTGCAGCTTCACTTACGGCATCTTTCCCAGCATCCTGCCTGATGTCGAGGCGCAGCGTGCCGATCTCGGCTTCGGCAATTTCCTGCGCACCCCGGAGCGCGAGCGGCGCGTCGATTTCAGCGATTCGATCTGGCGCTCGTCGTCACGCCTGCTGGCGACGGTGGCCACGGCCCGGCGCTATGCCGACCATCCGGACGGCGAGATGACGCTCGACAAATTGCGGGGCGTGCGGGTCGCTGCCATTGCCGACACCCAGCAGGCGATCTATCTGCGCAGCGTTGCCGCCGAGCAGCAACTGAGTTTGATCGAGGCCAAGACGATGGCCGATACCATGCGCCTGCTGCGCGACGGCAAGGCCGATTTTGCGCTGCTCACCATGCTCAGCGCCTTCGTCATGCTCAATCAGGAAGCGCCCGGCACTTTCGAGTTCGTCGGTCCGGCCATTGCCGAGCGCGGCCTCGGCGGCACCGTGCACATCGCCCTGAGCAAGGGCAACGCGACTCTACGCCCGGCGGTCAACCGGGCGATTGCGGCGATTCGGGCGGACGGTACCTGGCTGCGCATCGTCCGCCGGCATTTCCCCTTCAATCTGGATTGAGATGGCGCGGCTGACCTTCCTCCCCCGCCTTTCCGGTGTCCGCGCCGGTCATGCCTTCGGTTTTCTGGGGGCGGCCTTCATCCTCGCCTTCGGCATCATGGTCGCCCTGGTCGCCCTCGATCAGCAACGGGTGCTCGAAGCAACGGCCCGCCTGCAGGAACAGACGGTGCCGGAAATCATCCGTTACCAGCGCCTGGCCCGCAACCTGGAGCAGTTGCGCCAGGAGGGCGAGCGCGTTTTCTCGGCCGGCACGCCGCAAGCCCGGCAGCAGGCGATGTTCGTCGTCACCCTGGTCGCCAGCCACCCGAGCGTGCTCGAGCACAAGGATGCGGCCGATCTGGCGCGCCAGACCGAACGCTTCCTGGTCGATGTCGTGCGCCATTCGGCCCGCGATACGCAGGCCTTTGCCGCCAGCTACGACGAATGGCAGCGCCTGGCCGGCCGCCTCGGGATCCTGGTCGATGATGTGTCGATCCAGGGCATCAATCTGGCCACCGCCGATCTGACAGATGTTTCGGGCGCCATGCGCCTGGCGCGCTACAAGCTGACGGCGGCCTTGCTGGTGGTCAGCCTGTTTCTCATCGTCTTCCTGTTCCTGGTCCGGGTGCACCTGATCCACCCCTTGCAGCGCATCGACCGGGCGCTGTCCAGCCTGAGCGTGGACCGTCCGGCGCCCGAGTTCAGGCCGTCGGCGATGGTCGAGATCCAGGTCGTCGAAGAGGCGATCGGCGAATTGCATGCCTCGCTGGTGGAAAACGAGGCGGCCCGCCATGCGCTGGAAAAGCTGGCCAACAAGGACGGCCTGACCGGGCTGATGAACCGCCGCCACTTCCTGCAGACGGCCGACACCGAGTTGCAGCGCGCCCAGCGCTACCAGCGGCCGGTCACGGTCGGCATGGCCGACCTCGATTTCTTCAAGAAGCTCAACGACACCTACGGCCATGCCGCCGGCGATGCCGTCTTGCGTGCCTTTGCCGAACTGGCCCACGAAATGCTGCGCCAGTCCGATTTCGTCTGCCGTTACGGCGGCGAGGAATTCGCCTTCCTCTTTCCGGAAAGCACGCTGGTCGAAGCCGAGAAACTGGCCGAGCGTTTCCGGGCGCGCTGCGCCGACTACGATATCCGCATTCCCGACGGTCGCCTGGTCCGGGTCACGATGAGCATGGGCCTGGCCGACGCCAGTGCCTGCCCGATCGAGGTCGCCCTGCGCCGCGCCGACGAGGCGCTGTACATGGCCAAGCGCCAGGGGCGCAACCGGATCGTGCTGGCCGACGCCAGCGGTAGCGTTGCCTGATGCACGTCCTGATTGTCGAGGACGACCCGCTGATTGCCGAGAATCTCTACGATTTTCTCGAATCGCGCGGCCACCAGTGCGATTTCGCGACGACGCTGGCCACCGCCCGGCAACTGCTGGCCAGTGCGACGATCGATGCGCTGATCCTCGACCGTAACCTGCCGGACGGCGATGGCGCGACGCTGGCCCGCAGCCTGCGCAGCGCCGGCAAAATGCTGCCGATTCTGATGTTGACCGCAAGGGATGCGCTCGACGACAAGCTGGCCGGCTTCGATGCCGGGGCCGACGATTACCTGGCCAAGCCCTTTGCGCTGAAAGAGGTCGAGGTTCGTCTGCTCGCCCTGCAGCGGCGCTGCAGCGGCCGGGCGGGCGAGGGGCCGGTGCGCCTCGGTCGACTGGCCTACGACCCGTCGGCGCAGGAAATCCGTCTCGATGGCGAATTGCTCGTCCTGCCGCCGAAGGCGATCCGCCTGCTGGCCGTGATGCTGCCGCATCCCGGCCGGCTGTTCGCCCGCCGCGAACTGGAAATCGCCATCTGGGGTCATGAGCAGGAGTCGAGCGACAACCTGCGCAGCGTGCTGCATACCGTGCGCAAGGCGCTGGGCAGCGGCGCCGTCGAAATCCAGAACGTGCATGGCCTTGGCTACAAGCTCGTCGCCGCCTGAACGGGCGCCCAGCATGCGTCTGCGCATCGCCCTGTCGCTGGCGGCGCTCGTCTTCCTCGTCATCCTGGCCCTGTCGCTGTCGCTGGTCTTCCTGCTGCATGAGAAGGAAGAGGAGTTCATCAACAACCAGCTGGCCGACCAGATCGAATACAGCATGGCGATCTGGCGCAAGTCGCCCGAGGCCGCTTTTCCGAATACGCCGTCGATGTGGCTGTACCGGATGGGCAAGGGCGAGACCGCCGGCCATGCCAAGAGCGATGTGCCGCCGGTGTTCAGCCACTTGCCGGTCGGCAACCACGAAGCTTATCTCGGCAGCAAGGAATACCATGTCGCGGTGCGCGAGGACGACAGTGGGCGCTACATCCTTGCCTACGATGTCGAAGACCACGAATCGCGCCTCAGCAGCCTGGTCTGGATTACCGTCGGCGCCTCGCTGCTGCTCTGCGTGCTGACCCTGCTCGCCGGCTACTGGCTGGCCGGGCGCCTGAGCCGGCGGCTGGAACGGCTGGCCGAGCGCGTCGAACAGGAAAGCCCCGGCCCGTTGGCCGAATCCGGCATGGAGCGCGAACTGCAGGCGGTGGCGGCGGCGCTCGACCATTACCGGGCCCGCCAGGCCGCCGTCCTCGAGCGCGAACGCGCCTTTGCCGCCAACCTGTCGCACGAGCTGCGCACGCCGCTGACCGGTATCCGCACCGACGCCGAAATGCTCGCCGCCTTGCCGGATCTGCCCGAAAGCGTAGCCCGACGCGGCAATCGCATCGTCAGCAGCGTCGACCGCATCAATGGCCTGGCCAGCAGCCTGCTGCTGCTGGCCCGGGAAGCGAAAGCCGGCCAGCCGGAAGAAATCCGCCTACGTCCGGCCCTCGAGTCGATCTGGGAGTCGTTGCTGCTGGCCACGCCGAAGCCGGTCGGCCTCAGTCTCGATATCCCGGCCGACTGCACGCTGGCGGCCGATCCGCGGCTGTTCGACCTGGTCCTGCGCAATATTCTCGACAACGCGCTGCGCTACAGCGAAACGGGCGACATCGTCTGTTCGCTGAATGGCCCGCGCCTGAGCGTGCGCGATAGCGGCCCGGGCTTTGCCGAAGGCGATCTGGCCAAGGTTTTCGATCGTTTCTTCGTCGGTCCGCGCGGCGTTCACGGCCTCGGCCTGGCGCTGGTTCGCCATGTCTGCTCGGCCTGTGGCTGGCGGGTCAGCGCGCGCAATGCGCCGGCCGGGGGCGGCGAGATCATTCTCGATTTCGGCAGCAGCCGGCTCAGCTGAACACCGGGGGCGGCCGGCCAGCCCGGGTGGTATGCTGGCGCCCTCACTCAACGGGAACTATCGATGGCGACATTCTTTGCCTTCCTGGCGCTGGCGCTGCTGGTCGGCGCCTGCTACTTCATCTATCGCCGCTCGATGGCCTCGGCCGAAACGACCGATGAAAACGATCTGCAGCGCTTCATGGTGGCCAATCGCGAGTTGCACCTGCAGCGCATCGACCATGCGCTGTGGGATAGCGCGATGCAGATCGCCAACGGCGACGAAGGCGTCGCCAGGGCCCGTTACATCGAGTTCCGGGTCAAACAGATGAAGAGCGAAGCTGCCGCCGAGGCTGCCCGGTAAACCGCACTTTCCGGCTCGCCGGATAGCCTCACAATTTCCTCACAACTCGCTCACTAAAGCCTCACGCGCGGTCGACTAAATTCACGAGCACTTTTTGCCTCGTGGTCGACTTATGAAGCGTTTTTCCGGATTGAACGGCAATGCCTTGCGTGTCTGGGGCCTGATGGCCCTGCTGGCGCTCGGCGTCTTTTTCGTGACCCGCCTAGTGCTGCTGGCCCATGCCGTGGTTTTCAGCGAACAGCCGGCGGGCGGCCTGCTCGGCGCCGTGGCGCTCGGCCTGCTGCGCGACCTGCCGGCCGCCGCTGTCGTCGCGTCGCCGTGGGCGCTCTTCGAATTGCTCGGCAAGCCAAGCTGGCGTGGCCGCCTGCGCTGGCCGTTGTTCGCCATCTATGCCTTCACGCTGTGCTTCGTCGCTGTTTCGGAAACCATCTTCTGGGATGAGTTCAGCGTCCGCTTCAACTTCATCGCCCTCGACTACCTGGTGTTCACCACCGAAGTCATCGGCAATATCCGCGAGTCCTACCCGGTCGGCAAGATCGTCGGCGCCCTGGCCCTGCTCAGCGCGCTGCTCGTCTGGCTGCTCAAGCGGCCGCTGCACTCGGCCGTCGCCCGCAGCGCGCCACGGCGCAGCCAGTTCGGCTGGGTGCTGAGCCTCGTCGTGCTGGTCTGGGTGGTCGCCTACAAGATGGCGCCGCCCGAATTTTCCAGCAGCAATTTCGCCAACGAACTGGCCGACAACGGCTGGCGCAGCTTCCTGTGGGCGGCTCGCCAGAACAAGCTGGACTACCGCCAGTTCTACGCCACCCGCCCGGATGCCGAGGTGATCAGCGACCTGCAGCGCCTGTCCGGTCACGCCAAGGTCTCGGCCACGCATGACGCGGTGCAGAAGGTGGCCTACAAGTCGGGCTTTCCCGGCGGCAAGCAGCCGAATGTCGTCGTTGTCATGATGGAAAGCATGTCGGCCGAATACATGGCGACCTTCGGCAATAACGAGAATCTGACGCCGAGCCTGGACAAACTGGCCGGTGAAGGCATGCTGTTCACCCACCTCTATGCCGCCGGCACGCGCACCGTGCGCGGCCTGGAAGCCTTGTCGGCGGCGCTGCCGCCGCTGCCCGGCAAGTCGGTCGTGCGCTGGCCGGACATCACCAACCTGAACACGCTCGGCGCCTCGCTGGCCGAGCGCGGCTGGTCACCGCATTTCCTCTATGGCGGCTACGGCATGTTCGACAACATGAACGGCTATTTCGGCGCCCAGGGCTACAAGGTGACTGACCGCACCGGCTTCAAGGACGGCCTGGTCGAGTTCGAGAATGTCTGGGGCGTCGCCGACGAGCATCTGTTCGACCAGGTGCTGCTTGAAATCGACCGGGAAACGGCCACCGGCAAGCCCTTCTTCGGCCACGTCATGACCGCCTCCAACCACGTGCCCTTCACTTACCCATCCGGCCGCATCGACATCCCGTCGCCGGGCAAGCGGGCCGGTGGCGTCAAGTACGCCGACTACGCGGTCGGCCGCTTCATCGAGATGGCCAAGCAGAAGCCGTGGTTCGACAACACCATTTTCGTCTTCGTCGCCGACCATTGCGCGAGCAGCGCCGGCAAGGCGAAGATCCCGGTCCATCGCTATCACATCCCGGCCATCGTCTATGCGCCGAAAATGATTTCGCCGCAGCGCGTCGATACGCTGGCCAGCCAGATCGACCTGGTGCCGACCCTGCTCGCCATGCTCGGCCTGGAAAAGGACGACCATTTCGTCGGCCGCAATATCCTGCAGGTGCCGCCGGAAGAGGGCCGTGCCCTGCTCTCGACCTACCAGAACCTCGGCTATCTGAAGGGCGACGTGATGACGGTGCTGCAACCGCGCCGCAAGATCGAAACCTTCCGGATCAGCGCCGACGGCAAGGATGCGCAGCCGATGCCGACCGATCCGAAACTGGCCGAGGAAGCGATTGCCTACTTCCAGGGCGCCGCGCTGCTGATGGAGCGGCACGGCAACGACGGCCGCCACTAGGCCGGGCCGGCCACTGCCGCGCTAAGCGGCAGCGGTCGGGCGCTGGGCGGGGAAGCTGGCCAGCAGGCAGGCGCCGCCCAGTTTTTCCGAGGTTTGGGCGACGACGTTGCCGCCGTGCTGGCGGGCGATTTCGCGGACGATGGCGAGGCCGAGGCCGTTGCCGTCATTGCGGCTGTCCGGTGCCTGATAGAAGCGTTCGAAGACCTTGTCGCGTTCGCCGGCGGCGATCCCCTGGCCGCTGTCCTCGACGCTGAGCCAGGCCCGGCCATCTGTTTCGCCGCAACTGACGGTGACCGTGCCGCCTTCCGGCGTGTAGCGCAGCGCGTTGTTGACCAGGTTGCCGAGCAGTTCTTCCAGCAGCAGGCTGTTGCCGCGCATGAAGGCCGGCGCCAGCTCGAAGCCGAGGTCGATCTGCCGGCTGAAAGCCAGCGGCAGCCAGCTTTCGGCCACTTTCTGGACTACCGCTGCCAATGAAACTTCCGGCTGCGTCTGGGCCGGCGAGGGTTCGGCCCGGGCCAGCGCCAGCATCTGGGCGACCAGGTGCGACAGGCGCTGGGCGGCGGTCAGCACGCCCTCCAGCTTTTGCCGGGCATCCGGCGCCGACTCGCTGCGCGCCGCCTCGACCTGCGCCTGCAGCGCGGCAATCGGTGTGCGCAACTGGTGGGCGGCGTCGGAAACGAAATTGCGCTGGCTGGCCAGCGAGCGTTGCAGGCGCTGCAGCAGTTCGTTGATCTCGGTAAGGACAGGCTCGATTTCTTCGGGGACGGCGACCAGGACCGGGCTGAGGTCGCTCTGCGAACGCCCGGCCAGTTCCTGGCGCAAGGCCGACAGCGGACGCAGGCCGGAACGGACACCGAACCAGACGACGCCGAGGCTGACCACGATCAGCAGCAACTCGGGGAGCAGCATGCCAAGAATGATTTCGCGAACCAGCGCATTGCGCTTGACCAGCGTTTCGCCGGCCAGCACCGTCACGGTCGAGCCGGCCAGCTCCTTTTGCAGCACGGCAACGCGGACCCGCCGTCCGCGCAGCCAGTCATCGAAGTAATAGCGGCCTTCGTTATTGACGATTCTCGGTTGTGCCGAGGCCGGCAGCGACAGGCCGACTTCGCCATCCAGCACTTCGCCGTCCGGGCCACGCACGGCGTAGAAAATGTCGTCGAACTTGTCGGTCAGCAGCACCGCCCGCGCCTGCGGTGTCAAGGGCAGTTGCGGCTTGCCGTCGACGATGCGCAGCTGGTCGGCGATGGCCAGCGTCGTATCGAACAAGGCGCGGTCATAGGCCTTGGTGGCGCTGCGCCAGGCCACCCAGTAGGCGGTGGCGGCGCCGGCCAGCAGCAGTGCCAGCATCGCCGGCAGCAGCTGGCGGAGCAGCAGGAAGCGCAGGCTAGCCTGCTTCATCGGTATCCTGCTCCGGTTTTTCCAGGTAATAGCCGAGGCCGCGCACGGTGCGGATGGTGATGCCGGCCGGTTCGAGCTTGGTGCGCAGGCGGGAGATGAATTTCTCGATGGCGTTGGGGGTGATTTCGTCATCCCAGCTATAGAGCGCCTGCATGATCTGCTCTTTGTTGACGATGCGATTGACCCGGCTGGCCAGGAATTCCAGCGCGGTCCATTCGCGGGCGCTCAGTTCGAGCGCTTTGCCGGCCAGCCAGGCGCGCTTGCCGACCGTGTCGAGTTCGAGCCGGCCGAGCCGGATGTTCGGTTCGGCAGCCCCGGCGCCGCGGCGGATCAGGGCGCGGACGCGGGCTTCCAGTTCGACCAGGGCGACCGGCTTGACGACGTAATCGTCGGCGCCGAGATCGAGCAGGCGAACCCGCTCCTCGATCGCCAGCCGGGCCGACAGGATCAGCACCGGCGTGCGTTGCTTGCGGGCGCGCAGGCGCTGCAGCACCGTGCTGCCATCGAGGCCGGGCAGGCCGAGATCAAGAATGGTCAGGTCAAAGCTCTCGTTTTCCAGCCAGCGGTCGGCGGTCAGGCCATCGGCGGCGACTTCGACGAGATAGCCGGATTGGCCCAGCGAGCGGGCCAGACCGTCGGCCAGCAGGGCGTCGTCCTCGACAAGAAGTATGCGCATCGGGTGTCAGGAATTGGTCAGTGGAGCGCCATACGATACCACTCCGCTTTCCCTGTTCGACCCATGCGATCCTTTTTGTTCTTCCTGATGTTGCCGGCGCTGGCCGTGGCGCAAGGGACTTCCCCGCTGACCCTGCACGAGGCCGAGCTGCTCTGGCAGGAGCACAGCCGCGAACTCCGCCTGGGCCAGGCGGCCGTTGCCGGCGCCGCCGCCGATGTGACGGCGGCCGGGCAGATCCCCAATCCCGACGTCTCGCTGAACATGCTGTCGATCAGCCCGTGGTCGGGCTACGGGGCCGGCCCGTGGAAAGACAAGAAAATGGATACCCAGCTCCGGCTCGACCAGTTGATCGAGCGCGGCAGCAAGCGGGAATTGCGGGTCAAGGGCGCCGCAGCCCGCCTCGACGCGGCGCGTTTCGATCTCGACGACGCCGCCCGCCAGCAACTGGGCATGCTGCGCTACGCCTACTACAACCTGCGTCTGGCCCAGGAACGACTGGTCCTGGCCCAGGAAACCGCGGCCCTTTACGGCAAGAGCGCCGAGGCCGGCAAGTTGCGGAAAAAGGCCGGCGACATCGCGCCGGTCGACCTCTCCCGCCTGCAGATTGATCAGGGCCGGGCCGACAGCGATGCCCGGCAGGCATTGACCGAGTTGCAGCAGGCCCGGCAGGCGCTGGCCTACCTGATCGGTCGCGACGCCGAGGCCGAGTCGCTGGTTGCCGCCGACAACTGGCCGGCTCTTGAAGCCTTGGCCCTGGCCCAGGCCCCGCTCGAACAGCGGCCCGACCTGGCGGCGGCCAGCCGGCGCCTGCAGGCCGCCGAGGCCGAGCGCGATCTGGCACGCGCCAAGAAGAGCCGCGACCTAACCCTCGGCGTCCAGTACGAACACAACATGCAGAACGCGCCGACCAACAGCTACGGCTTCGGGGTCAGCGTGCCGCTCTTCATCTGGCACGAGTACGAAGGCGAAATCGCCCGTTCCGAAGCCGACCTCGATGTCGCCCGCCGGCAACTGGAGCAGTTGCAGGCCCAGGCCACCGGGCAGGTGGCGCAGGCGCGCAATGCCCTGCTTTCGGCGCGGGACCGCTACCAGCGGCTGGAAGGTGGCTTGCTGGCCGATGCCGAACGGGTCGCCAAGGCCGCCGAGTTCGCCTACAGCAAGGGAGCGATGGGCCTGATGGACCTGCTCGACGCCCGGCGCACGCTGCGCCAGATCCAGATCGAGGCGGCCAGCGCGCGCGCCGATTACGCCAAGGCATTGTCGGACTGGCAGATCCAGGCCGAATACAGGAAAGCGAAATGAAGTTAATCCCCATCCTCCTCTCACTGTTGCTGTCCTTGGCCGGTTGTTCCGCCGAACCCGAGCCGAAAAAGGAGACGGCGTTCAAGGTTGACGGTGAGCGCATCACGCTGAGCGAGCCGGACAAGGCGACTTTCCTCAAGCTGGCGACCGTCGAACGCGACCCGGGCGGCGTGCTGCGCCTGCCGGGCCGGCTGGTCTGGAACGAGGAGAAGACGGTGCGCGTTTTCCCGCAACTGGGCGGCCGGGTGCAGAGTCTGGCGGTCGACGTCGGCCAGACGGTAAAAACCGGCCAGGCGCTGGCCGTGCTCAATTCGCCGGATTACGGCCAGGCCCTGGCCGATGCGCGCAAGGCCAGGGCCGATGCGCAGGTTGCGGTGCAGGCGCTGGAACGCAGCCGCCAGCTACGCGAGGCTGGCGTCATTGCCGAAAAGGACTGGCAGCAGGCCGAGGCCGCCGCCGTTGCGGCCAAGGCCGAAGGCGAACGGGCCGGCCGCCGGCTGGCCGGGCTGGGCGGCGAGGCCGACGGTTCCTACGTGCTGCGCAGCCCGCTGGCCGGCTTCGTCGTCGAGCGCAACCTGAACCCGGGCATGGAGTTCCGCCCCGAGCAGGCGAGCACGCCGCTGTTCGTCGTCACCGACCCGGCCAGCCTGTGGATCCAGATCGATGCCGGCGAGGCCGATCTCGCCCACCTACAGAAGGACGAGCCGCTGCTCATCGAATCGCGGCAGTATTCCGGCGAACGTTTCAAGGGGGTGATCCGCCACGTCGCCGACTTTGTCGATCCGACGACGCGGACGATCAAGGTTCGCGGCGAGGTGCCGAATGCCGAGCGCCGCCTGAAGGGCGAAATGTTCGTCAATGCGCTGGTCGAATTGCCGGCGACGCAAGCCTTGCGGGCTCCGGTGACGGCGGTTGTCCTGTTCGGCGACAAGCGCTACGTCTTCGTCGAGGAAGCGGTCGGCAGCTACCGCCGGCAGCCGGTCCGTTGCGGCAGCGAGCGTGACGGCTGGATCGAGCTCGAGGGTGTCAAGCAGGGCGACAAGGTCGTCGTCGAAGGCAATCTGCACCTGCTGAAATTCTTCAAGCCGCTGGCCGCCGACAAACAGGCGGCGAAATGATCAAGCGCATCGTCCATTTCGCACTCAACCAGCCGCTGTTCATCATTCTCGGCCTGGTGCTGTTCATCGGCATCGGCGTCACCGCCTTCAAGAACCTGCCGATCGAGGCCTTTCCCGATGTCACCGATACCCAGGTCACGGTGATTTCCCTTTATCCGGGGCGTGCACCGGAGGAAGTCGAGAAACAGGTGACCATTCCGTTGGAGATTGCGCTGTCCGGCGTGCCGAACTCGATCCGCATGTTCTCGCACACGCAGTTCGGCCTCTCCTTCATCGTCGTCACCTTCGACGAAAAGCCCAGCCTGTTCATGGCCCGGCAACTGGTCGAGGAACGCCTGCGCGGCCTCGACCTGCCGCCCGGCGTCGAGCCGGAACTGGCGCCGCCGGCGACGGCGACCGGCGAAATCTTCCGTTACCGGCTCGAGGCGCCCGGCCTGAAGCCGAGCGAAGTGCGCGCCATCCAGGACTGGACGGTGGCCCGCCAGATCAAGCAGGTGCCCGGCATCGCCGATGTCGTTTCGCTCGGCGGGCCGATCCGCCAGTACGAAGTGCGGCCCAACCTGGCCAAGCTGCGCGACTACAAGATCACCATCGGCCAGTTGTTCAATGCGCTGCAGCGGGCCAACGCCAATGCCGGCGGCGGTTCGGTGGCGCAGGGCCGGCAGCAGTTCCTGATCCGTTCGCTCGGCTTGTTGAAGTCGTCGGCCGATATCGGTCAGGTGGTGGTCGCCGAAAACCGCGGCACGCCGGTACTGATCCGCGACCTTGCCGAAGTCGTCGAATCGCGGGTACCGGAGCAGGGCATCGTCGGCATCAGCGATGCCAACGGCGACCAGGACGACGTGGTGTCGGGCATCGTGCTATTGCGCAAGGACGAGAATCCATCGCTGGTGCTCGACGCGCTGAAGGCCAAGGTCGATGCGCTGAATGCCGGCGGCCTGCCGCCCAGCGTGCAGATCGTGCCGTTCTACGACCGTTCCTGGCTGATCAGCAAGACGCTGAAAACCGTCTTCATGAACCTGCTCGAAGGCGCGCTGCTGGTCACGCTGGTCCTCTACCTGTTCCTGGCCGACCTGCGGGCGGCGGCGATCGTCGCCTCGATCATTCCGCTGGCCCTGCTCGGTACCTTCATAGGCCTGTCGGCGGTCGGCATCCCGGCCAACCTGCTGTCGCTGGGGGCGATGGACTTCGGCATCATCGTCGATGGCGCGGTGATCGTCATCGAAAACATCTTCCGCCGCCTCGGCGAGGCCAATCGCGACGACGATCACCGGCCGCATACGCGGACCATCCAGGAGGCGGTGGTCGAAATCGGCCGGCCGACGGTGTTCTCGATGGTCATCATCATGGTCGCCCACTTGCCGATCTTCACCATGCAGCGCCACGAGGGCAAGATTTTTGCGCCGATGGCCTATTCGGTGGTGGCGGCGCTGATCACCTCGCTGATCCTGTCGCTGACGCTGGTGCCTTTCATGAGCAAGATCGCTTTCCGGAAAAACGTGCCACACGAGGAAACGAAGCTGATGCACTGGTTCATGAACCGCTACGAACCGGCGCTCAAGTGGGTGCTGGCCAACACCCGGCGGGTGCTGCTGATCGCCCTTGGCGCCCTCGCCATCACGGCGGCGCTGGTGCCGCAACTGGGCACCGAGTTCCTGCCCGAGCTGAACGAAGGCTCGATCTGGATCAATATCACGCTGCCGACCTCGGTTTCGGTCGACGAGGCGAAGAGCGAGCTGCGCAAGCTGCGCCGGATCATCGCCGACTTCCCCGAAGTCAATGCGGTGATTTCCAAGGGCGGCCGGCCGGAAGACGGCACCGATCCGAAGAACATCAACATGACCGAGATGCTGGTCGACCTGAAGCCCGACGCCCAATGGCGCAAGGGCATCAGCAAGGACGAACTGGTCCGCGAGATGGAGGACAAGCTGAACGACATGCCGGGCATTGAGCCAACCTTCAGCCAGCCGGTGCGTGACCAGATTCTCGAGTCGATCTCGCAGATCGACGGCCAGATCGTCGTCAAGCTGTTTGGCGACGACACGGCGACCCTGAAGCTGCACGCCAACCAGCTGCTCGAACGGATCGGCAAGGTGCCGGGTGTCGTCCGCGCCTTCATCGACCGCGACGGCGATCTGCCGCAATACCGGCTGGAGATCGATCGCGCCGCGGCGGCCCGCTACGGCCTCAATGTCATGGACGTCCAGGATGTCGTCGAAACAGCGCTGGCCGGCAAGGCGGCGACCGAGTTGTGGGAAGGCGACCGCCATTTCAGCGTCGTCGTCCGTCTCGACGAGCCGTCGCGCCAGCTCGAGCGGCTGAAGGAGGTGCTGGTGCCGACGCCGTCCGGGGCACAGGTGCCGCTGTCGGCGCTGGTCGATTTCAAGATGGGCAGCGGGGCGATGAACATCGCCCGCGAATCGGGCCAGCGCGTCGTCGCCATCGGCGTCTTCATCCGCGACCGCGACATGGGCAGCGTCGTCGCCGACATGCAGATCCAGGCCAAGGATATCAAGCTGCCGCAAGGCTACTCGATCACCTGGTCGGGCGAGTTCGAGAACCAGGAACGGGCGATGAAGCGGCTGATGCTGGTGGTGCCGCTGTCGATCCTGATGATCTTCGTGCTGCTCTTCGATGCCTTCGAATCCTTCAAGGATGCGCTGATCATCATCTGCAACATTCCGTTCGCGCTGATCGGCGGCATTTTCGCCTTGCTCATTTCCGGCATCCCGCTCTCGGTCTCGGCGGCGATCGGCTTCATTGCACTGTTCGGGCAGGCGGTGCTGAACGGGGTGGTGATGGTCAGTTACTTCAACCAGTTGAAGCTGCAGAAGCTCGATACCTATCAGGTGGTTTTCCAGGGCGCGCTGTCCAGGCTGCGCACCGTGCTGATGACCGCCTTGCTGGCCATGCTCGGCCTGCTGCCGATGGCGCTGTCGCACGGCATCGGTTCGGAAACCCAGCGTCCGCTGGCACTGGTCGTCATCGGCGGCCTGATCTCGGCGACCCTGCTCACGCTGTTCGTGCTGCCGGCGCTGTACTACTACGTGGCGACCCATCCCCGGTTGGCCCGGGCGTTGCACTGACGGCGGGCACGGCGATGCGCGGCATCCTGTTCCTGCTGCTCTGGATGCTGTGCCTGAGTGGTGTGGCCGCCGCCGATGGCGCGCCGGCGCTCGCCGATGACGATGTCGCGGTCGACTACCGGGCCGGCACCTATTTCGCCAGCCTGAGCCTGCGCGTCGCCGCGACGCCGGCTGTGGTGCTCGAGGTACTGACCGATTTCGAGCACATGGCCAGCTTCATGCCCAACCTGACGAGCAGCCGCCTCGTCTCGCGCAGTGCCAACGTCTATCGGGTCGTTCAGCACGGCAAGGCGGATTTCGGACCCTTTTCCTTCCCGTTCGAGTCGGAGCGCCGGATCGAGCTGATGGCGGACGGCCGGATCCTGGCTCAGGCCTTGTCCGGCTCGACCAAATCGATGAGCAGCGAACTGCGCTACCAGGCGGCTGGCGGCGGTACGCGCATTGACTACAAGCTGGAAGTGGAGCCCGACCGCTGGTTGCCCTCGGTGCTCGGTGTCAATCTGATGCGCCATGAACTGGCCGAGCAGTTTTCGGCGCTGGCTCGCGAAATGCTGCGCCGGCAGGCAAGCCGGCAAAAATAACCCGCCGGGTGGCGGGTCAAAGTATTTCTAGGAGGAGTTGCCGGGCCATGATGCCGGCAAAGTCTGACCGCAATCTGACTGACATAAATTTCGGCTTACGGCCAGAGCACGCAAGCCCAGATCGCCGCGGCGTTGACCAGGCTCAGGAGTACCGCGGCGCTGCCCATGTCCTTGGCGCGCTTGGCCAGTTCGTGCTTTTCCGGCGAGGCCTTGTCGACCACCGCCTCGACCGCTGAATTGAGAATCTCGACGATCAGGACCAGGATGATGCTGCCGACCAGCAAGGCGCGGTCGCCACCGCTGCGACCCAGATAAAGAGCGAGTGGAATGGCGACCACCGCGAGCAGCACTTCCTCGCGAAAGGCCGCCTCGTTTTTCCAGGCGGCGCCAATGCCGTCACGCGAGTAGCCGAGCGCGTTCCATAACCGAACGAGGCCGGTCTTGCCCTTGAATTCGGCGCTGCTCATGCCTCGTTGGCGAACCAGGCGGTGTTCGGCGGGTAGAGGACGGCGATGCCGAAGCGGGCGCGGGTCATCGCGGCCGGGTTGATCAGGCCGATGCCCGGTTGCAGCGGCCGATAGGGCAGCACCGCCTGTTCGAACAGGTGGGTGGCGCGGGCCTTGCGTTCGGCGGCGCTGCCCGGGTCCTTGTTGTCGAGCCAGACCGGCAGCGTGTCGCCGCCTTCGAAGAAGAAGTCGATCCGCATCTGCATCGATTCTTCATCGACCTGGCCGGCCGGCGTCGCGGCATCGTCGGCGAGCGCTTGCATGGCATCCGGCTTCCAGCCCGAGGGCAGGTAAGGCGTCAGGTCCATCGCGGTTTCGAACTCGACGCGGGCAATCGACGACGGGTTGAAGACCTCGGTCGAGTCGTTGCCGACGATGATCAGGTTCGACTGCTTGAACCATTGGCCGGCGCGTTTCAGGCTGTCCAGGATGTAGCCGATCTGGGTCGGGTCGGTCTGGACGAAGCGGCGTTTGCGGTTGGCGGTCGTGACGATGGTGATGGCGAGCGACATGGCAGACTCCCTGGTCGGTTATGACTTCAGCAAGGGTTTCAGGAAGCGCCCAGTATGACTGGTTTTGCACTTGGCGACCATTTCCGGTGTGCCGGAAACCAGGATGCGGCCACCGCCGTCGCCGCCTTCCGGGCCGAGGTCGACGATCCAGTCGGCGGTCTTGATGACGTCGAGGTTGTGCTCGATGACGACGATGGTGTTGCCGTTGGCGGCCAGCCGCTGCAGCACGCTGAGCAGCATTTCGATGTCCTGGAAATGCAGGCCGGTGGTCGGCTCGTCGAGGATGTACAGCGTGCGGCCGGTGTCGCGCTTGGACAGTTCGAGCGCCAGCTTGACGCGCTGCGCCTCGCCGCCGGACAGCGTCGTCGCGCTCTGGCCGAGGGTGATGTAGCTGAGGCCGACATCGACCAGGGTCTGCAGCTTGCGGGCGACGACCGGCACGGCGTCGAAGAATTCACGGGCCTGCTCGACGGTCATGCCGAGGATGTCGTGGATGGTCTTGCCCTTGTAGTGGATCTCCAGCGTCTCGCGGTTGTAGCGCTTGCCGTGGCAGACGTCGCACGGGACGTAGATGTCGGGCAGGAAGTGCATCTCGACCTTGATCATGCCGTCGCCCTGGCAGGCCTCGCAGCGGCCGCCCTTGACGTTGAAGCTGAAGCGGCCCGGGCCGTAGCCGCGGGCGCGCGATTCCGGCACCTGCGCGAACAGTTCTCGGATCGGCGTCAGCAGGCCGGTGTAGGTCGCCGGGTTGGAGCGCGGCGTGCGGCCGATCGGCGCCTGGTCGACGTTGATCACCTTGTCGAACAGGTCGAGGCCGACGATTTCCTTGTGCGGCGCCGGCTCGGTCGTCGAGCCGTAGAGGTGGCGGGCGGCGGCGGCATAGAGTGTGTCGTTGATCAACGTCGATTTGCCGGAACCGGAGACGCCGGTAATGCAGGTGATCAGGCCGCCGGGGATTTCCAGTGTGACGTCCTTCAGGTTGTTGCCGTAGGCGCCGACGACCTTGAGTTGCTTGTTCGGGTCCGGCGGTCGACGTTGCTTGGGCGGCAAAATTGCCCGCCGCCCGGACAGGTAGTCGCCGGTCATCGACAGCGGGTTGGCCGTCACTTCGGCCGGCGTGCCCTGGGCGACAATCGAGCCGCCATGGACGCCGGCACCGGGGCCGATGTCGACGACGTAGTCGGCCGAGCGGATGGCGTCCTCGTCATGTTCGACGACGAGCACGGTATTGCCCATGTCGCGCAGGTTCTTCAGGGTTTCGAGCAGGCGGTCGTTGTCGCGCTGGTGCAGGCCGATCGATGGCTCGTCCAGGACGTACATGACGCCGGTCAGGCCGGAGCCGATCTGCGAGGCCAGCCGGATGCGCTGCGCCTCGCCGCCGGATAGCGTTTCAGCCGAGCGTTCGAGGCACAGGTAGTCGAGGCCGACGTTGATCAGGAAGGAGAGGCGGGCGGTAATTTCCTTCAATATCTTGTCGGCGACCTGCGCCTTGTGGCCGCTGAGGGTCAGGCAGTTGAAATAGTTGCGGGCCTCGCCGAGCGGCAGGCGGCTGATTTCGTGCAGCGTCTTGTCGCCGACGCGGACATGGCGGGCTTCGATGCGCAGGCGGGTGCCGGCGCAACTCGGGCAGGCCGAACTGCTGACGTATTTCGACAACTCCTCGCGCACGGCATTGGAATCGCTGCCGCGGTAGCGTCGTTCGAGATTGGGGATGATCCCTTCGAAGGTATGGCTGCGGTCGAAGCGGGTGCCCTTTTCGTTCAGGTAGCGAAAATTGACTTCGGTGCGCCCCGAGCCGTAAAGGATCAGCTGGCGGATGGCGTCCGGCAACTCGTCCCACGGCGTCTCGACCGAGAAGTCGTAATGCGCCGCGATCGACTCGATGATCTGGAAATAGAACTGGTTCTTCTTGTCCCAGCCGCGAATGGCGCCGTTGGCCAGCGAGGCGGCCGGGTTGGTGACGACGCGCTTGGGGTCGAAGAACTGGATGACGCCGAGGCCGTCGCACTTCGGGCAGGCGCCCATCGGGTTGTTGAAGGAGAATAGGCGCGGTTCGAGTTCCTGCAGCGCATAGGAGCAGACCGGGCAGGCGAACTTGGCCGAGAACAGGTGCTCGACGTTGCTGTCCATTTCGAGCGCCATGGCCCGCCCTTCGGCGTGGCGTAGCGCGGTTTCGAAGGATTCGGCCAGGCGCTGGCGCATGTCGTCGCGCACCTTCAGGCGGTCGACGACGACATCGACGTTGTGCTTGTGCGTCTTGGCCAGCTTCGGCACCTCGTCGATTTCATAGACGGTGCCATCGACGCGGACGCGGGCGAAGCCCTGGGCGCGCAGTTCGGCGAACAGGTCGAGCTGTTCGCCCTTGCGGTTGGCGACGACCGGAGCGAGGATCATTAGCTTGGTTTCGGCCGGCAGGGCGAGCACGGTATCGACCATCTGCGATACCGTCTGCGCTTCGAGCGCCTGGTTGTGGTCCGGGCAATAGGGCGTGCCGGCGCGGGCGAAGAGCAGGCGCAGGTAGTCGTGGATTTCGGTGACGGTGCCGACCGTCGAGCGCGGATTGTGCGAAGTCGCCTTCTGTTCGATGGAAATCGCCGGGCTCAGCCCTTCGATCAGGTCGACATCCGGCTTTTCCATCAACTGCAGGAACTGCCGGGCATAGGCCGACAGCGATTCGACATAGCGCCGCTGGCCTTCGGCGTACAGCGTGTCGAAGGCCAGCGAGGACTTGCCCGAGCCGGATAGCCCGGTAATCACAATCAGTTGATCGCGCGGCAGATCGAGGTTGATGTTCTTCAGATTGTGCGTGCGCGCGCCACGAATGCGGATGCTTTCCATCGCTGTTCTGCTTGGGATTGGGAGAAGGGAACTATACGCAAAATAGCTGGATTTTGCACTGAAAGCTGTATGTCCATACAGCTTTCGCGGTGGGCAGTCGGCCACGGCTGATTTTTTGCCTGTCTGTCGTCATTGCTGCGGTTAACCCGCGAAAAAAGGCAAAAACCGGAACGGCTAGATTTGTCGCCGGATTTGTTCTGTCGCGCTCGGCTGGCGGTTAGCATAGCGCCCTGATTCTTCTCTGCCCCCGCCATGGCGTCATCCTCATCCTCCAGTTGCCGTGCCGAATTCCTCGGCGGTGTCCGCGCCGAATTGCCGCTGCTGCTCGGCGTCGTGCCTTTCGGCCTGATTTTCGGCGTGCTCGGGCTGGCCGCCGGCTTGCCGGGCTGGGCGGTGGTGCTCAGTTCGTCGCTGATTTTCGGCGGCTCGTCGCAGATCGTCTTTGCCCAGTTGTTCGGGGCGGCGGCGCCGGGGGCGGTGATCGTTGCCACGGTGGGCGTCGTCAATCTGCGCCATGCCTTGTACAGCGCGGCGGTCGCCGGCTATCTGAAGGCGCTGCCCTGGCGCTGGAAACTGACGCTGGCCTATCTGCTGACCGACGAAGCCTTTGCCGCGGCGATCGGCCGCCTGCGCGACGGGCCGGCGACGGCGCAGCGCCACTGGTTCCTGTTTGGCACCGGTTTTACGCTGTGGGCCGGCTGGCAGTTGTCGACACTGGCCGGCGTGCTGCTCGGCTCGGCGATTCCGGCCGGCTGGTCGCTCGATTTTTCGGTGGCGCTGACCTTCATCGCCCTGCTCGTGCTCGGCGTGCACCGGCGCAGCGATGCCTGGGCGGCGCTGGCGGCCGCGGCCACCGCCTTGCTGGCGCTCGGCCTGCCGCACAAGCTGGGGCTGCTGCTGGCGGCGGCGGTGGGCGTCGCCTGCGGCGTGTTGCTGCGCCGTTTCGACCAGGGGGCGGCATGAGCACGAGCGCTTTGCTGTTGACCATGGCGGCCTGCGGCCTGGTCACTTTCCTGATCCGCCTCTCCTTCATCGCCGGTGGCCAGCGCCTGCCGGCCAGCCCGGCCTTTTCGCTATTCCTGCGCTACGTGCCGCCGGCCATTCTCGGGGCGCTGATCGCGCCGGAAATCTTCCCCGGCGGGCCGCTGTTGGCCGAGATTCCGGGCAATCCGCGCTGGTGGGCGACGCTGGTCGCGCTGGCCGTGGCGGCGGCGACGCGCAGCGTGCTGGCGACCATTGCGGCCGGCATGCTGGCGCTGTGGGGCGCCCAGGCCTGGCTGACGTGAGGGGCGGGGCGGCCGGGGCAAACCTGCTAATATTCTCCCCTTCGCTGCGATGCAACAAACACCAAACATAATGTCTGCCCCAACCGATCGCATGAGCCCCGAGGAACGCCGCGCCGGCGCCTCGCTGGCCTCCATCTTCGCCCTGCGCATGCTCGGGCTGTTCCTGATCCTGCCGGTGTTTGCGGTCTATGCCAAAACCCTGCCCGGCGGTGACAACCTGGCGCTGGTCGGCTTTGCGCTCGGGGCCTACGGCCTGACCCAGGCGGTGTTCCAGATCCCTTACGGCATCGCTTCCGACATCTGGGGGCGTAAGCCGGTCATCGTCATCGGCCTGCTGATCTTTGCCTTGGGCAGCTTCGTCGCGGCCTGGGCGCCGGACATGAACTGGATCATCGTCGGCCGCGTGCTGCAGGGCGCCGGCGCCATTTCGGCGGCGGTCACCGCGCTCGCCGCCGACCTGACGCGCGAGGAACACCGGACCAAGGTGATGGCGATGATCGGTTCCTCGATCGGTCTCGTCTTTGCGCTGTCGCTGGTCGGCGCGCCGCTGCTCTATGGCTGGATCGGCATGGGCGGCCTGTTCTGCCTGACCGGTGGCCTGGCCGTGGCCGCCATCGGGCTGCTGCTCAAGGCCGTGCCATCGGCGCCGGGGCCGCAGGGCCACGCCAAGCTGCCCTTGCGCCAAGTGCTGTTCAATGCAGACCTGCTGCGCCTGAATCTCGGCATCTTCGTGCTGCACATGGTGCAGATGGCGATGTTCGTCGTGCTGCCGCACGCGCTGGTCAGTCATGGCGGGCTGGAAGCGGCCGCCCACTGGAAAGTCTATCTGCCGGCCGTGCTCGTCTCCTTCGCCGTGATGGTGCCGGCGATCATCGCCGCCGAGCGCAAGGACAAGATGCGGCCGATCTTCCTCGCCGCCATCGCCTTGCTGATCGCCGTCCAGGTCGGGCTGTTTTTCTTCAGCGCCAGTTTGTGGACGCTGGCGCTGTGGCTGCTGCTTTTCTTCGTCGCCTTCAACGTGCTGGAAGCGACGCTGCCCTCGATCGTTTCGCGGACCGCGCCGCCCGCCGCCAAGGGCGCGGCGCTCGGGGTTTACAACACGACGCAGGCCATCGGTCTGTTCATCGGCGGTGCGCTCGGTGGCTATGTCGCGCAGAATTTCGGCGATAATGCCGTTTTTGCTGCCTGCGCCGGGCTGGCTTTGCTCTGGCTGGCGGTAGCGAACTCGATGAATTTTCCGCAACGGCGCCAGACCGCCGCTGCGACTCAAACAGCTTAGGAG
>Ga0316604_10000779_pt1 | contig 33758 bp, 34 predicted proteins | sample OWC_soil_day20_C_FD_207650 | JGI IMG/M metagenome (GOLD analysis project Ga0316604, IMG submission 207650) | Wetland soil microbial communities from Old Woman Creek delta, Ohio, United States - OWC_soil_day20_CT | ecosystem: Environmental > Terrestrial > Soil > Wetlands | place: USA: Ohio... | reverse complement strand
GTTAAAAAATCACCTTAACCGGCTTTAATGCTGATTTGCCAAAAATAAGTGCGGCTAGACAAATAATAGTGACATTATTAAATTGTTTTGGACATAGGTTATAGTGCGGTAAAAGTGCATTAATGAGAGGAACGTGGCCTGTATGAATAGCGCGGTAATCCGGTCAGTGGGCCTTGCTGTACCACAGTATTCAGTGCGACAGGAGGATTTGAAAAAATTCGTAGCGGTTTTATTTGAGAAAAAACTAGAAAATTTGCCTCGCTTGCTGCCGATTTTTGATAATGCCTGTATTTCAATTCGGCATATTGCTCAACCGTTGGAATGGTATGCGGAACCGCATAGCTTCGCTGAGTCCAATCAGCTATATGCTAAAATCGGCTATGAACTGGCCGAAGCAGCCAGCCGGGAGGCTTTGGAACAGGCGGGGGTTGTCTCCCGTGATATCGGGGCAGTTATCATGGTATCATCAACCGGCATTTCCACTCCGACCTTGGAGGCAAAACTTATTCAACGTTTGGGCTTATCGAGTCACTCGGCCCGGGTTCCCATATGGGGACTTGGTTGTGGCGGTGGAGCAGCTGGTTTAGCGCGGGGCGCGGAACTGGTGAACGCCGTTCCTAACCGGGCAGTACTATTGGTGGCGGTAGAACTATGCAGCCTTACCTTTCAGCGCAACGATTTTTCGAAATCCAATCTTGTCGGCGCTGGGATTTTTGCTGATGGAGCGGCGGCAGTGGTATTGACAGCCGATGGTGATGGACCGGAAATACTTGGCAGCTATAGTACGCTGTTTAAAGATACCGAAGATATTATGGGGTGGGACGTGGTAGAATCCGGACTAAAAGTTCGGTTTTCCCGGGACATACCAACCATCGTACGACGCTATTTGCCGAATTTATTATCTCAGGCGTGCGATCATTGGGGCGTAGAGGCGGAAACCCTGCGGCATTACGTTGTTCATCCCGGTGGGGCTAAGGTGATTCAAGCCTATGCGGATAGCCTTGGCCTGCCAAGAGAAAAGTTTGTTGCGGCCGATGAGGTTTTGAAAAATTACGGTAATATGTCCAGCGCCTCGGTGTTCTTTGTTCTTGACCGGTTTTTGCATTCTGAAGCTCCTCAAGGCAATTATGGTGTCATGCTGGCGTTGGGGCCGGGGTTTAGTTCCGATCAGGTGCTGTTTCGATGGTAAGTTGGCTGGCTGCGCTGGCAGCGGTAATCATCTTGCAGCGCTTGCTAGAACTAATCCTGGCAAATCGTAACCGCAAGTGGATGCTTAAACAGGGGGCCAAAGAATACGGAGCTCAGCATTATTCCAAGTTTTTCATCCTGCATTCGGGATGGTTGGTTTGCTGGTTTGTTGAGGCGGTTTATTGTGGGCCAAGCCTAGCCCATTTTTGGTATGTTTGGTTAGCCTTATTTATCCTCGCCCAGGGGTTGCGCTACTGGTGTATCGTAAGCCTTGGCCACTATTGGAATACGCGTATATTAGTAATTCCGGGGGAAAAGCGAATTTGCCTGGGACCATATCGCTTTTTTCAACACCCTAACTATATGGCGGTTGCCATAGAATTAGGGTGTGTACCACTAATTTTCAATGCCTGGCTTACGGCCATGATGGCTACAATACTAAATGCTTGGCTGCTGCTTAGAGTAAGAATTCCGGCGGAGGAAGAAGCCTTAAAGCAATTAACCAAAAAATATATATGATATGCAGTAAAAGACATAAAGGAAATTGGTGAAAAATGTCGAAAATAACTAGGTGATAAATGATAGGGAGGGATAGTAAAATGGCTAATGATCTAAACCACAGCAATGAAGAAATATTAGCAGCGTTTAAAGTAGTATTACCTTATCTAAATCGAATTGTTCGTGAAGATATGGCTGTTGGTTTGACTGACTTGAAGGAATATATCGCATATTATCGGGCGAAAGATTTTGAACTGGATTTACCAGCCGGTAAACCGATAAAAGGCATTGATACAGTTGAAGAATGTATTCGTACAAGCAAAAACACTTATGATGATGTACCGCCTAATGTTTATGGCCGAAATATAAAAACAATATTTACTCCGATCTATGGCGTTAATAATGAAGTTATTGGCACGCTAAGTTCGGGTATTGATCGGGAAAATAGTCTAAGCTTAGTTAATAACGTAAAAGATTTAGCTGAGGCAACTGATCAAGCTTCAGTAAGTGTTGATGAGATCGCGAAAAGTGCCACGGAATTGGCAGCTGCCGGTCAACATGCAATAAAAATATCGCAACAGTTGGTTGAGAAAAACCGGGACACCGAAGTAGTCCTTGAATTCATAAAAAATATTGCCGCACAAACCAACTTACTTGGCCTTAATGCGGCTATCGAAGCGGCTAGGGCTGGTGAACAGGGCCGGGGCTTTGCGGTTGTTGCTGAAGAAGTAAGAAAACTTGCTGAACAATCACAAGATGCCGTGAAAAAGATTCAACAAACCCTCCAGGAAGTGAGTAAGTCGGTAGCTGATATGAGTAAATCCATTGAAGTTGTCGGTTCGATTAGCGAAGAGCAAGCCGCTACAACAGAAGAAATAGCCTCGACCTTAGACCAAGTAAGCTTAAACGCTAAGCAATTAGAAAAATATGTAGCAGTTTATAAATAATCGAGTTAAATCGAGAAAAGCGTCCCCTTTATAATGGGGGCGCTTTTCTCGATTTTGACAGCCTCTTTTTCAAAATAGACTTGGCTTTGTAAGGGGGTGAAATCAGAGTTAAGCCACGATATAAATTTTTACATCCGGGTCAGCATTCCAGAGCGGTTTAAGACCAACGAAGACATCATTCTGGAACATTGCGCTGGACAGATAAGCCTTTGCGTGGTCTATGCTGTCAAAGCCGTGAAGTACCTGAACGTCCTCGTCACGAATCAATAGGTCTTTTGTCAGAGCACCTTCAATTGTTTCCAAAAACGGGCCGCGATAATCGGTATAAACCTTGGCAGCGGCGGCACGTTTGCCTTCCTCAATTTTCATTGTGATTTCCAAATAAGCGTTTACTTTCATGGTATTACCTCCTTGTGCTGTGACTCTTTTCGCTTGTTTGAGTCTGGTATCATTATATTTCAAGCAACCCAAGAGCAAAAGATATCATCAAATTTATGAGTTACTAATAAATTTCATAGTTACTTGTTGGCGTGGGTACTATGTATTAAGCTTATTTTTGTTATATTGTGCTATCAATATTATGAAAGGATGAGTTTGATGTATCGACATAAACTGGAAGAGGATATTCGGTGTCCGCTTGAATATGGACTAGAAATTTTTGGCGGGAAATGGAAATCAAGAATTATATGTGTTTTAGCTGAAAAGGGGACTTTGAGATATAGTATCCTTCGAAAAGAAATGAGTAATATAACAGATGCCGTTCTAGCAGTCGCCCTAAAAAACCTAATTGCAGATGATATTGTGCAGAGAAAGTCATTTGATGAGGTTCCTCCCCGTGTGGAGTATTGCCTGACAGAGAAGGGAAAATCCGTGATTCCTATTTTACAAAGTATTTGTCGATGGTCTGGAGCATATCACAAGGAAGATAATGAAAATACAATGACACAATGTAAAAAATGTGACTATAAGGAAGGATAAGGTGATGAGTTATGATGTCAATACCTATACAGAAAAAAATTACACAAGACGAAGTACAAAAAATATTTTTATCTGTTGATTGGTTATCAGGACAGTACCCCAGCCGATTATATAAAGTGTTGAAAAATTCTTCTACTGTCTTATTTTATAAAAAAATTGGCTTTAAGATTATGGAAGATGGCGTAGCAATGCAATTGTGCAATTACCGATTTGTCTTGTATTCTGAAAACCCAACCTTAAAATTTAAAATTTATTCCCGCGCCAACACCTTCTTCATTAAAAGTATAAATGTTTGATTGACTATAAGAACCATTTTTTAAATCGGGACTCCAGTAATTGTAACCGATTATGCTTTGCCCTTTCTGTAAATCTGTTACTGGAGCAGCCAATGCTGCGTTAGTCATAATAATCAATGCTGCGATGGTTAGTAATACCTTTTTCATAAATACAGCTCCTTAAATTACAGTTTCTATAATAAAATAGGCAGCCAGTGATGACAGCCTATGAATATATGGTTGTATATTTTTAATTAATGTTAATTAAATACATTTTAATGTAATACTACAAATTATAGTTATTTCCTTCATGATTCTACGAAATATTAGGAAAATTACGGTTTTTTGGAAAGTAAATAATGTTGTCTACCGGACTAATATAAGAATTACCATCCCACCAGGCACTTGAAATTAATTTTTACACAGACTACTATATAGTATAGAATTAAATAATTGATTTAAACTTCGATCTATTATACATAAAAAAATCCACACAGGATACTACAGGGGGCAAATACATTGAAAATTGAACAAGTAATTAATCTGCCAACAACTCCAATAAATGCACCGGCATACATATTGACTTCACCGGAATTTCGCAAACGGGAGTACATTTCGATTCTCTATGAAACTGATATGGATAGGTTAAATGAGGTTGTACCGGAGCCGCTCGTTATTGTTGAACCGTTTGTGCGCTTTGAATTTATGAACATGCCCGACTCGACAGCTCTCGGAAGCTATATGGAGTGCGGACAATTAGTCAAAGTCTCGTACGATGGGGTGCTGGGCGAATTTAACCTCGGCATGTACGTGGACAATTTTCCGGCGGTTGCCGCAGGCCGCGAAATGACCGCATATCCTAAAAAGATGGCCAAGCCGTCGCTTTACATTGATTCTGATACAATAGTCGCAAAACTTGCGTATGGTACCCTTGACGTGGCGATTGCAACAATGGGGTATAAAAACTTTAAGATGACCGAAGAAGACGCGCGCAAGGAAATATCTATTCCTCAGTATTTCCTCAAAATTATGCGGGATTACACCGGCAAGGCGTTGGTATGTGAGCTGGCTAAATCCCAGATTACAGAGTTTCAAGTATTGGATGCGTGGAAATCACCGGCAAGACTTCAGCTGTTCGAACATGTATCGGCTCCGCTAGCCGATTTGCCGGTTAGAAAAATCGTCGATGCGTCTCACATATTAACCAATCTAACGCTTGGTAAAACCGAGACGGTGTTCGATTATTTAAAATGATCTACAGCTATTGCAATGGCGTCGATAACTGATTTACATAGTGTAAGCGTGGAGGAGTGGGAAGATAGTGGCAAATTATAAAAAAGTGACAACTGAAGTGGTAGCTATGCTGCAGAAAATTGTCGGGGCGAAAAATATATCGGTAGATTTGGGAAAACTATCCATCTATAGTCATGATGAAGTAACCGATCCGCATTATCATCATATGCCGGAAGTAGTAGTGTTTCCTGAAACCACTGAACAAATTGCGGACATTATAAAACTTGCTAACCAAGAAATGATTCCGGTTGTCCCGCGCGGAGCCGGTACTGGTTTAGCCTGTGGGGCTGTACCGCAGCTTGGCGGGATAGTATTGAGCGTGGAAAAATTAAATAAAATTATCGAAGTCAATGCCGATGAAATGTATATGATCGTGCAAGCTGGGGTAATGACGCAAGATGTTCAGCAAGCCGCCGGTCAAGTTGGCTTGCTCTATGCGGGTGACCCCTCTAGCGGCGATAGCTGTTTTATTGGCGGCAATGTTGCCACGAACGCTGGCGGCCTCAAAGCAGTGAAATATGGGACTACTCGTCACCAAGTATACTCCATGGTAATCGTTACCCCAAAAGGAGACATTACTACTGTTGGCGGGCGCCTGAAAAAGAATACCACTGGTTATGCCTTGGAACAACTTATCATTGGTTCAGAAGGCACCCTGGGCATAATCACCGAAATAACCCTCAAACTAGTGCCGCAGATTAACCTGTTCATGGACTTTCTTGCCGTATATCCCGATACTAAAAGTGCTATCGACACCGTATCTAAACTTATAAAAGCCGGGGTTAACCCGACTTGCCTGGAATTCATGGATAATGCGATGATTAAAAGTGTGGAAAAATACATTAAAGAAAAATTGCCTTACGCCGAAACCTGCGATTATCTTATTGTTCAAGTAGAGCGAGATACGGAAGACGAACTTGATGAGGTTGCGGCTGTAATCGACGATATTTGTACCGAAAATGGCGCAGTAACTGTTCTTGTTCCTGATCCGGGGCTAATCTGGGAAGCCCGCAAGGCCTCAGCTGAAGCCGTTCGCGCTGAAAACCTTATTCACAGCAATGACGATATGGTAGTACCCATTGAAAAACAACCGATTGTCGCCGCTGAAATGATTCGCGTCAGCAAAAAATACAAAGCCGCCGCCCGCATGGTCAGCCATGCCGGAGACGGCAACATGCATTTGTCGCTATTGCCGGGAGACATTCCTGAAGCTGAATGGGAAGCTACGGTTAAGCGGATTCAGCATGAAATCTTAGACGTTATAGTTCCCCTGGGAGCCAAAATATCTGGCGAACATGGCATTGGCTTAAAGAAAAAACCACTCATGGAATACTACACCGACCCGGTAGAATTAGAAATGATGCGAGCCATTAAAAAAGCCCTTGATCCGAACCTCATCCTAAATCCGGGCAAAATATTTGACGTTGAATAACAATTTGATAGTATAGCACAACCAAAGAAGGGGGCAGGCCATGCGGCCTGCCCTTTATCAATGCTAAAATAGATACCATACTTGACCGGTAATTAACTTCCTGCTAGTTTGTCCGTCAAACGATTTCAACGGATTATAAGTTGCCGTAAATACCATCCGCGTTGCCAGAGTTGTTTCAATACCATAACTGAAGCCTTTCAGATTGTCGGCGCTGCCGCCGCCCGAACCGGCGCTCCAATTATAAGCCGTAGGCCAGGAGTTTGGCGAAGCATTTGCATAAAAGTCAAACCCGGAAACGGCTTTTTCATACTGGACCCATACTCCGGTCGAACCGAGTACGAACGGGTTGGCACCTTTATATTGCGCCTTTACAAAATAGGCATAAGGATTATCTTCACCTGATGAAGATTTCGCCCAATCGCTGCGGTTAATGCCATACTCGCCGGTTAAGGCGATTTCCGGCGTAGCCTTTAGTTCAAAGCCCACCGCGGCTGAATCATAATAAGTTTTTTGTTTATCAGCTGAATACGCCAAGGACATATTAAAGTCTTTGCTAAAGTTATATTGGAAATCGCCGAACTTATAGTTGACGTCCTGACCGGACATATGAACGGCGTATAGGTTCATGCTTAGTTCGGAGTTGTTGAAGGCGATATGTCCGCCATCCATAAGCGGTGTTGACATTAGCGTTCCCTTGCCGATAGTTGGGAAAAAGCGTCCGAGACTTAATTCCACTTGGCCGGCCTGATATGCCATAAAAGCTTTTTTCACCACAATCGAGCTGTCGCCGATGCCATCCGAGTCTAGGTTGTCCGAAGCTAATTCATTTTGCAGACTGCCTTCGAAACGTGTCGTACCGTCGAACTGATTGGCGATGTTTACCCAGATTTCATTACGATTTCTCACCTTTGTTGGTGTATCGTAACCCTTGACTGCAAAAAAACCACTATAGGTTTCCGCATTTTCATAGCGGTATTTGAACCAACCGTCAATTTTCAACGGTCCAACTTTATCTTCCAAGGTCTTTACCCTGACGCCGAGCGTCTTTAACTCATAAGAAAACTCTGTAGCTAATTTATTGATCAGCGCCTTATTTTCCGCACTGGCTTTATCGCCCCGGGAAATGGCTTTAGCCACAATTTGCGCTATTTCGTACCTGGTAAGAGTATTGTCGCCCTGGAAGGCGCCGTTGTTCCCAACGATAATCCCCGCTTTAACCAGCTGATTTACAGCTCCATAGGCCCAATGGTTTGCCGGAACGTCGTCAAAAGGATTGTTCGCCGCTGCCGCTACGCTGGCAAAACAAAATAGACCTAACACAAGCAACGTAATTATGCTTTTTTTCATAAAATACCCACCTTTTTTCTTCATGTTACTTTTGTACCGTTGCTGGCAACAACAAATGGCAGTTTGAGGCCTAACCTGAAGATACATGTCCCAATAAAGCCGCTAAATATTAGCGGCTTAGTTTTGCCGCTAAACATTTTTTTCCATAAACTCACTCAATAACTAGCAAATAATATAGGCAGCACCACCCTTTAAAAAATATAAGGTTACTGTCGCATCGCCTCCTTTGCGCCCAAACCTGCATGCGGCGTACTATTCTCGAAAATAATGGATAAAAAAATAGAAAAAACTTATCGCGATAGACGTCATAATTGATCTCATCGCGCAGAAGAATCAATAATGCCGTCGCGGACAACCCAATAATATTATTTAGGCAAATCTTCTTGCGTTTTTCAAACATCTATACAATGTCACGAAAAACTCACTAAAATTTAGAGATTATTACAACCTTACCAAAAGTAATACACACTAACTAATATTTACATCTAAACCGAAATATACCATTTAACATTGCGAAATAAATTATTTTTACACAAAAGAAAAGCGTCAGCAACATGCTAACGCTTTTCTTAATCATATCTAATTTAAAAACTGCAGTTAGTGAAGTTAGTCGAGAGCTACCTTTTCGATGAGCCATTCAGCGCCATAACTAAAAGTTTCACTGAAGGTTTCATAAGGTTCAGGCATTTTAGGAATATTTTGCGGCACTTGAGTGTTAGTGTAAGAACTATAGGTTGTTACACTAATATCTGGTGTTGGTGATACCGTCGCCGTTTCTGTATCTTTAAACACTCGCGTTGGCGCTGCTGATGCAACACTAGTTGTAGTAGTTGCGGATGTTACCCAAGAAGTGTCGCCAGCCACTGGGCAAGTGCAGTCAGTGCATATATGCATATGCCAAATCTTCCATTCGCCGTCTTCCTTAACAAAGTCTACGCCATATTTTTCCCAGATCCACATGGCGCTCGGGTAGCCAGTACCGCCAATCTCAGTAACTTGGCCAGGGGTATACCACATTCCTTTGGCGGTTTGACCATCACCGGCGATTTCGATAATAGGGGTGGTAAGGCAATGCATGATTAATGTACCTGCTCCCAGGGCATCGGCGTCAACGTCAGGATAATTTTCACGTAATAATGCAAGGGCCGCTTTTTGATTGGCTAAATGTATGGTGCCGTAAGCATTATAGATTGAATCATATCCTACCCAATAACCTGTATTTTGAGCGAAAGTAGCATTGGGCGCTTTTTGGGTCCATATATTTTCCAGTTCCTCAATATTTAATCCAAGGCCATGATAGTAGGCATGCTTACTCATTACATTCTGAACTTCTTGGATGTCTAAAGCTTTTTGAACTTTTTCCTCAAAAGTCAGTTCTCGGTTCATTATAAATACCTCCCAAAATATAATTTATTATGTTTTGGGGCCCCAAGTACATTTTTGCACTACTTGGTTATAAACACAATATTATTACCGGTTTATGATATTTTTGTGATACTTTGCCTGGGGTTGTTTGGAGCTAGAAATGAGATAAATGCTGAACCTATAGTACAAAGCGGACTAGTCTATGTGTTTGAAAGAAATAGTCTAAATTTTAGAACTTTTATTTAGCGTATTGTTATATGCTAATGGGTATGTTACAATCATCACAACAAAAACAACTAAAACAACAGAAACTAACTAATGTAGTTGATTTAGCACTGTTGCTTTTGTCTGAAATACCTTTATTCTGAATTTTATATAGTGAATAAAATTCAGAATGGCTTGTGAAAAACATAAAAGCGAAGGCAAAGACGCCTGTCCCAAGGGGATTGGCGTCTTTGCCTTTTTTTAAGGGGGTGATTGTATATAGCATTTGTGAGTGCTAGGCGGAGTTCAATTACAATTAATAAGGGGGTTTTTGAGGATTATGAGAAAAATTGCAATTTATGGTAAAGGCGGAATTGGTAAATCTACTACCCAACAAAATACAGCCGGAGCAATGGCCCATTTCTATGATAAAAAGGTATTCATACATGGTTGTGATCCTAAGGCGGATTCAACCCGGCTTATTCTTGGGGGGATGAATCAAAAGACATTAATGGATATGCTGAGGGATGAAGGGGAAGAAAAAATTACCGTTGATAGCGTTGTTAAAAGTGGATATCAGGGAATTCGTTGTGTTGAGTCAGGCGGACCTGAACCAGGCGTAGGCTGTGCAGGCCGTGGAGTAATTACAGCTATTGATCTCATGGAAAAGAACGGGGCATATACTTCGGATTTAGATTTTGTGTTTTTTGATGTCCTTGGTGACGTTGTATGCGGTGGATTTGCAATGCCGATTCGGGATGGCAAGGCCCAGGAAGTGTATATTGTTGCCTCAGGTGAGATGATGGCTATTTATGCCGCTAATAATATTTGTAAAGGCCTGGTTAAATACGCCAAGCAAAGTGGCGTTCGGCTTGGGGGGGTTATTTGTAATAGTCGTAAGGTGGATCGGGAACAAGAATTTTTAGAAGAATTTACTGCTGCAATTGGTACGAAGATGATTCACTTTGTTCCTCGCGATAATATCGTCCAAAAAGCTGAGTTTAACAAAAAGACAGTTGTTGAATATGATGCTGATTGCAACCAGGCGAAAGAATATGGGGAACTGGCTCGCAAGATTATTGAAAATACGGATTTTGTGATTCCCAAACCGCTTAAGATGGATGAGTTGGAGGCGATGGTTGTTAAATATGGTATCGCGGATTAAGGAGCCAAGAGCAAAACGAAATAAGGAGCGGATGAAACTATGATTATGGTTAGGGCCATCGTTAGACCGGAGAAAAAAGAAGTTTTACTGGGTGAACTTTCTGACGCCGGGTTTCATGCAGCAACTGTGGTAGAGGTGGTAGGGCGTGGAAAACAAAATGGAATAAAAATTGGTGACATTGTATATGACGAAATCCCCAAGACGCTGATTATGCTGGCGGTTCGTGATGAAGATAAGGATGATGTGGTTGATATCGTTCTAAAATATGCCAGAAGCAGTGGGAAAGGTGCTTTCGGTGATGGCAAAATCTTTATAAGTTCAATTGATGAGGTTCATACCGTTTCAAATGGCAAGATTGGCTTGTAAGGAGGAAAAGACATGAAAGAGATTATGGCTATTGTCCGGATGAATAAGGTCAGCGCTACAAAAAGAGCGTTGGTGGAAGCTGGTATTGCTGGGTTTACGGCGTTGAAGGTTATGGGGCGAGGTAAACTGGTCAAAGATTCTTCCATTATTGAGGAACGGAAAAAAACCTTATTGGCGTTAAATCCTTACAATAGTAGTGAAAAAGAAAAACTGGTAACTCAATTCCTGGATGGCACCCGCTTGTTTCCGCGACGGATGTTTACCATTTTAGCACATGATGACGAAGTCCCGGTAATTGTGGAAGCTATTATTCAAGCAAATAGGACGGAAAACAAAGTGGGCGACGGGAAGATATTCGTTATGCCAATTATGGACGCAATTCGTGTGCGGACGGGGGAAACCGGAGATTCAGCTTTATAAGTCTAATAGAAGGAGGAATGATTTTATGCCATATCATGAGTTTCAATGCAGCAAGTGCATTCCTGAAAGGAAAAAACACGCTGTTATAAAAGGTCCTGGTGAAGATTTGACGTCGGCCCTTCCTCTCGGATATCTTAATACAATCCCAGGGTCGATCTCGGAACGTGGCTGCGCGTATTGCGGAGCAAAACATGTTATCGGTACTCCGATGAAAGATGTTATTCATATGAGTCACGGACCGATTGGCTGTACCTATGATACCTGGCAGACCAAACGTTATATCAGCGATAATGATAACTTTCAGCTAAAATACACCTATGCGACGGATATGAAGGAAAAACATGTAATTTTTGGGGCGGAGAAATTGCTCAAACAGAATATTATTGAGGCGTTTAAGGCGTTTCCTAATATCAAACGGATGACTCTTTACCAAACCTGCGCTTCCGCGTTAATCGGCGACGATATTAATGCCATTGCCCAGGAAGTGATGGATGAAATGCCTGATGTTGATATCTTCGTTTGTAATTCTCCTGGGTTCGGAGGCCCGAGCCAGTCCGGCGGACACCATAAAATCAATATCGCCTGGATTAATCAGAAGGTTGGCAATGTGGAACCGAAGATCACCAGTGACTACGTCATCAATTATGTTGGCGAGTATAATATTCAGGGCGATCAGGAAGTCATGGTGGATTATTTTAAAAGAATGGGTATTCAGGTGCTTTCAACCTTTACCGGTAATGGTTCTTATGATGATCTCAGAGCAATGCACCGGGCGAATTTAAATGTACTGGAATGTGCGCGGTCGGCTGAGTATATTTGCAACGAACTTAGAGTACGCTACGGAATTCCCCGCTTGGATATCGATGGGTTTGGTTTTGAACCACTGTCGGCGTCGCTCCGAAAGGTTGGCTTATTCTTCGGCATCGAGGACCGAGCTCAGGCTATTATTGATGAGGAAACGGCCCGCTGGAAACCGGAGCTTGACTGGTATAAAGAACGCCTAAAAGGGAAAAAAGTGTGCCTCTGGCCGGGCGGCTCCAAACTTTGGCATTGGGCGAATGTAATTCATGAGGAGATGGGGCTGGAAGTCGTCTCGGTGTATACGAAATTCGGTCATCAGGGTGACATGGAAAAAGGAATTTCCCGGTGCGAAGAAGGGGCACTCGCTATTGATGACCCTAATGAGCTTGAAGGAATAGAAGTCATGGAGACGTTGAAGCCTGATATTATTTTCACTGGCAAGCGTCCGGGTGAGGTTGCCAAGAAGCTGCGGGTTCCTTATCTCAATGCTCACGCCTATCATAACGGTCCATGGAAGGGGTTTGAAGGGTGGGTTCGGTTTGCACGGGATATCTACAATGCCATTTATTCGCCGATTCATCAATTGGCCTTCGTGGATATCAGCAAGGATGAAATACCTACACATACAAGATTTTTAACCCAAAAGATGCTCTCAGATGTGAATTTAAGCGAGGAGATTACGGCTTCAAACGATCTGAGAGAGTATACGGGTAAATATGACAGTCTTACAGCAATACGGTCAAAGACGTATCCCGAGTTCCCATCAAAGAAAGAACTCTCGGCGGTTTAAGGGAGGTGCTGACTCTTATGGAGAATATGATGAAAGATAAGATTGAGCAGTTGGTAGATTATATTATGAAGAAATGTCTGTGGCAGTTCCAATCCCGTGCTTGGGACCGGGAGAAACAGAACGAGGGAATACTTACGAAAACAATGCAAATTTTGTGTGATGAACCTGTTGAAACGGGAACGCCGGCTGACAAGTGCTATTGGGTGGATGCTGTATGTTTGGCTGATGCATTTAAAAGCCGGTATGAGTGGCTTGGAACGATGGACAAAACGGAAATAAAACTGCTCATGCAAGGACTAAAAGACCGTATGGACTACTTAACTATTACGGGATCGCTTAATGAAGAACTTAATGATCCGCACTATTAAACTATAACGAGTCCAGAGAAAAACTGCGCCAGTTTGGCGGACGTAGAACAAAACAAATAAGAAAAGGAGTAATGCTCTATGCATTGTGAAGTAAAAGAAAAAGAGCGTGCGGGCGTTATCAATCCGATCCTTACCTGTCAGCCTTGTGGTGCGCAGTATGCCAGCATAGGAATCAAGGATTGTATTGGAATTGTTCATGGGGGACAGGGCTGCGTTATGTTCGTCCGTCTGCTGTTTTCACAGCATTTCAAGGAGAGTTTTGATCTCGCATCATCATCTTTACATGAAGATGGGGCGGTATTCGGGGCTACACATCGGGTTGAAGAAGCGGTCGATGTGCTGCTGATGCGGTATCCGGATGTAAAAGTGATACCTATAATGACAACCTGTTCAACGGAAGTCATTGGCGATGATATTGATGGTGTCGTTTTGAAACTTAATAATGAACTTTTGCCAGAAAAATACGCTGGCCGGGAGGTTCATCTTATTCCAATTCATACCCCTAGTTTTAAGGGAAGCATGGTGAGTGGATATGATGTTGCAGTCAAAGATTTTGTAAGTTATTTTGCGAAGAAAGGCGAACCAAACGGAAAACTTAACTTGATTACAGGCTGGGTCAATCCGGGAGATGTAACGGCGCTCAAACATCTCTTGGCCCAAATGCAGGTGGATGCAACAGTGCTTTTTGAAATTGAAGACTTCGATTCTCCGCTGATGCCGGAGGGAAGAGAAGTTTCTCACGGCAACACGACGATTGAGGACTTGCGGGGAACAGCGAATGCACTGGGCACAATCGCCTTAAACCGATATGAAGGCGGTCAAACCGCCCAATATCTGGAGAAAGAATTCGACGTTCCGGCGATTATTGGGCCGACGCCAATCGGCATAAGAAACACCGATGCTTTTTTGCAGAATGTGAAAAAAATTACCGGCAAGGAAATACCCCAGTCACTTGTTCGCGAACGGGGAATTGCCATTGATGCGCTGACTGATCTTACGCATATGTTTTTTGCGGGTAAGAAAGTTGCCATTTACGGAAATGCCGATCTTGTTATTGGTCTTGCGGAATTCTGTCTCGATCTGGAAATGAAGCCAGTGCTTGTGCTGCTGGGCGATGATAATACGACTTATCCTAATGATCCCCGTATTAAGGCCCTGCAGGAGAATGTCGATTTTGACATGGAGATCATTATGAATGCGGACCTGTGGGAACTGGAAAACAGGATCAAGAACGAGGGCCTTGAACTTGATCTGATTCTGGGACATTCAAAAGGGCGATTTGTTTCCATTGATAATAATGTTCCCATGGTTCGGGTGGGCTTTCCTACCTATGACCGCGCAGGACTGTACCGCCATCCGGTTGTTGGATACGCGGGGGCGGTTTGGCTTGCTGAACAGATGGCCAACACACTGTTTACCGATATGGAGTACAAAAAGAACAAGGAATGGATTCTTAATGTTTGGTAATGTGAGTTAATGGATTCGTGTTTTGAACAATCAAGTATTGTAAAAAGTAAATGGGATTTTATCTGATTCTGCCAGTTCCCGATTATTATCAGGTTCTGGCAGGGTCATAGTAAAAGAGGAAATAACAATGGTTGATGTAGAGGCGTTTGAAGAAGTTTACCGGAGTGCAAAAATGTACCATTATCGGGCAAAGCAATTTTTGCAAGAAGGGCAAAGTTTCAGTGTAGTATTCAATGTAGCATCAGTCGCACTCGAAAACTATCTTATTGCTTTATGTGCCTTATATGGAGTAGAGCCGGGAAATCATAATTATACCTGTCTTATGGATACGGTGGAAGAGATAATTGACATTTCGCCAGCATTAAATAAGGAAATACGGTCTTTAGACTTACTATTTGGTATTTGCTCTATTGAAAATTATTATCATGGCAATCCAGAACCGGCTGACTCCGACCATGTCCTTGGGATGTGTAATGAAGTTCAGAAGTTGTTTGATCCGGCAAGGCTTGCTGAAATCAGAGGTACCTTGAAAATTAGCAACCAAGAATGTTTGTCAGAAAAATAATTTACCCATAAAACAGACAGCAATGTTTTTAAAAAGTCAATAAATTTTAAAAATGCGTAAGAGGAGTAGTATGAAAATTCACTATTTGCAACATGTGCCCTTTGAAACACCAGCTAACCTTGTTCAGTGGGCACGTAAAAAAGGCCACAGGCTTACTGGCACCCATTTATATAATTACGAAGCTGTTCCAAGTAACGATGAATTTGATTGGTTGATTATCCTGGGTGGGCCGATGAATATTTATGAAGAAAAAAAATACCCATGGCTCAAATATGAAAAACAATTAATTAAAGAAGCTATTGATAATTGTAAAGTTGTGTTGGGTATCTGTCTTGGTGCACAGCTGATTACTGAAGTTTTAGGGGGAAAAGTAACCAAAAATCCTGAGGGCGAGATTGGCTGGCTGCCGATTTCTTTTACTAGTGAAGCCTTTAAATCGCCGCTTTTCAAAAACTTCCCAGAAACACTCTATGTATTTCAGTGGCATAACGATACCTTCAGCACGCTTGGGAGAGGTGCCGCCTGCATTGCAAACAGTGAAGCCTGCAGTCACCAAGCCTTTCTTTATACGGATCGTGTAATTGGCTTCCAGTTTCATATGGAGAGCACCGAAGACAGCATCCTTTCACTGATTCATCATTGTGCCGGGGAGATGATGGGGGGAGGTTATGTGCAGACTGAACAGCAAATTCAGGGTGGCATGAACTATTTAACCGCAGCAAATTCATTAATGGATGACTTCCTCGACCGACTTGAATTGTATACCTAAGACGGAGGGAACTATGATAGAAAAAATACGCTACACCCAACGAATTTGTGATGATAAAGATAAAATTAACCGCTTCTTGACCGAAAAAAGGGTAGGAACTTTAGGAATGTATGAAAGTGAGGGTAAACCTTATGCCTTACCCGTGAATTATGTTTATTGGAACGATAAAATTTATATTCATGGTATGGGGAGTGGGAAAAAAAACAACGTCCTCGCCGCCAATTCAGCGGTTTGTTTTACTGTGTTTGAAGAATTCGGTACGGTGACTGATCCGATGCCGGCCAAATGCGATACCGCCTACTTTAGTGTGGTTATTTTTGGCCAAGCAGTACTGGTTACGGATTTAGAGGAAAAAACGCAAGCGCTTAGGCAGTTTTTAGAGAAATTCGTGCCAGGGTATTTTAAAACGCTCATCTCACAGAAATTTGTGGATAATTATCGCTCAGGCTTCGACAACCAGGCGGCAGCTGTTTACTCAATAAAACCAGAAATGCTTACGGCTAAAGAGAATCCAATTGATATTGCTCATATGTTTAAGGGGCAATAAAGTAAAAAAATGAATAAAGAGCCAGATAAATTGCTTGTTCTGAAAGACTGTTGATTCCGAAGGAGTTGAGCGTAATATGGAAAATAATAATTGTTCGATGACTGTGCCAACGGTTATGCCGGAAGAATTAGCAGAAATGACGGCCAGGCATCCTTGCTATTCTGTTGATGCCCATCATAAATTTGCTAGAATGCATTTGCCGGTGGCGCCGGAGTGCAATATTAGCTGCAACTATTGTAATCGAAAGTATGATTGTGTTAATGAAAGTCGCCCAGGGGTGACAAGTGAGGTGTTGACGCCGGAATTGAGCCTGGAGAAGTTTATCCGGGTAAAAGAAGAAATTCCCTATTTGAGTGTTGTTGGGATTGCCGGTCCTGGTGATGCTTTGGCGAATTGGGAAGCGGTGCAAAAAAGTATCAAGTTGATTAAGCGTCAATCTCCGGATATGATATTTTGTTTATCGACGAATGGCTTGATGTTGCCTCATTATGGGCAGGATATTGTTAATCTGGATGTAAAGCATGTAACGGTAACTGTAAATTGTTTAGATCCTGTCGTAGGAGCAAAAATCTATCATCATGTTCATTATGAAGGCAAGGATTATGTGGGTGAACCTGCGGCAAAACTATTGATTCATAATCAGTTGACCGGAATCAGGTTCTTGGCTGATAATGGTATCCTGGTAAAAGTAAACATTGTTATGATTAAAGATATTAATGCTGGACATATACCTGACGTGGTAAAAAAAGTTAAAGCACTGGGGGCGTTCGTAACTAATATTATGCCGTTAATTCCGGCTCCGGGGAGTGTATTTCAAGATTTTCCTCAGACCAGTATGCGCGAAGTGAATGCCATCCGGGATTTATGCCAAATCGACCTTTTTCAAATGCGTCACTGTCAGCAATGCCGGGCCGATGCAATTGGACTGTTAACAGAAGATCAGTCGCATAAGTATCGAAATGAAAAGCCGGAGACTATAAAAAAATGCAACCTTTGTCCTCGTATATACAAAGTCGCTGTGACTTCGAAATATAAAAAATTGGTTGATTTACACTATGGTCATGCTGAAGCGTTTCATATTTATGAAACAGACGGCATAAATGCCAAGTTTATTGAGTCCAGACCTACTTCAAAGTATTGTGGAGGTACGGTAGGCTGTGATGAGGCGGAAGAAATAAAAAATGCGGTGATTCAGAGGATTAATGACTGCGATGCTGTGTTGACCATGCGGATTGGTTATGAGGCGAAAAAACGTCTTCAGGAGCAAAAAATTGTTGTTGTCGAGTATTGTGGCAGTGTAGCGGAAGGTCTCAGTTATGCTTTTTATCAATTACGATATGCCGCAGAAGCTTCGGGGGCTTGTAGTGGTTTATAATGGGAAACGGAGTTGGTTTGCCCGCCAAAAACAATCAAACTACTTGGAGTGGTTTGGTTGTTTTTGGCGGGTTGTTATTATGGTCTAATTTTTCATAGCGGTAGTTTGTGCCGCTAGGTGATGATCAACGAAAAAAAGAAGAAGCTCACTGTTACTTCTAGGGCGTTGGAAAGCGCCAGTGAACTTCTTCTTCAAGTGTTCGTTTTGCAAAAAAACGATAAATTTGCTTGAACATAAGTATGGTTCAAGGTTTATACTTCGGCAATTATTTCGCCCATGCGCGAGGTATCATAGCCCCCCATGCCGTTGACTTCACGCTGAAATTCATTAGACCGCAAAATCGACATAAGTATCTGAAATTCAGGCTTGTTGGCATCCTGGCGCAACATGATAAAATCATAGCGCTCTTTTTGTAACGGAATAAATTCAACCTGTTGGACTTGCATAGCGGCTTTTTCGGTGCCGATACCTACATCGGCATCGCCGCGGGCTACGCAACTGGCAACCGCTAGATGACTCATTTCTTTTCGGTCATAGCCGGGAATTTGATTTGAATCAATATCAAGTTGTCGGAGCTTTTCATCAAGAAGAACTCTTGCGCCGGCGCCTGGTTCGCGATTGACAAACCTGATATCCGGTCGAATTAGGTCGGTCCAGGTAGTAATACCTTTAGGATTACCGGGAGCTACGTAAAAGCCTTCCATCCGATATACGAGATTTATGACCAACGTTTTTCGTCCTGGCAGGTATCTGCGAACATAAGGAACATTGTATTCGTCACTATCGCCGTCCCACAAATGAGCGGTAGCAACATTTACTGTTTCATTATAAAGGGCAATTAGACCGCCGATGCTGCCGATGTAACGCCTTAGAACTTGACTTGCGTTCAATCGTGTTTCTAAATGACTGGCTAGAACGTCAAGGATAACATCTTGTCCGCATAATATTAATCCCGATAGTGGAGCAGATGTTTTCCCTATACCTGTGACTGGCATGGACTGAGTCGAAAAATCGCCTTGTTTTGATTGCTGCTTATATTTTTCAAGATCAGCTGCTTCTATTCGCATGCTTCGCCCGATTCTATAGGCGGGCAATTCGCCGCGCTTAATCAGCTCATACACGGTAAACCGTGAAATTTTTAATTCTTTTGCGACTTCCTCGGGAGTTCGCAGCGTGGTGTCGGACATGGTGCCTCCATAAAATTAGTTTTGCATGATTGGAGTGCAAAATAATATTGTTATATCTTATTTATCTTATATTATTTTTACACATTTAACAATAAGAGCGCTGGTTGATTCCGTTACTTATAAGAAAATGTAATCCAACAGAGGGGATTGCCGTACAAAAATCTTCCCCGTACGCCAATAAACTGAGTTTCATGCGACATTTTACTAGATTCATGCGACAATTAGCATGACAAACGCTGAAAATGAGCTAATATGTAGTCAGCCCTGTATTGACAGTACTAGCCATAAACATTACACTTTTATACAGTTAGAGAGAAATAATACTAAAATTTGTATAGATTAAAGAAGAATTTTAGCCTAAATTGTTGAAAAATTTTCACAAATTAGCTCGAAAATATGAAGCAGTCTCATCTAGCAACATATGGTTATAATCCAGAATATTGTTATATTTTAAACATTGGGATACTTCAAGGGGGAAATACATATGAGTACTAAATACAAACATCTATTAGCACCATTAGAAGTAGGCGGCTATGTTCTGAAAAACAGAATGGAATCTTCTAATTCACTGCCGCATTTTTTGCAGGGACCAGAACCATATCCGGCAAATTCTGTAATCACCCACTTTGCCAATCGGGCCAAAAGCGGCGCCGCTATTGTTACCTGCATGGGGATCAACAACGGCACTAGGGGAATGAATATCCCGATGGAACTGGACTTTGCCCATTTTCCGGATTATGATCTTTACGATCCGGCCTGTCAAAACTACATGATGCAGTTGGCCGAGGCCATTCATTATTATGATTCCATCGCTTGCATGGGCTTTTTTGTCGGACCGGCTTCAGGTTACCCGCTGATGGAGGGGAAATCCATCAAAATCATGGACGCCCATAAAGACGTCAGCGAATATGACGAAGCAACCCTGAATCTTATTGCTGACAGCTATGCTGAACAAGCCAGTATCCTCAAACGCCTGAACTTTGACATGGTTTCGATTCATTTTGCCTATGGCGTACAATTGCCGGCGCAGTTCCTATCAGCGAAATTTAACCATCGTACCGATAAATATGGCGGAAGCTTCGAAAATCGGGCTCGATTTCCGCTGATGATCCTAGAACGGATCAGAAAAGCCGTTGGCCCTGACTTCATTATCGAATGTCTTGTTAGTGCTGAAGGAATTGAAGGGGGCTATACTCTGGACGATACCGTCACCTTCCTAAAAATGGCTGAAGACTATATCAATATCGTTCAACTTCGTGCTCCCGAAATTGATCCGGCTCATCCGACCGGCTTTAACCTGGAAGAAACCCCATTTCTTCATTACGCTGAATATGTGAAAAAGAGCGGTACTAAAGTACTCGTTGCCACGGTCAGCGGTTATCAGGACTTTGATACTTGCGAAGAAGCTTTGGCGTCGGGGAAAGCCGACATCATTGCTATGGCGAGAAGCTGGATCAGCAATCCAAACTACGGCGAATTAGCCTATCAAGGCAACAAAGACGACCTTGTTCCTTGTCTGCGCTGTAACAAATGCCATGGGCGGGGCAAAGATGACCCGTTTGTCAGCATATGCTCAGTAAACCCAATAATCGGCTTAGAACATATGATTGACAACCTGGTTGTACCGCCGGCTGCCGCAAAAAATGTCGCGATAATTGGCGGTGGTCCTGGCGGGATGAAAGCGGCCATGGAACTTTGTGACCGCGGCCATAAAGTTACCCTTTATGAAGCCAGCGATGCTTTAGGCGGAGCGATCAAACACTCCGACTATGTCGAATTCAAATGGCCGCTCAGAAACTTCAAAAATTACCTAATCCGCCAAGTTGCTAAACGCAACATCACTGTGCATCTAAACACCAAAGCAACTCCGGAACTGATGAAAGCAGAGAATTACGATGTTGTTCTGGCGGCAGTTGGTGCGCAGCCAGTAAAACCGCCGATTTCTGGCAGCGACAATCCGAATGTGGTTTTTGCCACCGAGGCGCTTATGAATGCAGATGCCTTGGGGAAAGAAGTAGTTATCATCGGCGGTGGTGAAGTCGGCGTAGAAGCCGGAATTCATCTAGCTCGAAAAGGCCATAACGTCACCGTAATAGAAATGCGGGATACCTTGGCGGCTGATGCCACACTCATGCATTACCGGACAATGTTTGAAGCCGCCTGGGAAGAATTAGATAACTTCAAATATATTCTAAAGGCCCGCTGCTCAGCCATCAAGGCGAAACAAGTCAGTTACATTGACACTGACGGCAAAGAACAAACCATCAATGCCGACAGCGTGGTGCTTTCAGCCGGGATGAAAGCCAAAAAAGCAGAAGCCCTTGATTTCTATGGAACGGCCGATCGCTTTTACATGATCGGCGACTGCAAAAAACCGGCGGACATCCAACAAACCATGCGCAGTGCGTTCTCAACCGCCTCCAGAATCTAATCCAGAAAAAAATAAGATGAAAAATAGAACCCGGCACACCGGGTTCTATTTTTAAAACGTTATTAGTTTGTCTTAAGGTGGTGGAAGGGCCGGTCAATATTATATATAGGGAAATAAACTTGAAAGGTTGTTCCTTGAGAACCGGTACTTACTTTGATTTTAGCTTTATGACGATGCGCTATCCCGTAGCACACGGCCAACCCCAGGCCAGTACCCTTGTCCTTGGTTGTTAAAAATGGTGTTCCCAGCTTGGACAACACGGTTTTATCAATACCGCTGCCGTGGTCTTGAATTGCCAAAACGACCTGGTTATCTTGTCTAAAGGTTTTAATGCTAAGAATACCACCGGAGGGCATGGCATCAAACCCGTTTAGAACAAAATTAAATATCATTTGGCAAATTTCTTTTTCATTAATCATAATTTTGGGTGTGTCGGTAATGTTATATAATATTTGATGGTGGTTTTCTAATGAGTTAGCTTCTATTAGCGGTTGTATTGAATTAATGATTTCATTTAAACATTTTAGACTATACTTGGAATAAAAGGGGTCGCTTTTCATTATCAATAGAAAATCTGATAGGATTAAATTAGCCTTATCCAATTCATTTATCATTAGCTGAAAATATTCCCGATGCTGAGAATACTCTGGTTTTTTCATCAGCAGCTGGAGACAGCCTCTTACCGTAGTCATGGGATTTCTAACTTCGTGGCTTATGCCTGCGGACAATTGACCAATTAAATTTAGCTTTTCCACATGAAGGACTTCTTGTTCTAGTTGTTTTTTCGCAGTGATGTCATTCATAACGGTTAGAAGATACGTTTTACCCTCAATAGTAATAAACTCCGCATTGAAACTGCCGTTGATAATTTGGTTATTTTTACCTCTAACGCGAGTTTCGAAATCCCGCAGGTAACCTTTTTTTCGCATTATTTGGATGGCTTCTTGACGTTTAGTAATATCAACAAATATGTCTAAGTCGGTTGTTGTTTTTCCGATAACTTCATCTTTGGAAAAGCCAAGTGTATGTAGTAGTGCATCGTTTACTTCGATATATTTACCCTCAGTTATTTCGCTAATCGCCATCGAGCAAGGATTAGATTTAAACGCTTTGATAAATAAATCATTTAAGCTTTGCGCAGTGCACATAATAAAACCTCACATATAATCTAAAATTGTATTCTATAAAAAAACAATATTTCCTTTATGGATATTCCAAAAATGTAATAATATTGTAAGACTATTGCCCTAACTAGACCTACTAATATAAAAATAGACAGTACAAGGCGTTAATTGCCGTTGCACTGCCTATTTTTTAAAAATCAACTGAAATTCGACAAAACACTGCGGGATCATTGCTGCGCTGGTTTGTTAGTCCCACAGTAAGCAGGGGTGATGTTTAACCGTTATTCTTTAAGTTAAGCATGGTCTGTACAAGCTTATGGGCAATATTGGGATGCGTGTGATAAAAACGTTGGAAGGCTATCCCGGATAGTACCAGTATTTCCGCAGGAGTAGTAGCAACAATATCTTCCACATGATTATTGTGTTCGGTTAAGCCGTTGGCTCCAAAAGATTGTCCGGGGGTTGCGTAGCTTTTTGCCGGGTGGCAAAAGGTAAGAGATTTTAGCTGGCCGGAGATTAATATATTATACGAATAGCTTACATCACCTTGGGTAGTAATTTGGTCCCCTGGATAGCAATGAACATAGATGCCGCAGTTGTGGAGAAAAATCTTTGCTTCTTCTGTTGTTAGCTTATGGAGGAGAGAGATTACCTGGGTGGGTGGATAAACCAGCTGCTCGTATAAAGCAAGCCACAAATTTTCCTCAGTGACCAGTTGAGTGTTAATTATAGGGGAGTTATTGATGAACTTATCATAAAACCAGTCAACGGATGTGGTTGTCACTTCACATCTTTTTCGGGCAATACGATATAAGGGTGAACGAACTGCATGTAAATGATGAATATCATTTATAGGGGAGACAAGAGGAACTAATAGACCAGAGCCTGGTTCAAAAAAGTTTTTGGTATAGCGGTAGAAGCCTAATTGTTCATATAATGGTAGTAAATGAAAATTACAAGCTCCAAATACGAATTTTGTGTTGGTTTCATAAACAATTTTAGCGCATTTAGCCATTAGTAGGTATAGTGCCGGTGTATTTCTAAATGCCGGAGTGACCATTATTTTTGTTATAAAGGCAAAAATACGGTCAGCAATTTCAGGGTAATTTTGAAAATCAGCCAAAGAAAAAGTCTCTGCTTGTTCTCGAGAAAAATCATTAAATTTTCCTATGTTGATCTGGGATGTTCCAATTAGTTTTGAACCTATTTTGGCTGATATGTGTAAGGCCCATTTATCCCGGTCATCATATAATAATTTTTTGTGATGGTCAATTCCAGGAAAGTGCTTGTCCATTTCCTCGACATAGGTTTGGTAACGAAAACGGTAGATACTTTCTTTATCCTCTAGGGTTGTGGCAATACCGATGGTGATAGAATTTTCTGAGTTTTGTTGTGGAATTTTGCTTTTCTTATTAGTCGTGGTTAACATGTTATCTCTCCTTTTGATAGTTATTGATGTGCAGAGTAAGCCAGCGATTATGTTTTCATAACTATCACCCCTATCTAGCTAGGGGATACGGAGAAAAACTGCTAATTCCTTGGTAAAATGTAAAATTATGAAATGTTTTATTGAAAAAGATATAAAAAACCCATTTTAAGGCGGGGCCTTAAAATGGGTTAGCGGTGCTTATGAAGGAATAGTAAAATAAATCAAAAAAGTAGTTCCCTGGGGGCTGGTAGCTATTTTAATGCTGGCATTATGGCGGTGGGCAATTTGATAACAGATAGGAAGGCCCAGCCCGGTGCCGGTGACTTTAGTCGTTAGGAAGGGAGTGCCGATTTTTTTCAGCACTTGTGCCGGGATGCCGGAACCTTGGTCCTTAATGGATAAAATAACATTAGTATTTTCCAGGGCGGTCTGGATAATCAGGCTGCCGCCGGCAGTCATGGCCTCAATGCCGTTGCGTACTAGATTGAGCAGCAACTGGCGAATTTCGTTTTCATCGAGCAGTAATGGTGGCAGGGGATTAAGTTCAAGTGAGACCAGGACTTTTGTCGAAGCGGCATCGGCTTGGATTAAGGGAAATAACGCTTCGACAATATTGTTTAACGAACAACTATGTAAATTCACTAATTTTTCCCGGGATAAGGCGAGATACTCACGGATAATGCTGTTGGCCCGGTCAATTTCGTCAATCGCTAAATCAAATTTATCTTTATCTTTTTGATATTCTTGTCTTCTTTCCAGAATTTGAAGATAGCCGCGCACTGTGGTCAGGGGGTTCCTGATTTCATGGGCTACCGTAGCTGCCATATTACCGATCATCGTCATCCGGTCGACTAGCGAGGCCATTTGCTCAAGGTTTTTTCGATCGGTAATATCGCGGATAATACCTTCAATCCCGATAAGCTTGCCAGTATTATCATAAAGCGGATGATATTTTTGTTCGATCCACAGCGAAGTACCGTCTTTTTTAACTAACCGCAGTGTTAATGGTAGTTGAACTGAGTTTGGCAGCCTGCGGAGAAAAGTGGCAAAGATGGAAGAATCGTCGGGGTGGATTAATTTGAAGGTCAATTTATTATTGGCATAAAATTCTTCAGCCGTATATCCGGTAACAGTTAAAACCGAAGGGCTTATATATTTAATTACAGGATTAGGGAATAATTTATAATAATAAATTATGTCTACGGCATTTTCGGCTAACAAACGATATTGTGTCTCTGTAGATGCAAGTGCGGTTCTGATTTTTTCAAAGTAGACTATTACTAAGCCAACGGCAATAAGTAAACGTAAAATTCCGCCGAGAGAGTAAGCCCATGGTGTAAACCAGGTGTAATTAATGGTAAAAGGTAAAATGATATTAAGAATAGTCCAGAGGATAAATGCATAACCGGTAATTAGTCGACCAACGCCGGTTAACTTCAAAAAAGTATATCCGGCCCATAGGCAAATAAAACTACTGAATACGAGCGGGAGAAACAATTGGTACAGTAGAGATGATGATAGGCTAGTTATTGTAATGCTTGCGATAGATACGATCCAAAAGCTGTATTTCCACATTTTACTTAGAATTTTGTTTTTAAAGATGTGAATTCCCCATACAAAGGTCAATGCGCTGAAAATTATGAGCAATTCATATATTATTATGCTTAACGTGGACTGCTTCCAGGTCAATAGCCCTGAATCGAAAAAAATATGCTTTGAAAGAAGTGGAATCCAGCTTATTGCCCATATGCCAATGCAACGATCACGATATAGTATATAAAGACAGAGGTAGATAAAAACTATTGTACTAGTGCCAAACAAAGAGCCAATTACCGCTAAATAAACATAATCCATAATTACTCCCATAAATGTTAGTTTATTACAGATATAAAAGACATTCTACAAAAAACAACTTATTCCTTTTATTGGAATAATAACTTTTTAGAAAAGATTGAATAAATTTGTTACAGTTAGGGATAAACATAGAGGAATGTACGTGCAAGCAAAAAAACATAGGCGGTACACGGCTTAAAGGGCCTTGGTACTGCCTATGGTTCTTCTTCTTAAAATACTGACATCTATTTGCAGCAAATGATTTTCTCAGGTGACGCTGCAAATAGATCATCTTTAATCATCGATAAGATTTCGAGAAAATGTTCAGCTTCCCGGCGCACGTGATCAGCAAGAAGTGGGGGGAATAGGGCTAGTGCAGAACAGCTTTGCAGTAAATCATTGGCAGCGGTTTTAAAATCACGTAATTTCATAGTCGCTTCGGTAACAGTTTGCTCAAAACGGGCTAAGTCGTTATTGGGGCGGAAGTGCCAGAGCAGACTATCAAGGTCGCGGGCGTGCAGTTGTAATTGCTCAAACTGATTGCTGAATTGATTTGCTTGGTCGACGAGCTCCCGCTCTGATGGGTCAAGCAATCCTCTAACGAATTTAGCATGATCCGCCATGATTCTGAGCCAGAAGACATTTTCACTCACAATTGAATCGACCGGGTATTGCATTTCTCCACCCCGGACTTTTTCTAGTATTTTTAAAAAGTACATAGCTTCCCTTGAGATATGGTCAAGTAAAAGTGGATAGTTGGCGGTGCCGATAATTCTACACTCGATATATTGATGGAGTAGATGTCGTTTAAAGGCAAAGATACTCTTTACGGTGGCGATGATGTCACAAACGAAGTGGTTAAAGTCATCTTCGCAACCTACCATTTTGGCATGCTGTTCAAAGTCTTGAAATACGCGAAAAAACTGATCAGCCTCATTTATATATCTTTTCTGGTCACAGGGAAGGCCTAGCTTAATAAATAGGGAATGTTCTTTCATGATGCGGAGCCAGAAATTAATTTCATGCATATTGGGACATACAAAGGGCTTAACATTCCGGCAAAAAATGTCCATTCTATTAACCTCACATTTTATTTCTACTACATTTTATGTTAAACAATAGCAATCGGTGATATGAGTGAGCCACTTACGGAAGAATATGCCCTGAAGATTAGCAATGCGGCAAAAAAATGCGTGAATAATTTTTCCGCGGTTCTGAGCATACTTATGTTGACAGGCTGGCGAATAGATATTACAATATAATAAATTAAATATACTCCTAAAGGGGAGTAGCTTAGTAGATAGGGTCAACACACTGACGGCTTTACCGTCTGGCTCTATCGTTGGCTGAGATAGTCAATTAGCGAGACCTTTAGTATGGCTTACATATGTCATGCGAAGAGTCTCTTTTTTGTTGGCTTTAAACGGATTAGACCTTAGTATGGACTAGCTGTTATGCTAAGGTCTTGTTTTATATAAGAATAAACAAGAAGGAGATAATATTATGATAACTGCTTTTGTTACATCCTTTGTTTTTGTTGTCTTAGCTGAAATGGGTGACAAAACACAACTATTAGCCATGGCGTTTGCAACCCGGTATCGGTGGCAAACTGTTATGTGGGGGGTATTTGCGGCCACCGTCTTGAACCATTTATTTGCTGTCGTTGTGGGAAACTATATCACTCACTTTATGCCCATGAGCTATATCCAGATCGTGGCTGCGGTATCGTTCATTTTATTTGGCCTGTGGACGATTCGGGGCGATGAACTCCAAGGGGAAGATAAAGAGACGGGGCGGAGTCCGTTTTGGACTGTTGCCATAGCATTTTTCATGGCAGAGATGGGGGATAAAACCCAATTAGCGACTGTGGCGCTTGCGGCTCAATTTAATACTATCATTCCAGTTTGGCTAGGTACTACTACTGGCATGATGCTGGCGGACGGCATTGGTATCATTATTGGTATTGTACTAGGTAAGAAAATCCCCGAGCGAGCCGTTAAATGGTCTGCAGCGATAATCTTTATATTATTTGGTTTATTTGGCTTATATGAGTCAGTACCAAAGTACCTGCTTACCGCGGCCAACATGGCGGGGACAAGTATTATGACAGTTTTATTAATCTATCTTACTTATAGGCTGGGAAAACAAAATCCTAATGCGGATGAAAAATAATATAAAATTATTTATCTGCGGCTTCAGAAGTTGTCTTGAAGTGGCATAGTATAGATAATTCAACAATTTCATTGCCGGATTACAATTTTGCGCACAAAACAGCATAGGCAGTATAAGGCTTAAATAGCCTTATACTGCCTATGCTGCTTTCGCTTAAACAAACTAGATTGTACAATAAATACCATGCGACTATCAGGCTTGGCGCTGTTTAGCCGGTTTCTTCGAAGCTACAGCCTTAAGCACGACTTGATTAGCTTCTGTCGCTACTTTTATAGAATAATCAACAATACCTTCTTTATACAAATTTAACTTTAGGGTTAATAAAGCTTTGCCGAGATCTTCCTGTAATTCCGGGGTTAAAAAAGTGGCATAGGATGATTTAGTTGTTTCGTGTTTAGCCGGCTTAACAACCGGGTGGTCAGAATAACCATCGCTGATATTTTCAAACGTGATCTGTTCCTGTAAACTACCGAACATCTCAGAATCTTGGCGGTTCTTAGGTATTTTTGCCATTTTATATTCTCCTTCAAAAAAACAATATAATAGCTACTTTATAAACTATGTTAAAATATAATCCGCCTGGCGTCAAGCCAGGTGTTCGTTAGGCGGATGGCAGATTAGCTTAGTTCACATTAGGTTGACCGTCAAAAAACCAAAGCAGCTTTTTTAGATTTTGTTCGCTTACCTTAGAAAAATTCTCATCGCCGCATTTATCACAAGTTAGTATCTGGCCTTCGTTTACAATCGCAGCTATATCAAAGTGTAAAATATTATCGCAGCTTTTACATTTTATTGGTAAAGTTTGTCCAATCAACTCTCGTAAAGTATCCAATTCTTTAGCATCCAAATCTACACCTTCTTTCTGCTGAGCGTCTACCATAATCATTTAATTCCTCAAATTATTGTGATTACCTGCAACCAAACAAATTAGCAGATCATTTCGATAACCGCCGTTGAAAAAGTTGCTGAGATAATATATAGCCATGAATAAAGCTGTTCGTTAGGAGTTAAACTGATATTTGCTATTATTTACATAATGATAAAATGCTGCGTAATACAGGAATTTGGTTATAAATTGTCGTAATATTGCTAAAATACTTGCATTAGAGAAAGGATGAGTATTATTCGCCGCATGCCAATAGGAAGCCAACTAGGTGTTATTTTTGCCACAGCCATAATTCTTTTAGCCATCCTCTTGGGAGTAACGCTGCATCAGTTTAATTACGCATCTGAGGCTTATCAAGGTATGCTTAAAGGCCCGGTTCAGCGGACGATGATGGTAATAGAGGCTAAAGACAGTTTTCATACTGGTATTGCCGAATTGCGAGGCTTCTTGGGATATGGGGTAGAGCAATATATTGATTCTTCGACAAAAAGTATAAATCAAAGTTTCCAAATGATTCAAAAGTTCACCGCGGCTGCGGCATCGGAACAAAGCCGGAAAGAAGGAGAAAAATTACAGAATAACCTTAAACTTTATATTGATGATGTTAACCGCTTGATTAAGGCCAAACGGACGAATGACCCTCGCTATAATGAAATATTACTTGCTACGCGGCAGGAAACAGAACTGATCAATGCGGGATTTGATGCGATTACCAAGTCACAGGAAGAGACTTTACAACAACTAGTTAAGGAACTTAATGAACAGCAAGGCCTTGTATTTAAGACAATTATTGGCTCCAGCATAATCGTAATCCTAGTAGTAATTGCAATGATTTTCTTATTTAGCCGTAATTTGGGCAAGCGGATGAATAGCTTGCGCCATGAATTATTAGCCATAAGTGAGCTTGATTTAACGACAAAAGATGTACCGCCATCACGAAACGATGAGATTGGTGATATGGCTATCGCGCTTGCTGCCATGAAAAAAGCTTTGCGTGGGGTAGTCAATCAGGTACACAATAGTGCCGATTCCTTAGCGGCTTCTAGTGAAGAACTAAGTTCAACCGTAGAGGAACAACAACGAACGTCGGAAGTCATTGCCAGTACGATTAGTGAAGTAGCCGGTGGCTCGGTAAAAAACACCAATAACATTACCGATATTTCAGTAGTTATTAAAGAAGTAACTGTCGGAACGGACCGAATGAATGCTACTACGGTTGAAGTGAATAGTAATACCCATAAAGCCGTTGGCGACGCTAAACAAGGAATGCAGCTAATTGAAAAAGTAGTAGCACAAAATGAGACTATCGAAACATCAATGCAGGAAATTACCGATGTTTCCAATTCACTTGTCAAAGGTTCGAATGAAATTCAGGAAATCATAACAGTCATCAATAATATTGCGGGTCAAACAAACCTATTAGCCTTGAATGCCGCGATAGAAGCCGCCCGGGCCGGGGAAGCAGGAAAAGGGTTTGCGGTGGTTGCGGAAGAAGTCCGTAAATTGGCTGAACAGAGTGCGGATGCAACCGGTCACATTGGAGAAATCATTAGAAAAATGACCGCGGATATTGACTTTTCGGTTAACATGGTAAATAAGGCCAATACGGAGGTTGCCGCCGGTAAAGATACAGTTACTGAAGCAGCTAAAGGCTTTAGTGCTATCGTTGATAAATTGGGACAAGTTCAAAACGATGTGGAGCAGATTAGCCAGGCTGTAGAAGCAACGGCTAACGGCATGCGGAATGTTGTAAATAATGTACAAAATATCAGTTCGGTAGCTCAACAAACCAGTGCCAGTACGCAAACGGTAGCTGCAGCATCAGAAGAACAGACTGCCAGTATGCATGAAGTAGCATCAAGCGCTGACGCGTTGGCGAAGATGGCGGCTGAGCTTAATGAAGTGATACAAAAATTCAAAGTGTAAATAAGCCATACGTTACAAAAACCCCTTAGCCGCACCAGTCGGCTAAGGGGTTTTTCACAGGAATGACATTGGGTGCTAGTTAGCACTTTTATTATTCCACCATCTAGGCATCAGTTTGGAAATCACATAAGCAATAGTAAACATAATTGCTGATAGTATCGCAAAAATATGACTGTCAGAGGTAACAAAAGTATCTAGAACAATGAGAACGATCGCCATACCAAGAAGCAGGATACAGCATTTTTCTATTCGGTCTAGCGGGTTCATTATCATTTACCTCAGACTCCTTCCGTTAAGCTAATAGATGGTTTCGGTGTACTGTTTCAGTTTCCTGCTATTATATTATATGTAATCATTCATTATTTGGGAAACAACTCTTATAGCTTTATTGGATCAGGATTATACTTATTTTTACGGAGTTATATTTCTACGGCTTTTTATATTTCTTAGCTGTAGCCAATATCTTTTCCAGCAGCCAGCGGTGGCTGACCGCGATTATCAGATACAACGGAAAAGAATAACTGTACCTCCAGGTTATTAACGTATAAATACCCATAAACTTCAGCGCCGGTTCAGCGACCCAGGAAAAAACCGCGGCCATCACAGTCATTGTCATAACATACGAATACCATGTTGACGTGTATTGGTAGATGAGCATAAAGGTTATTGGCAGCACTGTATAGTTGATAGGAACCAATTGTGGATAGTAGGGGATTATCTTATAAGGATAATACCATAACATTAACTCGGTTCCTAATTCGTCCATCCAGGAAGCCGTAGCGAGAACAAACATTCCGAACAGGCATATTTCGGTAAGACGTTTTCTGTCCACTAGATGCCACCAGACAATCCATGGCAAGACGAAGAGAGCAATAAGCAGCCACCACTGCCAAGTCCATAATGTGTCGACTAGCCAAGCCTCCAGCCGCAACTTACTAAACGCCGCATGCATTTGTTGAATTTGTAGGGCTGACTCGGGAATAGCGACCATATCTACCATCCTTTCTATTCCTTCCGGCCGATACTCAGGGCCAGGTGACCGGCCAGCACATTTTCAACCATTTCTGCATTATTGTTTTGACAAGCAACAATAAGCACCACCTCGGTAGTCTTACCGGCTTTTGGCTGGCGTTGCACATGAATCTTATAATACAAATATTTACCGGCAAACCCCACCCCAAAGCCAAGAAATAGACTAAGCAGCCCCCAGATGATCGGACCCCATGTCCACATAAACCCCCACATCACCCCAAATAGCATGAATATCGTGCCCAATACGGTTGGTAAATCAAACATGCTCATCCCGTCCGCGCGGTGGATAGTATCGAACATTTGACTGTTCTTTTTGGGAGCGTTCATGGGAATAGCGCAGATACTGTCAGAAGCTATTCCTTTTTGTTCTAGTTCTGAAATAGCCAATTCTAGCTTGATTGAGTGGTCAAAAGAAGCCGTAACGTACATCCCAGCGTCCACCTTTACTGGCATCTTGAAATTCGGGCTTTGATAATTATGCTTGAAAAAAGCTGCTTGTTCTTTTTCGAACAGGCGATTGTATTCGACTGTATTTACGTAGGCGTCATAGGCGGCAAAACCATAAATTGACGGAAGATACATAAGCCATTCCGGATCGACAATTGTCTTAGCCTGTTCGAATAACCCCAGCGCCGAATACTGGCTGCTCTGAAAAAGAAAAGAAAAATAGGCGATAGCAATCCACCAGATGATAAGAAAAAAACCAGTCGGTATTCGATGCGTATATATATGTCCAAGACCCGGTGCAACCAGCGACCAGACCACCGCTACCCAGGGTGAGCGATGATCCAGTGCATTTATTTCCATAAAGGACATACTTACCGGTGGAAGCGTTTGCTCGTCCCTGTCGCCTAATATGGCTAGTTGGTTAAACTGCAGAGCCAACCGGTAGCTATCCCATATAGCGAAAATAAACACAAGAACATAAAGTAATAGCCAACGATTATCGACAATTTCCTTGGCCATATCGAAACGGCCGGTAAAGGAGAAAAGAATAGCCTCGTTAACTTTCGCTTTGGTGTTGACGAGCATCTCCCAAAAAAATAGCAGAAAACCGCTGATGTAATTACCCATGCTTATATGACCGAACCCCGGATATGTTGCTGACCACCAGGCTATTGTGTACGGATTGCGCAGATGAAAGTAATTGGTCGCCAACGAATTCATAATACCTGTAGGCCACCGCGGCTGTTGGGACTGAGTTTTCTCCATAAATCCCCTCCGGAGAATAAGATTCCTACTTGAGTAATATTTCCTTATTAGAGAATTGTTATTAATGTATTTTGTTTATAGAAGCGCTAGCGGTAAACATGAACAACGGATATTTATGTAACGCGGGAAAAATACAGTTCTAAATTGAAAATCTAAATGCAACCCTTCCAATTTCGAAATAAGTTCTTTTCGCAGTAAAATTCATAGAAGCAAGACGGTTGCGTCTTGTCTTACAAAAAATTGGCGATAAGCCAGTCTTTTTTGTTTGCAAGCCATTTCATCGCCATATATCCTGGATAGGTTGGCGGCAGAATGGAGTTGTAATTATGTCAAATTTTTTTACATATGAAGAAAGACTAAGCCTTC
>Ga0316604_10000778_pt1 | contig 33761 bp, 19 predicted proteins | sample OWC_soil_day20_C_FD_207650 | JGI IMG/M metagenome (GOLD analysis project Ga0316604, IMG submission 207650) | Wetland soil microbial communities from Old Woman Creek delta, Ohio, United States - OWC_soil_day20_CT | ecosystem: Environmental > Terrestrial > Soil > Wetlands | place: USA: Ohio... | reverse complement strand
CATTCTTGTCCGGGTAAACCGAGTATAAAATAGCCTGTATTGCTTTGTAGGCAAAGTTAAGAGGCTGTAAATTTATTATCTCAGAATCAGGGGGAGCTCCCCCTGATTTGATCACGGAGAAAATCCCAGTGACAGATCATGCGTTTTTCTCCATGCTTTATACGTATCTTTTATAAAATCAAGTAGTTCCACATAACTCATCAGATGGAGGCGGATCACCGTAATCATATTGGAAAATGACTTTTTAGTAGCTGACTTTTTACGGATCACAACCATCAGTAATTGAGCGATTAGCACACAATACACCTGGATTTTGATAGCGTTGTCGCTTTCTCCCCAAAAGTATCGAAGTGGAAAGTTTTGCTTGATTTGTTTAAAAAGCAATTCTATCATCCAACGATTCTTATAAATGGTAGCAATCTTTGATGCTGGCAGGGTAAAATCATTCGTGATGTAAATATACCTTTTCCCCTCTCTGGTCTTGTAGATGATCCGTCTCAGCTTTAACCGTTCAGTTTCAGTACCATTCTTTTTTACTCCTACCGTAATATATTGTTCCTTTAATACGCCAATGGCTTGCTTTTTCTTCGTTTTATCTACTAGTACTTTGGTTACATGAAATACAGCATTGTCTTTCATTCGGCTAACGAACCAGACCTTTTGAGTAGTCCATTTCGCAAAATGCTGATATGTATTATATGCTTTGTCAAAAACTATCCAACTGCCTGCTTTCAACTTCTGGTGATACAGGAACTTGCGGTCATGTTCTTTGGCGGGTGTAATCCGCAGAAACTCAGTAACTCCACTAAATGCATCCATCATTGCATGTACTTTGATACCTCCCTTTTTCCTGGAACCATCTAATCGGTTGCGGCCTACACCTTGCAGTATCTCACTAAACAAAGAAATCGTTGTACTATCAATAATCTTCAGGTTCCTGATACTTAAGCCTTTCAGGCGGCTGTCCGATATAAATGAATGATATTTCTTCAGTAATCCGTAATAGATTGTTTCAAAGACCTGGTAGCTTCGGTTCGTATTAGCATCTGATATAGTACTTCGGGCAGGCGCTTTGTCAAGACCCAAATGAGATAACTTCCCTTCACAACCGAGCATTCCTTCGCAAATCTCCCGAAGGCCATTGCAATAACTGAATACACCATACAATAGCGTTACTAAATGAACCCGCAGAGGGAGCCGCTTATAGTACCGGTTTGAATTATGCTTACGGTTAGCTGAATGTATTAATGAATTTGGTATTTCATTTAATATCTGTGACAAAACTGGGTGTCCGGGAAATTTTCTATCTTTATCCAAGTTTATGTTTTAAGGTGTGGTAACCCAAAATTATAAACTATTGGGGCGTAATTGCCCCTTTTTTATTTTCACCCCTAATCTTTACCCGGACAATAGTGATTTTAAATAAAAACCCTATAGTGTATTTTGATACAATATCAAATTAATAAAAATTGCACCTTCAATTACTTGCTATTTTCAAAATTTCACGTCCATAAACCTCGCTTCTAAAAATATTTATAAGCCTGCCATCCTTCCCATAAACCTGCAAATATGGATACCCACTTACCTTAAGTTTATTACTGAAATATCTCTTATAATCGAATCCGACAACAATATTTTCATATTGATTTAAACGAAAATTTTTATAGAATGCCACCATATCGTTAAACGGCTCTTGTGTAACGAGATAAAATCTGATCCCATTTAAATTATCCATATTCTTAATTATGCTTTTCATTTGATCCCTTGAATGATCACAGTAAGGTCCAAAGTAGAAAATTACAACAGGTTTCCCTTTTGGTATATTCTGAGTATTAAAATAGGTAACACTATCTTCTAACAAGATATCAAATTCTGGAATATTTACTTTACTCTCTGAAGATTCCTTAACTGAATGTGAATGGCACGCGCTAAAAAACAATACGACTACTCCTAATAAAAAAAAGAAGCTCCAATGAAATGAAGTCAGCATAGATAAAATAATTTATCAATTCTATTAGCTAGAATTTATGGGTAACAAATCGAACTTTAAAGTTAAACTGTTAATTAAGATAAAAATTACCAGATAGAGAAATATTACCTACACCAATTGGAGATTTGGAGATTGTCCAATAAGTGTAGGTAATAATTTAAATAGTATCCAAAATTTAATTAGTATATCCAGGATTTTGAACAAGATTTGGATCACTTTTCAATTCCTGCAAAGGAATCGGATATAACTGCCAATTGCTATTCCATGTCCCTCCCTTAATTGGCTCAACAACATTCATTACTTCATCAATTTTATTAGTACGCTTTAAATCTAACCAACGATGTCCTCCCTCTGTAAATAATTCAACTTGTCTTTCATGTAAAATCGCAGATAATAACTCAGACTGTGTTGATGCCGAAGTATTATTTAGACCTGCACGTTTCCTAATTGCATTCAGATCGCTCTGTGCATCTGAAATATTTCCTAATTGTGCCCTGGCTTCGGCGCGAATTAAATATTGCTCACCTAAACGGAAAATCATTAAGTATTCTGAAATCAGTCCATCTGGATTATTTGCCCCTACTTTGTACTTATATGAATAATAATAATCTCCTGAGGTTGTATTAACACTATCAACCCATTTTACCAAACGTTGATCCTGATTTTCAAAAGTACCAATCAGAGAATCACTCAAATAAACTGGGTATTGGTCTCTGTCAGGACCAGTCGATGGCAATATAAAAATCTGGCCTTCTCCTGTATTAGCATTTGTCTTTACAGAAACAGGTTGAATTTGCCATATCGCTTCCATACTATTTTTCAGAAAAACATTTTCTAAAGAAGTCAACTGATATAGTGATGACTGGTTAATTACAAGAGAAGCTCGTGCTTCAGCATTTATATAATCCTTTGTATAAAGGTAAGTTCTTGCCAGTAAAGCTGCTGCTGACCATTTTGTAGGTCTTAGTCTTTCTGTTGTTTCCGATGTAGCGTCCCCAGCTACATAATTTGAACCTAGCAAATCATAGGCATCTTTTAAATCTAAAATTACCTGTTTGTAAACCAGATCTGAACTTGTTCTGCTTAATGTAGCATTTTTCAACGGGTCAGTAGATAACACTAATGGCACATCCCCATATAGATTAACCAGATAGAAATAACAATATGCTCTAATAAACTTAGCTTCGCCTAATAATTGGCGCTGTACATTTGCTGTCAATAAGGTATTATTACTTATACCTTCAATCGCGGAATTTGCAATAAATATATATGAATAAATATTAGTCCAAAAGCCAGAACTTGGAGACGGTGAAATACTGGTTAAAGCATTTGTATAAAAATAATAAAGGTTTAGATTATCCTTATTAAACAATGTAAGTTCATCAGCAGATAAGGATAATAACAATGAAAAACTCCCCAGGTCTCCTTCAGAAGAAAGTCCAGCGTTATTAACACTTATTTTTGAATAAATGCCTGTTAATACTGCGGCAGCAGTAGCATCAGTATTATAAACATTTTGAGCATTTATACTTGTATATGGAGCATCTATTTCTACTAACTTTTTACATCCATTTATCCCACAAACAAATAACAATATTAAAAAAATTAAAAATTTATTATTCTTTGATTTCATTTTTGGATCAATTTTAATATTTAGTAATTATAATCCTAATTGGATACCAGCCGTAATCACTCTTAATGGAGGCAGAATATAAGAACTCCTGGTTTCGGGATCCAATAGGTCATACTTTGTAAATGTTAGAAGGTTCTGTGCATGGAGATATAACCGGCATGATTGCACCTTAACTTTATCTAACAATTTCTGTGAAACCTGCCACGATAATGAAACATTCTTTAAACGTACAAAAGAACCATTAATAAATGCTTTATCACTTCTTCCCGCTGCGTCAAGTGATGTTCTGACTCCATCTGCAACGTTTGATGTAAACTTTTGAATGATTTTATCGTTATCTCCAACATTCTTCCATCTGCCTTCCAATAAACTTACCGGTTGATTATAATTAAATCTACCAGGGAAAAGGTTACCCTGAAAAGCTCCCTGACTAATTTGGTTTGTGAATTGAAAAAGGATATCAAGTTGAATTCCTTTATAATTAAAACTATTCTGCAGTCCACCATAATATTTAGGTAAAGTATTAATAAGTACTGTCATATCGGTTATATCAGAAGGTTCGGAGGTTGCACTTCCATGACTGTCTGCAAATTCATATAATCCAGTCTGAGGGTTTACTCCCAAATAGTGAAAAACACGGGAAATATTTATGGGCTGCCCAACAATATAACTTGATGCATAGGACGATAATGCTAAGTTGGGAAATGCAACTAATTTATTTTTGGGTATTGAAATATTTAAACTGGTAGTCCATGTAAAATCCCTTGTTAATATATTTTTACTATTAACAGTAAATTCAATACCCGAGTTCTGAACAGTTGCCGGGAAATTTCTAAGTATATTAGTAAACCCCGTTATTCCGGATAGGGCGTAATTCAATAATTGGTTAGAAGAACGATTTCGATAATAGTCAAGATTTATTAAAATGCGTTGGTTTTTCAAAAGGCCTATATCCATTCCTAACTGCAACTTATTCGTTTCTTCCCACTGCAATCTTGGATTAGGAAGGGAATTAACTGTCAACCCAACTGTTCCCTGATAAGGAACAGTTACTGAATATGGCGAATATAGATTTAAAAATGAATAATCTCCAATTTGATCATTACCTGTAGTTCCATAACTAGCCCTGATTTTTCCAAAGGTAAGAGCAGAGCTGGCTTTTCTTAAAATTGGCTCATTCGTGAAAACCCATGCTCCTGCAACAGACCAAAAATCATGAAATTGATTTTCTGATCCAAACCTCGAGCTGCCATCTCTCCTTGCAGATAAATTTATTATGTATTTAGCATCCCAATTGTAATTTAAATTACCAAACAAGGCATTATATTTATAAACAGCTGCAAGATTTCTTGAACTTCTTACTGTTGTGGCAGAACGAACATCTTCCATAACAAGATCTGATGTAAAACCAGTTGCTGTATAGCTGGATGCTTTACTATTATTTTGTTGTATAGAACTCCCTATTATTGCTTCAATTTTACTTTTCCCGAATTGAGTATTATAATTTAATTGTGGCTCTACTACCCATGAATTAGAATTAGTTGAATTAAATGTAGATCTTCTTTGAACATATTTTCTAATTTCCGGAGCTATTGAAGTAAGTGGGAATAATTGTATTTCATTTGTCTGTAAATTTGTATATCCTCCATTTACTTTAATAGTAAGAGATGGGGAAATATCGTATGACAATTTTAAATTTGAAATTAAATTATTGGTCTTAATTTGCGATTTATTCTTTAAAATGGCCAATGGGTTATCCCAGGTTGATACGCCATTATAGGATTCCCAATTCAATGACCCATCTTTATTATACAAAGCCGGAGCAATAGAAGACAAAGTAAGAGCTATATCAGTGAAATCCGCTGAGGGTATGTTGTTATTATCCGCTTGATAATTTCCAGACAAAAGGATATGAAATTTTTGGTTTGCCGAGTTATTATTAATATTAAAATGCACAGATCCTTTCTTATTTTTATAATCCCCAGGGAAAACTGTTGTTTCATTATGATAACCAGCTCCTATTAAAAATTGTGTATTGGCATTTCCGCCTGAAGCCGATAATTGGTAGTCTGCATATTTAGCAGTTCCCCCAATCAGGACTTTCTGCCAATCTGTGCTTCTTGTAGTATCCCAAACGCCATTTAAATCATAATCAGTGTCAAATATTTCTTCTCCTGAATTAATTTTGCCCTCATGCCTCATTGCCATATACTGTTTCGTATCCATTAGGTTCACTTTTCGGTTCACATTCGCCCATCCATTCTGAACATTTACATTAATTCTGGTTGGCCCCTCCTTCCCCCTTTTTGTAGTTATTAATATTGCACCTGCCGCTGCCCTTGAGCCATAAATCGAAGTAGCGTCAGCATCTTTAAGCACACTAATACTTTCAATGTCCGAAGGATTGATAAAACTAAGAGGGCTTGAATACTGACCAGATACATTATAACCAAGCACACCTGTATTGGAAGGCATGGATTTCGAAATATATGGTACCCCATCTATGACATAAAAAGGATCGTTGCCGTTCAGCATACTTATTTGCCCCCTGATCTGAACAGAAACAGCAGAATTTGCCAATCCGCCAATTTGCGTTACCACTACTCCAGGGACTGTTCCCTGTAAAGCCAACAATGGATTAGTAACAGGCATCTTTTCTATATCTTTAGCCCTTACCACCCCAATGCCTCCTCCTACATTAAGCCGTAGAGTTGTCGTGCTATAGGCTGTAACGATTTTTTCATCCATTAATTCTACAAACGTCTTAAGAACAATATTTTGGTTGTTAACAATAACCGAGGCGGACATTTCAACAGAAGAAAAACCAAGACTAGTAATAACGATTACAGCTTTTCTGGAGATAAATGGAAGGGAAAAGCGCCCGGTTTCATCAGTCTTAGTACCCATTCGCGCACCCTTTACCATAATAGTAGCTCCCGGAATAGGCTGCCCATCTTCGCTTTTTAAAACACCTGATATTGTAATAAGTGAATCAACAGGAAAATCATCATTTTTTTTTGCTGAAATACCTTTTTTAATCACAACATAATTCCCCTGATAAGTCCAGATAATATCAGAACCCCCAAACAATTTTATTAATAATTCATTGACTGGTAAATCTCGTGCATTTACTGACACAATGGAATTTTCATCAATCTGGTCATTGCTATAAGTTAAGATCAGGCCCGTTTGCACTTGAATACTTTTAAATACTTTTTTCAGGACCTCATTTTTAAAGGATATAGTAACCCTTTTTTCTCCAGGAGAAAAGGCTTGCGCTTTAATGTGTATGCATGTAAATAGAATAAAAATACACACTACTACTTTTATTCTCTGAAGCAGTTTGTAAAATAGAATTCTTTTTGCCATAAAAGGTACTTTTTGCAAGGGACTGGAAGATTTTGGTGATATTTATATGGTATATCTGTATGTTTGCAGATCCTTTGTTAATTTGCTCTTGTGTCAACCTTATAACACCTCCTGAGAGGTATTAACTAATAATTTTTAATTATCATACCAGATTTAACATCTAATTAACCGTGCAAGCCCTCCTATTGGCGCGATCTTATTAAAAAGGTTTTGCTTATATTAGTATAACCAATGCCATAATTTTTATTAATCATTAATTGTTAACCCATGATAGCACCTGATCCCAATTCGACGACCCCAGAATCTCATCCCAGTAATTCTTCATATTCAGAAATACTATCATCATTAGATATTCCGGGATATTTCCAGGCCGGATACTATCTTCAATCTGCTCCCACAATCTTGAAACAAGGTTGGATACTTCATATCACTGTCATTAGACTTCACTTTCAATCTCTAATGGAAAAATTAGTTCCGATACTAAAACGGTATAATGTTGTATTTAAAATACCTCTTAACGAAAATGTACATCAACATCTCCTAAATGGAACAGCAGGTTATACACAATTAGGAAAAATTATTTGTATATACTCTGAAGATCAAAAAGGCATACAAGGATTAGCAATGGAACTAATCCCAATAACCGAAAATTTAAGGGGACCAGATATACCAACTGATCTCCACCTGGGAGGTCTTGTATTTACAAGATATGGTAGCTTCTCTCCTGCGCTGCCAATTGAAAAACGATATATCATTAATAATAATGGTAATCAAATTGAAGATGAATATAACATCCCATTCAAAATACTTCCCTGGCTGGATTGGCCATTTAAAGATATAGCCGCTTCCAGTCCACCTAAAATGAGTAATATTTTAAATGATGCTTATTTACTAAAAGAAATTATTAAAAATGATGCACGGGGCAGAGTGATAATAGGGCTTTATAAAAAGAGTTTCCTGAACTATAAAAAATGTATTGTTAAAGAAGCGAAATATGCAATGGCTACTGATAATGAGGGAAGAGATGCAATAGACAGATTGAATTGGCAAAAGGAAGTTCTTGAGGATATTTCTGGAAAAATCCCCATTCCCCGGCTTATAGATTACTTTAATGCCCACCACAACAATTATCTGGTTATGGAATTCATTAAAGGAATTTCCATAAATACAGTTTTGGAGAACATTATAGTTGCAAATTCATGGTTAGATCTCTCCCCTTCTCAAAGAATGGAAATTATTGACTATTTAATTAAAATAATAGATATAGTTAATAAACTACATAACAAAGGCTATATTCACAGGGATCTGAATGTGGGTAATTTTCTTATCACCAACTCTGGTCAGGTCTACATCATTGATTTTGAATTAGCATATAATACAAATAAAAATGCACCTTCACCGCCGTTCACAACAGGAACTATAGGATATATGTCCCCGGAACAGGCTAAAGGGGAAACCCCTGACAGGAAACAGGATATTTATAGTATAGGAGCCCTTATATCAGTTTCGTTAATCAGAGTTCAACCACATAAATTTAATATTTATGACTCAACCACGTTAAATGAAAATTTGAAGTTCTTTATTGGAAATAAATTAGCGTCACTAATTACCCGTTGTGTAAATATAGACCCTTTGAAAAGGCCCGATTTGGAAGAAATCAGATCCACCTTAGTTCACTATAAGCAGGATGTCAGTGAAATTAGTAAATCTTATAGTCAGGAACCGGTATCAACAATTGAAACCATTATTGAGACTATAAAGAATGCAACTGCGTCATTATCAAATCCAGTTTTTCTAAACGATACCGGGATATGGACTTCCAGAATAAACCAGGATAACCAGGATGTTGAAAATAGTCGGGAAGATTTAACTATTTACCCCGGTTTTTATCAGGGTATAAGTGGCATTCTTTATTATTTAGGAACAGCAGCGCAGATGGGAATAGAGATTGGATCATGTAAAGATATCATATTCAGTAACCTTAATTTTCTAAAAGAACACTTACCTGATATTTTAAATAATTCTCCAGCTGGCTTTTTTTTAAATGCCACGGGAATTGGTTTAGGAATCGCATCCCTGATAAAAGGAAGGGTTGTGCCCGAAAATTCGGAAATCAATAACTTAATGCAGAAATGCTTTGCTGTCATTCCAAAAGACCTAGATGTAATTAACGGTATTGCAGGGTATGGAATCGCCCTATTAAAATATCCTGATTTAACTTCAACAGACTTCTTCATATCAAGGCTTAACCACTGTATTAAAACATTGCTGGAAACTCAGTTGCCTGACGGAAGCTGGCCTATTGAAGGAAAGCCTGTAGGCTTTTATAATGGTACTGCTGGTATTTGTACATTCCTCTTAGAATATAGCGTTGCATTTAATAATGATAAAGCAAAACTTAGTAGCCTAAAAGGAATAAACTGGTTGATAAAAAAGGGGAAAAAATCCGGAAAAAAGATTCTATGGAAAAAAGATGATACTACTATTAAAGTATTAACAATACACAATGGCATTTATATAATGGCACTTCCATTTATCAGAGCATATGAAGTCACCAGAAATGAAATGTATAAAATTATAGCAGAAACAGTATTATTGAACTATCCCGATAGAATTGTAATGGATAATTTTACACAACAAAATGGATTGGCAGGATTAGGGGATATTTACATTGAAGCTTATAAAGCATTTAAAGATCCCAAATGGTTAGCCAGGGCCCAATGGATTGCGGATGTATTAATACACACGACCTTCAACGCATACTGGGCGCTAAAAAATGCTACTGCTCCCGGAGCAGATTTAATACCTGGAAATACAGGAATTATGCACTTCCTTTTGCATTTTACCTATAGAGACAAAATGAATAGTATATTTTCTTCAAAAATCAAATCTTAAGAAAATACTAAAATTTCACCTCAGCCCAATTCGATTATATAAACATTCTTTTTACTATAAAATGTTACCATTTCTCTCAAAAAGCAACTTTTAAGTTAGTAAACTAAACTTTCTTAAATATCAGATGATGAGAAATGTATGTATTTTATTTACAGTAATACTGTTAAGTCCGTTAATTATGTTTGCTCAGGATGCCGGTATTCAATTTGAACAGACACTTGACTGGCAACAAATACTGGCAAAGGCCAAATCAGAAAACAAGTATATTCTTGTTGATATTTACGCCACCTGGTGTGGTCCATGTAAGGCAATGGACCAAAATGTATACATACAACCACAGATAGGAGAAATCACTAATCGTAGCTATTTAGCAGTAAAAGTACAAATGGATAGTACAAACCATGATGATGCAAGAATCAAACAATGGTATAATACTGCTCATTATTTTCAGAAACAGTATAACATAACATCACTTCCCTCATTTATTTTCTTTTCTCCAAATGGTGAGGCTGTTCATAAAGCTATGGGTTATATAGATTCTGACAAATTTAAGAACCTATTGTTCGATGCCATGAACCCTGAGAAACAATTTTTTACCAGGCTGAATCAATATAAAGAAAATAAGTTACCTATAACATCTCTTGCTGAACTATCCAATCAGGCCAAAAGTCTGGGTTATAAGCAAACAGGAAATGATATTGCAATCGCCTATAAAAAAAATTATTTAGACAAATTAAGTGACGAGGATTACTGTACAAAGGAAAACTTTGAGTTTATCAATAGAAATTGGGATATCCTGTCATCAAATGATAGGTTCTTTAAGTTATGTTATTATTCACCTAACAAAGTTGATAGCGTAAGACACAATATCGCTCAGCAATTTGTAAACTATTTGGTAACCAGGGAAGAATTAACAGATAAACTATGGATGAATAATACTCCAATATCAAAAAATCCGAATTGGAGTAAATTAGAAAATAATATCCGTCAGAAATATAAAAAGGTAGATGCGAAGGAACTGGTTATGGAGGAACAGTTAAGATTTTACAAACGCATTGAGGATTGGAAATCATATGCAAATTACAGGGATAAAAAGATTGCTGAAAAGCCAGTTAAAGTTGGGACTGGATTTGGAGGCGATGCATGGGGATTAAATGCTGATGCCTGGGATGTATTTTTACAATGTACAGATAAGGAGGTACTTGGTAAAGCGCTCAACTGGATAAACCTCTCTATTAAGACTGCAGAGGAAAGTAAAGAGGATAAGCTGTTATATGCATATTATGATACAAAAGCAAGTATTCTTTATAAGCTTGGCCAAAAAGACAAAGCTCTACCAATTGAAGAAAAGGCATTAGAAATGGCTAAAGCACTGGGAGATTCATACGATGAGCTTAGTGACACCATCGATAAAATGAAAAAAAATGAGCCTATATATGATGCTAAATGGGATTAAGTAATTTTTTCAATGAAAAGAGATTGATTTGCATATGAAATCAGTCTCTTTTCGTTGAGAAAAATATAAAAGTATTTAATAAGTTATGTTCGGATTATATGCATGAAAAAACTTCATTAATAAAACAGCAAATTGCTCAATTCTTTCGCCCCATAGCATTTCAATAAGAAGAATATTAATCTCTATCCCTAACCTATCTCCAAACTATTTTTCTTATCTCCTAGGCCCACATTAAATCATGATTATATCTTTGTAACTGCAGTTTAAAGATCATCTACATTCATCCATTAACCCTGATGCCACAATGATTGACCCATCAATTATACATCTCCAGCCATATCCGAACTGATACACTGCAGATTCTAAGAAATGAGTTCCCGTAAGTGTATATCCAATTCCCCAATAATTCCCCCAAATGAAAAAAGCAATTATTATAGGTGCAGGCCCTGCAGGCCTTACCGCAGCATATGAACTTCTGAAACGTACAGACATCATTCCCATCATACTTGAGAAAAGTGGCGATATTGGAGGTATTTCCAAAACAATCAATTATAAAGGAAACAGGATGGATATCGGCGGCCATCGGTTCTTTTCAAAATCAGATCGTGTCATGAACTGGTGGCTAAATATTCTACCACTTCAACCAGGTACAGACAGTACATTTTCTATAAAGTATCAAAACAAATCACGGGATGTGGACACCTCAAAATTTCCATCCGAAAATAACAATCCGGATAAAATAATGCTGGTAAGAAAAAGGTTATCCCGTATCTATTTTCTACGTAAATTCTTCCCCTACCCTATCTCCCTTTCTATCGAAACGCTTCGTAAACTGGGTTTAGGAAGAACAATTAAAATTATGTATTCCTACATACTGGCCAGGCTTTTCCCCCGATATCCGGAAAAAAGCCTTGAAGATTTTATGATCAACCGCTTTGGAAAAAAATTATATAACCTCTTCTTTAAAGACTATACAGAAAAAGTCTGGGGTGTACCATGCGACCAAATATCTGCCGAATGGGGAGCACAACGTATTAAAGGGGTCAGTATCACCAAAGCAATTCAACATGCAGTAAACGAATTATCTAAAAAGAAAAAAGCAACTGACCTCGCACAAAAGGATACTGAGACCAGCCTTATTGAACAGTTCCTTTATCCCAGGCTGGGTCCGGGACAACTTTGGGAAGAAGTGGCTCATCAGGTACAGAAAATGGGGGGAATTATTCACATGCATCATGATGTCAAAACAATCCATACTTATGGCGATACAATTACGGCCATTACCGTTGTAAATAAGCAATCAGGAGAAGAAGTAATTCTTGAAGGCGATTATTTTTTTAGCACTATGCCAGTCAAAGAGTTAATAGCCGGTATTCAGGGACATGTACCACAAATTGTACAAAATATTGCCGCAGGTTTACAATATAGAGATTTCATCACAGTGGGCATACTGCTTAAGCAGCTATCTTCCCAGGACCCAAAGACAGGAGAATGGCAACCATTAAAACTTGAAGATACCTGGATTTATATTCAGGAAAAGGAAGTCACAGTTGGTCGCCTTCAGCTTTTCAACAACTGGAGCCCATACATGGTCAGTGATCCGGACACAGTATGGGTAGGAATGGAATTCTTTTGCAATGAAACAGACGAATTCTGGAAATTACCAGATGAAAAGATTGCTGAACTAGCCATCAATGAATTGGAAAAAATTGGTCTGGCATCCTCTGAAAATGTACTGGATAGTACTGTATTGCGCGTTGAAAAAACCTATCCGGCCTACTTCGGCACTTATGAGCAATTTGAGGAAATAAAAAATTTTACCAATCAGTTTGGTAATCTCTTTCTCGTAGGCAGAAATGGTATGCACAAATATAATAACGCCGACCATTCTATGTTAACAGCTATGGTAGCAGTTGACAATATAATTGATGGCATAACTTCAAAAGATAACCTTTGGTCAATAAACACAGAACAGGAATATCACGAGGAGAAAAATAAAGATAATCATAATAACCAGCCACCTTCCGGTGAAGAGAATTCGTCTAAACCACAATCTCTGAAAAATTATGTATTCAGAGATCCGGTAAATAAAACATATATCAAAACAGCCATTATTGCTATCATTATTCAGCTACTCTTTTTTAAATACTGGTATCCATTTGCAAATTATATTCACGGAGACTCATTTGCTTATATAGGCGAGGCTTATGAAAATGTAGATATAGACACATATCCGATTGGGTACCCAAAATTTATACGCCTTTTCAGTGTTTTTACAAGATCTGACCTCGCACTGGTCGTCTTTCAATATCTTTTGTTACAGGCAAGCATCCTTTCTCTTATATTTTCTTTATTCTATTTTTTTTCACCAGGCAGAATCACCCGTATGATCCTGTTTGGTTTTATGCTGTTCAATCCGGTATTTCTACATCTGGCAAATCTGGTATCCAGCGACACACTTTTCTTATCGTTAAGCCTGATCTGGTTCAATATACTCCTATGGTCCATTTACTATCCTACACCCAAACTAATGGTTGCGCATGCCTTTGTATTTATTCTCGCCTTTATGGTCAGATATAATGCGCTATTTTATCCACTTGTAGCCGGGGTAGCATTTCTGTTATATAGGAACCGATTGATTTTAAAGCTTGGAGGCTTAGCACTTTGCTGTGTATTAGTTTATACATTTATACATTTTAACCAAAAGAAATATTACGAACTCTGTGGTAAAAGTCAGTTCACACCATTTACTGGATGGCAAATAGCCAATAATGCCATGTATGCATACAAATTTGTTCCTCCTGACGAGAGAAAACCTGTTCCCGCCAGATTCCAGCTTTTAGATAATATGATCCGCAACTACTTTGATACCACCAGAGACCTGAAAAAACACCCGGAAGAAGCGCTCGTTGCAAGCACAGTTTATATGTGGACAAGAACCGCTCCTCTGCGAAAATATATGGATACGGTCTATAAAAAAGATACGATCTCACCCGAATTTAAAAAATGGGCGGCCATTGCGCCAACATTGAAGGATTATGGATCTTTTATTATAAAACAATATCCTTTAGCCTTTTTAGAGTTTTATATCATGCCTAATTCAATTAAATATTATGCCCCACCAATAGAGTTTCTGGAGACCTACAACGATGGAAAAGAGATGGTAGCGCCAAATGCGAAACAATGGTTCGATTATAAAACTGATAAGGTAACTTCAATATTTAAAGATCCAAAAGTAGAGATTTTAAATTATTTTCCTATTGTTGTGGGTATTATGAACGTAGTTTTTTTTATGGGATTACTGGGTTTTTTACTATTGGAAGGATATAAAAAGTATAAAATTTTCAGTAAATCCTTATTACTTGTAGTTTGTCTCTGGATTTTTAATTTTGGATTTAGTGTTTTTGCATCACCGATAGCGCTACGTTTTCAGTTATTCCCAATATTAGTAATGATCTCATTTGCTATCCTGTTTATTGAAATATTAATCAAAGAAGCTATTCAGGAAAAAGAAGGCCCCGATGAGATTAAAATTTCAGAAGAAAAAATTTGAGTTTATTTGGCTATAAAATCAAAATGACATAGATATGTTTCTACATATATAACCATGGGCCTTCAACCAGGGTATCCAGACAAAATCTCAATAATTTTAGTAACCAGTATCTGGTTTTATTTTAAATATAATATTCCATAGCAGCATAGCAAATGCACCTTCAACAATAGTTATAAACAACTGATACCGAAGTAAACTTGCTGAAGCCATAATGATAAATACAAAATTCGTAATCCAAAGAGTTACAACAACTGCTATTGCCAACAGACCAGCCTTTTTTACATTTCTATATCCTTTCAAAAAAACAAATGCCATCAGATTTAGTAGGAAAACAATATGAATACAGGTATTTACAATAGGATAATGATTGAATAGTTGAGTTCTCAATTCCACCTTGTCCTTTTGTACGCTAATAGTTTTTAATCCAAACCATTTTCTGGTAACCTTTCCTATTGTATCAGATTGTAAATTAAATGGATTATAGCTATCTGAATAAACCTCAGGATAAGGGACAATGTAGAACCAAATGTTAGGAAAAACAAAATACTTAGCATAAGTAACAGGATAATGTTTTAATATCCATGATCCATATGCTTTATACAAAGGCCCCATTTTTGAAAAAACAGGTACATTAATTAAAAAGCGCCCATCATTTGGGTATAATTTATCCTTATATCGTAATAATGGAGAAGGATACATGAAAATATAATAACTCCCCCAAGACGGGTCAGGTAGGAAAAGGCTAACCGGCTCATGTTTTGAATGGTAATATGCAATTACCATACTATCAAGGGACTTAAACGCTTCCGGCACAGGACTTATCTCATTTTTTGGAACATTTTCATAAACATACAATGCATTACTTGCAACCTTCCACGACTGAAATGGGGAAAACTGCTTAACACCATACTCCTTTTCATTCATGTGAATTGTATATAGAATAAACACCCCGACTGTTGATAGTTGGAGAAAAACTCCTGCTAATTTCCACTTAAATGATAACCCACTAAGTATTATTCCCAGACAGGCAATAAACGGATAATAAACAGCGCTATGACGAACTGAAAAAGCAGCAAGTAATAACAATGCCTGAATTACTAACATCGATACTTTAGGACTTATTACAATCCACAGTAAGTTAGCAATCCAAATAAGACTTAAACTCAGGAAAAGAGCATCTGATAATACCAGATTACAGGTAAAAATATAAATTGGATTAAGTAGAAGAAAACAAAGTAACAACCACCTTCCCCATTTTTCAGGTCTGAATAGAAAAACCAGTGATAAAAAAAAATATAAAAATGATAATTGTAAAAGTACATACTGAATGATCAGTAGTATAGTAGCTGAATGTGATAAGATGCCTATAAACTGAATAAACTTCGAATATCCAATTGGCCAGGCACTCACCTTATCATTAAAAGCTGCTGCCCATACATAGTAATATGAGTCGAAAATAATATTAGGATAGGGGAAATAAAATTTAAATACAGTCCAGATAGCTATACTTAAAAATACTGTAACCGCGATATAATAAATATTCTCCCGTCGGCTAAAAATCCAATTCAAAAATTTTTCTTCAGAATTATCAGGATAATATTTTAGTGGAATGGAATAAGAATTTGGCATGAGGGTACTATTTGGATTAACTTAAACATGATATTATTTCCAGCAACAACTTATCTAATTTAAGAAAATTCAGCCAACACATTTCACATTTTTTACCCCACATATATTCATCCTGCCATTATAATTCAGCAGGAAATACTTTATTTGTAAATCTGTATACTTACATGGTTATCATATACACTAGCCACTCAAAGAAATGTTACCCCATAAGCGACCCTAAAAGACATTTTATGCAGAACATTATTCAGTCTTCCGTTTTTACTAATGATAGACAAAGCAGCCCTCAAAAAGAGATAAAAAAGCTTTCTATTATTATTCCAGCTTACAATGAGGAAAAAACTATTTCTTCAATTCTTGATAAAATTAAGAGTGTAAGACTAATCCAGGATATCGAAAAAGAGATCATTATTGTCAACGATTGCTCCAAAGATAATACAGAAAGTGAGGTCCGAAAATACATTAATGAAAACAGGGATGCTATTATTAAGTACTTTGAACAACCTGTAAACAAAGGTAAAGGAGCTGCGATTCATGCAGGTATTATGCAGGCAACAGGTGAATTTCTGCTAATTCAGGATGCAGATCTTGAATATGACCCCTTCGAATATAACACATTGTTGAAACCTATTGTACATGGATTTGCTGACGTTGTTTACGGCTCCAGATTTATGGGAGGAAACCCCCACCGCATACTTTTCTTCTGGCATACCATAGGCAACAGAGTGCTTACATTCCTCTCTAATATGTTTTCTAACCTGAACCTGACTGACATGGAAACCGGCTACAAAGTCTTTCGCACGAAAATTATTCAGCAAATCCCGCTTCGTGAAAACCGGTTCGGCTTTGAGCCTGAAGTCACACTGAAAGTAGCCAGAGTGCCATTCATCAGAATCTATGAAGTTGGCATATCTTATTATGGCAGAACCTACCAGGAAGGTAAAAAAATAAACTGGAAAGATGGCATACGCACTATATATTGTATCGTTAAGTACGGAATACTAACAAATAGATTACTGAAGAGAAAATCGACCATTTCAGTAAATGCAGGTAATTAAACCATATCAATTTTTCTACTAATAAATTCATAATAAAAATGGCCCGCTCTACGATAGATGAAGTAGGAATATCCACACTTGAAAACCTAAGCGTTGCAGACCGGTTGAATGATTGGATGTTTGATTCTATTCGCCCATTTACTAAAGGAAGGATTCTTGAAATTGGTAGTGGAATTGGAAATATATCTTCCTGCTTTATTAAAAATGGCATTCCACTATGTGTCAGCGATTATAGTGATCATTATTGTGATTACCTTGACAATAAATTTGCCAATGAGAAACTCGTTGGCGGCGTATTCCAGATTGACCTTGCTGATACTGACTTTGAAACCAGGTATAATTCTCTCATAGGACAATTTGATACTGTATTTGCATTAAATGTAGTTGAACACATTAAAGATGACCAGCTTGCCATTGAAAACTGTAAAAAGCTACTGGCTATTGGCGGCCATCTTATTATTTTAGTTCCAGCCTGGCAGCTATTATATAATGGATTTGATAAGGAATTGGAACATTTCAGAAGATACACCCGTCATTCCATCTCAGATGTATTTCAATCACAGCACCTGAAAATTCTTAAAACATGGTATTTTAATCTTGCGGGAATTCTGGGTTGGTTTGTATCTGGCACAATTCTACGGAAGAAAACGCTACCTGCAGGTCAGTTAAGTTTCTACAACAAACTGGTTCCGTTTTTTCGTGTGGCAGATCGTATTACCTTCAATCAGGTTGGACTGTCTGTAATTATAGTAGGGAAAAAGCAGGCGTAGCAACCAGCTCATTTCTCAGTAAATCCATCATATACACATTCATATCCCATTGACTATAATCATGTACCAGGTAAGGATATGGCCCAAACTCTGGTGTAATAGTTAATATTTGATCTTCTTTAAATCTTTGAGCAATACGCCGCCACCATCCCAGATGAACTCTAACAGCCTGCTGCCATTCGGGCAACCTGGGATCCGGGATCTGAGGTCCTTCCGGATATCCCACTCTCGCATGTATATGTTGTGCTCTGCTGATAGCAAATTCCACAGATTCAGCCTGATCATCAAGCCATGATTCCGCAACCGCTACCCAGTGAGAAATATCAAAAGTTAATCTCAAATCAGGGCTGGCCTTTAAATAACCGTTCGTAATGTGCGCAGCGAAACTAAACTTTCCCCTATGCATCTCATGAACGACTCCTTCTCCGGCAAGTCTGATAAGCGCAATATTTTGGTCAAAAGAAAAGATATCCCTCCCTGTCTGGGAATTTATCTTAACAAAAGGGTATTTACGAATCCTTTCCAGCCATCTGGCATAAAGATCAACATGCTCATTATAATCAGCAGTTATTGTATCAAAATGCTGCGGAAGCATTTTTAACCCATATTTCTCCGCCAACTCCCAAACATTATCCAAAGCCTCATCCGGTGTATCTGAAGAAATAGCATATTCAACCCCATTATAACCTGCAGTTACAACCTTTTCCATGAATTCCTTCCATGTTAGCTGCTCACTTCCCCACCTGGGGCAAAAAAATTCAGGTTTCAATGCAAAGTAGTTTTAATAACCAGCTTTTCAGGCCTTAAATATGGTTTATTCAGATTAACAGTTCCCTTCCACTCATACGGATCTCTGCCCGCTACCATGACGATATCACGAAGATCCTCTGTAGCAGGCAGATTTCCATCCTGATCCCATGGCAACATGGAATCAGCACTCATGTAATGGTTAACGAGGGCCGTTCTGAAACAGTCATTTGTTTTGTTTCTCAATGAGCTATGCAATGTATAACCATGAAAAAAAACGACCGATCCACTTTTCACCTCGACTGGGATAGCACTCTTCTCAAATGCTGAGACGTCTACAGTATCAACATCCGCATATTCTTTACTATTATTCTCTACTCTTTTCATTATATATCCGGGCTTACCGGGAATGATCCACAAACAACCATTTTCAACAGTTGCATCATCAATCGCTATCCATACTCCCGTCAATGACCGGTCACGTGTTGGAATATAAAATTCATCCTGATGCCAGGACTGACCTGCTTTACCTGGACCTTTCACAAATAGCATAGATTGCATACATTTTACATCAGGACCTATTATTCCCGTCAAAATATCTAACACACCTTTATGAAATAGGGATTTATATATAATTGATGATAATTTATGTGGGAAATGAATAGCTACATACTTTTTCAGGACCTCATCATCACTAATATCATTTTCTGTTTCTAACAACCCTTCTATCTTTCCACATTTACCACGAAATATATCTGCAGTCTCTTTCCGCAGAGCAGCTATCTCCTCCTGATCAAAAAGATCAGGTACTACCAGATAACCGGTTTCTTTATATGTATTGATTTGGCTTGTATTAATCATATAAATAAATTTTCCATTTCTTCTAATGTTTTTCCTTTCGTCTCAGGAATATTAGTAAGCACATAAATAAATGAGATTACACAAAAGACAGCATATATTGCCAACGTAACAGAAGTATTGAAATGAGCCGTCATTAATGGGAAACTGTAGCTGACCAGAAAATCAGCGGCCCATAATGCAAAGGTTGAAATTGACAATGCTGTTGCCCTGATTTGATTGGGAAATATTTCTGATAAATATACCCAGGTTACCGCCCCAAGTGTACATCCAAAACTGGCGACATAAATCAACATTGATATCAATACCAGATAGTATTTAAAGAATTGAAAATAAAAGCAGAATGCAATAAAAAAAAGTGATAAACCCATTACTATACTACCAACGGTAAGAAATTTTTTTCGACCGGCTTTATCAACATATCCAATAGCGATAAATGTAGAGACAACATTAACGACCCCTATAATAATCGTATAAAATAAAGAATCGCTATTGCCTAAACCTGTCTGATTAAAAATAACCGGGGCATAATATAGTATTGCATTAATACCAGTAACCTGTTGAAAAATAGCCAGTAATACCCCGGCTAATAATACACGTGAATATTTTTTATCCAGAATTGTATTAAATGAGATCTTTACATTCTCTTTAAAACTAAGCTGAATTTGTTCTATTTCACCGTTTACATCACTCTTATGTACGACTTGTTGTAAAGTCGATATAGCATCATTAAGCTGATTATTCCCAATCAACCATCTTGGCGTTTCAGGCACAAATTTCAATAAAATCAGAAACAATAATGAAGGCAGAATTTGGGTTCCAAACATCCATCTCCAGTTATGTTCACCTACTTCATTTAAAGCATAATTAGTAAAGTACGCAAGTAAAATTCCAATTACTATTGCCAGTTGATAAAGAGCAACAAGCCGGCCACGCCTGGAAGGAGGAGCAATCTCAGCGATGTACATTGGAGATACCATGGCTGCAGCCCCAACCCCGATCCCCCCCACAATACGGAAGAATACAAATAATAGAAATGACCCTGACAATGCAGCCCCGGCACCGGATAACGCAAAAAGCAATGCACAAACCACTAACGCAGCTTTTCTACCATATTTATCTGCTAAATAACCCGCACATAATGATCCGGCTGCACATCCAACGAGCCCGGAACTAACAGCCCATCCTAGCGAGGCAGCATCCAACTGAAAATATGATTGTATATAAGGGATCGTGCCGGAGATAATGGCCGTATCAAAACCAAACAACAACCCTCCAAGTGCAGCTGTTATACTTATAAGCAATACAAAGTGGGATTTCATTTGGTAAAGTAATTATATTGTTGTTTAAACCTGAACTACTTTTTTATTAAAATAATAAACTAAATTTCTACTTCGCGCTACTACTATTACAAGATTTTTATAAATAGCTCAGCTGGAAACATCAAAATATTGCTATACGTATAAAGATTTTAATGTTAACCTGCAGCTGATCAACAGATAAGTGGAGCTATTCCTTTAGTTGTACCTAACAATACAGGAAAAAGAAAAGATGCTACCCACCTGTATCAAGCCTGTATTGTTATGATGAGAATGATTAAAAAGAAAAGGAGCATTACGGCCCATAATTATAGACGAATGCTCCTTTAATTAATAATGATTTTTTTCAACCGTGCACTCCAATTATTTATTCAGTCATTTTCAAAATCATTCAATTAGACTTATCAATTATGCAGACCTTTAGTTTTCAGATAACTAATAAGCGCAGCCGGGCGATCCGTTTGAATAATAGTAAAACCTTTGGATAATAGCCAATCCCAGCTATCCTTTGTATTTCCATCGTCATATGCCATATCATCATAATGACCTCCATTTAGGCTTGGCCAAAGCGAATTTACCCATAATCTGGATCCTTTATCCTTAATAGCAGAGAGACGATTTAAAATTGATGAGGTATCCTTTGTGAAAATTAATTCAAAGGCTGCCGGTTTAAACTGTTTTTGGTACTCATCAATTGATTGATTGGCAGTACTATCTTCCAGCAAAACAATGGGCATATAGGTAATTTTATTGATTACGTTACCATATTCCTTCTTTACTTCATCAGGAAAATATTTCTCACCCTTAAAAATTGCCTGATTTAAAGTTCCGGTTTTTTCCAGTATAGCATAAGCTTCATTAATATAATCGTAACAATGGTCAAGGTTTATCAATACCTTTCCTTTTATAGCTACCAGCATTTCTTCGAGGGTAGGGATGCGATGTAATGAAGGGACACCACAGCCATTCCTTAGGTAAAATTTCTTTAAAGAATCCAGTGTAAAATCTTTTACAAAACCTTTACCGGTAGTTGTACGATCAATTTTAAAATCGTGCATGACTACCAACTTTCCATCAGAAGTTTTTTTTATATCGACCTCTACTATATCGACTCCCATCGCAATAGCAGATTTAATTGCAGCTATTGAGTTTTCAGGCTCATTTCGCCAATCTCCCCTATGGGCTGCTACTAATACTTTATTCCCTTTGGGGTTCTTCAACTCCTTTATTATTTCATCAACGGGTTGCTGCCCAAATGCAGGTGCCCAATAACTAATAAGTAAGATCAATAATAACTGTTTCATAATGTCAAAATGTAGGAATTTTATTTATGGGTATGTGTTAATTTAAGTATTGGGTTATTGAATTTACAGATTTTGCAATCCTAAAAGTGAATAGACCATTATAAATAATTGCACTTGTTAACTTATTGTAACATGAAATACCGATTTTTTAGGTGCTTAGTCCTAAGTTTTTATCCAATCTGCCAGGTCTGAATTTTCGGAAGAAATGTAAATTTATTTTACCATTATTATGAAATAATAAGTCGATCATTTTTTGATAATTTAGCTTCTTTAACAGAAGATTTAAACCTAACCCAATAGTGGCAGATAATTATTTGCCAAACATCTGTAAATATGTTTAACCCCATAACCCAATACCACCAATGTTACTAATGTTCTGATCATAGAATACATAATAAGGTGGACATCCTTATTAGTAGAACTCTACATGGTAAATGAATTTATTGCCCCAATAAATACTTAAATATGACTTTTGTAAAAACATTGGAATCACAGGATATTTCATCTTCCCCTAAGGAGCATTATATAGGTTTGTTACCCCCACAGGAAACGAGATACAAGAATTTCATTCAGTTTGTATTTGGTCAACCAATACTATACAGATTTCTATTTATTTTGCTTTTAGTAGTCCAGATTGCAGTATTTAAAATTTTCTATCCTTTCCCGGATTTCTTTTCTGATAGTTATAGCTATATTGAGGTGGCTATAAATCATGATATTGTTAACCTTTGGCCTGTAGGTTATAGCTGGTTTTTGAGATTTGTGCACGTTTTCTCACATTCTTCTACTGTACTTGTTCTCTTTCAGTTTGCTCTTCTTGAACTAGCGGCACTTTATTTATATAAAACGATATTCTGGTTTTATCCAGGCAGCAGTTATGCCCGTAATATTCTGTTTGTATTATTTTTTTTTAATCCCGTCAATCTTTATTTTGCCAATTATGTTTCCAGCGAAAGTCTTTTTTTAACACTAAGCTTATTATGGATTACAGAATTGATTTGGATAATTAATAAACCTTCAAAGGGACACGCAATATTTCTTTCTGTTATATTTTTTATTGCATTTACGGTTAGATATAATGCTTTAATTTATCCCATAATTACAGCCATTGCATTTATTTTAAGTAAACAAAAATTAGGTGACAAAATTCTAGGTATTACGCTTGGACCAATTTTCACCATTCCTTTTATTTTAATAGTTGCAACCGAGGCAAAACGGATAACTGGAGAAGCACAATTCCCTCCTATCTATGGAGGATGGCAATGGGCCAATAATGCATTATATATAAGAGAATATATATCTGAGGATACTACAAAATTCCCTTCTAAACAAATGGCTGAATTAGATTCAATTGCAAGAAGCTACTTTTTGCATGTTCCACCTGAGAGGCGGGAGCTTGTTTTCTATGTAGGAAACTTTTTTGTTAAACAGTGGGACGCTCCATTGAAAATATATATGCTGAAGGAATACAAAACTTCTGGTATGAATTCTTGGGCAAAAGTTTCCCCTTTATTTGATCAATATGGAAAATATATCATTAAAAGGCATCCTTATGCTTTTTTTAAGCACTATTTATTGGTTAATTCTTTAAACTATATTTATCCTCCACTTGAAAAACTGGAATTGTACAATATTGGGATGGATGAAATGTGGTACCCAGCTATAATTTGGTTTGATTATCATTCCAAAGATGTAAAAGTCGTATCCAAAACCTTACAGGGATATTTACTATTTTGGTTACCAGGCTTCTTTCTCTTACTAAATCTTTACAATATTTGGTTGTTAATTTCATTTGTCAGAAAAGGAGGATTAAAGAGTCTGTACAGGTCATTTAATAAACTTGTTATGGTTTTGGCAGTATTCTTATTCTTGAATTGTATATTCAGTATTTATGCAAATATTATTTGCATGCGATATCAGATTTTCCCACTCGTAATACAGTTTATTCTCGCATTATTATTAACAGATTACCTTGAATTATATGCCAATAAATTAAAATTATCGAAAACAAAAGATTGATTAGGGTTGAAACTACTATAATAATACTTATTTACATTTAAAGATTATGTAACCTACTAAAAAGATAAATATGTCACTGTTAACCATTATTATACCTTGTTATAACGAAGAGGCCAGATTATTGATAGATGATTTCCGTGTCTTTCTTAAGGATTATCAAGAGAACATGCTATTTGTTAATGATGGAAGTAAGGATGGCACAATGGATATATTACTAGAATTAGAAAAAGAATTTCCATCAAAAGTTAATGTTCTTGATTTAAAGAAAAATGTTGGTAAAGGAGAGGCAATTCGACATGGAGTTCTTTTTGGCACCACGAATCGACCTGAAGACATGGTAGGCTTTATGGATGCCGATCTGGCCACGCCTTTTGTTGAAATTAATAAGCTGGTCAATATCATAAGAAATTCTCAGTATAAAATGGTCGCAGGATGTAGGATTACCAGATTAGGAGCTAATGTTCAACGATTTATGTATCGCCATTATCTTAGTAGGATATATAATACTGTAATCAGCAATTATCTGGAAATACCACTTTATGATAGTTTATGTGGCGCAAAGTTTTTCAATGTCGATTTTGCGCATACAGTATTTACAGAGCCTTTTGTGACTAAATGGTTGTTCGACGTTGAAATTTACAGAAGAATTGCTTACTATGGAATGAGGGCTGACGAAGTCTGTTACGAAATGCCATTACAGGAGTGGATTGAAAGAAGAGGTTCGAAGTTTATTCTTAGAGACATTCTAAAATTACCCTGGGAGTTTTTTAAGATTTTGAATCACTTTAAAGAAAAGAATTATCAAAGTGATTTGAATGATCTATATGGAAATCCTGCAAACATGCAGAATATATGACCATTCAATTCTAGTTAAAAATTTCGATTTTAATAACTCCCCCGCAGGATTCATACGTTGTAATTTGACAATTATACTCCTGACTTAAATACCTTTTTACCTTTATTATTTGGTGTTCCTGCGTAAGTTTGGGCAATAATAACATTTTTTTCTTTTAAGAATTGGAACGAATATATATGCTTGCTATTTCTCCACTCCCACTCCCATTCTCCAAATTATTTTTTTCATCTCCTAAGTCATCCCCCTTGCATCAATATATCTTTGTAAATACGGTTGCCAAAACCTATTTATTCATCCATTAAACCTTTCGCCAAATGAGTAACCCGACATTCCTTGTTCTTCCCACATCCCCGGATTGATATGTCAAATACTAATTGTCTATCATTTGAATTCCGACCCCCCAAAAAACCAAAATAAATGAAAAAAGCTATCATTATAGGTGCAGGTCCAGCGGGCCTCACTGCAGCTTATGAACTACTTAAGCGAACAAACATTATTCCGATCATCCTGGAAAAAAGTGGTGATATTGGAGGAATTTCCAAAACAATAAATTATAAGGGCAACCGTATGGATATTGGGGGGCATCGATTTTTTTCCAAATCCGATCGCGTCATGAACTGGTGGCTGAATATTCTTCCATTGCAGCCTGGCACAGAAGGAACATTCTCAATAAAATACCAAAACAGATCACGTGATGTAGATGCTAACCAGTTCTCATCTTCAAATGGCCATCCTGACAAAATAATGCTGGTGAGGAAGAGACTTTCTCGTATCTATTTCCTTCGAAAATTCTTTCCCTATCCCATATCCCTTTCTATTGAAACCCTACAAAAACTAGGTTTAGGTAGAACCATTGCCATCATGTATTCTTACCTGGTAGCGCGTATCTTCCCCAGATATCCGGAGAAAAGCCTCGAAGATTTCATGATCAATCGCTTTGGAAAAACATTATACAATTTATTCTTTAAAGACTATACTGAAAAAGTTTGGGGAGTTCCATGTGATCAGATATCCGCCGAATGGGGAGCTCAACGTATAAAAGGGGTTAGCATAACCAAAGCAATCCAGCATGCGCTGAAAGAATTATCAAAAAAGAAAACGACTTCTGATCTTGCTCAAAAAGATACTGAGACAAGTCTCATTGAGCAATTCTTATATCCCAAATTAGGTCCAGGACAATTATGGGAGGAAGTGGCTCGCCAGGTACAGGAGATGGGAGGAGTAATCCTCATGTACCATGATGTAAAAAAAATTCATACCCATAATGAAAAGGTCACAGCTATTACTGCTTTAAATAAGCAAACTAATGAAGAAATTGTGCTTGAAGGAGATTACTTCTTCAGTACCATGCCGGTAAAGGAATTAATCGCAGGTATTCAGGGGCAGGTACCTCAACAGGTACAACAAATTGCAGCAGGCCTTCAATACAGAGATTTTATTACTGTAGGAATACTATTAAAGCGCCTTTCTTCTCAGGATCCAAAAACAGGAGAATGGAAACCTCTTCAACTGGAAGACACCTGGATTTATATTCAGGAAAAGGAAGTGACCGTTGGCCGATTACAACTTTTTAATAACTGGAGTCCGTATATGGTGAATGATCCGGACACTGTTTGGGTAGGCTTGGAGTTCTTCTGTAATGAGACAGATGAATTCTGGAAACTGCCAGATGAAAAAATATCAGCACTTGCCATTAATGAGCTGGAAAAAATCGGATTGGCGTCTTCAGCCAATGTATTGGATAGTACAGTACTCAGAGTTGAAAAAACATATCCGGCATATTTTGGTACATATGAAAATTTCGATGAAGTAATACATTTCACTAATCAATTTGACAATCTCTTTTTGGTAGGGAGGAATGGAATGCATAAATATAACAATGCAGACCACTCTATGTTAACTGCTATGGTAGCTGTGGATAATATAATAGAAGGAATAACTACTAAAGATAACATCTGGTCAATTAATACTGAACAGGAATATCATGAAGAGAAAAAAGAAAAAGATGATAACAATAACCCACCGGCTCCTCCTCCTTCAGATGCAAATTCTTCAAAACCTCAATCATTAAAGAATTATGTATTCCGGGAGCCAGAAAACAAACCATATATAAGAACAGCTATAATCGCTATCATCATACAACTAATTTTTTTTAAATCGTGGTATCCGTTTGCCAACTATATACATGGAGATTCTTTTGCATACATAGGGGAGGCAGTCGAAAATGTTGATATTGAAACCTATCCAATAGGCTATCCCAAATTTTTGCGATTATTTAGTGTTTTCACCCATTCTGATCTCGCATTGGTTATCTTTCAATATCTATTGTTACAAATCAGCGTACTTTCCCTAATTTTCACTTTATTTTATTTTTTTAAACCGAACAGGATTACTCGAATAATCCTATTTGGTTTTATGTTGTTTAATCCCGTTTTCCTACATCTGGCAAATTTAGTATCTAGTGATTCAATTTTCTTATCATTAAGTCTTATTTGGTTCAACATATTACTATGGTCCATTTATTACCCTACCCGAAAACTCATTATTTTTCACGCATTTATATTCATACTAGCTTTCATGTTTCGATATAATGCCTTATTTTATCCATTAGTTGCTGGTGTAGCATTTTTGTTTTACAGGAATCAGTTTGTTCTGAAAATCTGCGGATTAGCATTATGTATTTTATTAGTATATATATTCATAAATTTTAATAAAAAAAGATATTATGAACTTTGCGGCAAAAGTCAGTTTACTCCCTTTACTGGTTGGCAAATGGCGAATAATGCTATGTATGCATATAAATTTGTGCCTCAAAATGGAAGAAAACCAGTTCCTAAAAAATTTCAGCAACTAGATCAGATGATACGTACTTATTTTGATACTACAAGGGACTATAAAAAACATCCTGAAGAAACACTAGTTGCAAGTACAGTTTATATGTGGACACCAACCGCTCCTTTGCGACAATATATGGCCCTTACGTACAATAAAGATTCCACAGTTCCAGAATTAAAAAAATGGGCCTACGTAGGTCCCTTATTTAAGGATTACGGCTCTTATATTATAAAACGATACCCTTTAGAATTTCTTAAGTACTATATTTTCCCTAATTCATTAAAATATTATGCTCCTCCAATAGAATTTCTTCAATATTATAACGATAAGAAAGATTTTGTACCTTCGGTAGCCCAAAAATGGTTTGATTATAAAACAAATAAGATTACATCTATATTTAGAGATCCAAAAGTTGATATTTTAAATTACTATCCTATATTGGTAGGGACAATGAACATTATATTTTTTATGGGGTTATTAGGTTTTTTAATCCTTGAAGGATATAAAAAATATAAAGCATTTTCCAAATCACTTTTGCTTGTTGTTTGTTTTTGGCTTTTTAATTTTGGATTTAGTGTATTCGCCTCTCCCATAGCATTAAGATTTCAACTTTGTCCAATACTAGTAATGGTATCTTTTGCTATATTATTTCTTGATATTTTGGTAAGAGAGGCTTCACAGGATGAAAGGTCAAAAAAAATAATACAACTCTAATTGCAGCGAAATTTAAAATACATTCCAATCTTGCATAATATAAGCCCCGATAAATTATCGGGGCTTATATTATCTATTGCCAGGTACTTTCACCTCTTTTCATTTTCCCCAATACTGTCTCAATTTCGCTCTTTGCTGATTTAGGAGCTACCTCAAGTGCCTTTTCTTCAAAAGAAATTGCTTCATCTCTCCTTCCTAATTTATAAAGTAAATTGGCATAAGTATCAAGATTATTATGGCTATACTCTTTCTCCACTGTATATTTACTCCATGACAGAGCAGACGCCAGAAGACCTTTATCATTTACATTTTGAAAAACCCTGAATGCCATGTTATTCATTTCAAAGACTTCAACCTGTCCGCTATATTTTTTAAAATATGGATCAGCAGCAATAACAAATCTATCCCAATTTTTAACATTGTAATAATGTAACGCCTTTGATCTCCATACAATTTCTTCAGCATGGTTACCATATTTTTTCACCAATTCCTTCTCAAGGCTGTCCCAGTTAGGCTCATAACGATTATTTTTTACTAATGGAGCTATATTTTCAATATATATGATATACATTAATTTATTAGCTGCCGTCCGTTCTCCTAAAACAGAATCAATCTTTTCAGGATACTTTACAAATAAAGCAAATGTAGAATCAGTACTCTTTGTAGTAAACTGTCTTATAAAGCTCAGATTAACCTTATTAAATGGTGCTTTTATTTTCTTAATATAATCATTAGCAATTTCTTTTGAATGAATCTTATCATTTACTCTTGCAGACATTATTGCCAGATCATATAAAAAGGTTGAATCATTTTTACCTTTTTTATATTCCTGCAAAAACAATGCATATTGACGATCAGGATCCGAAGTGTCTGTTAATTGAGCATTAAAATTACTAGGTGCAGTAGCATACTTTTCAGCTTGAGGAAGCAAAATTTTATTAAATTGACGCAATTGTTCCGGAGCTATTTTAATTATCTCTCTATCGTAAGTCATTAATCCATTTTCTTCTGTTTCTACATCAAATGGTTCTGTATATATTGAACCAGATAATCCTTCTTCTTCATAAACCTTTAAGTGCTTAATCATAAACTGATATTGACGTGCAAAATCAACCGCCTTTGTTTGAACATATCCCCATCCATTATCTTCATCCCACTGGTGATTAAGAGTTGGAACTCTAACCCCGCCCCATTCACCCAATACTCTTGCCTTACCTGGAATATAAGGAGGAATGCCTGGACCTGGATAATCATGAATATCTGTCAGATCACTTAATACCCATTTATCATTTAAGTCTTTGGGGGCTGTTCTATCATAATTTTCTCCAGTATGGCCATTTATAACACGAGATGGATCAGTTTGCTTCATCCATTCAGTTAATTTTTGCTGATCATATCGATTCCATCCTTCATTGAATAATACCCATATTACAATACTTGGGAAGTTATGTAATTGAGCAAGATTTTCCGTATTTTCTTTTTCAAATTCATCATGTGATTGAGAATCACTTCCTGCACATGTTACCATATCCTGCCAAACTAACATTCCTAATTTATCTGCATGATAATACCAACGAGCCGGTTCAATTTTTATATGCTTGCGGATCGTATTGAAACCCATATTTTTAATGGCTATGATATCAAAACGCAATGCCTCATCTGTGGGTGCGGTATATATCCCCTCAGGCCAGTATCCCTGATCCAAAACTCCTAGGTGAAAAGTATATTTGTTATTTAGAAACAATCTTTCAATCCCTTCATCATCTTTTTTCACTTCAATTTTTCGCATACCAAAATAACTGCTCACTGTATCTATAATCTTTCCTTTGTATAACAACTTCACTGTTAGGCCATATAAATAAGGATCATCAGGGCTCCAAAGATGTGGTTGCCTTACTGGAAGCAGCATCAGTTTACCGGGCTTTCCTTTTACAGAAGAACCTTTATTCGAAACAGCCTCTACCGTAAAATCCTTTAAATTCTTATTGGTATTGACCAAAATTTGAAGATGACTGCTATCAATGTTAGGAGTTAGTATGAGATTATCAATGTAAGTATACGGAACAGATTCGAGCCATACAGTCTGCCAAATACCACTATTAGCAGTATAGTAGATATTCTGTGGATTTAGTACTTGTTTTCCATGGGGATTAATTCCCTGATCGGTTGGATCATAAACACCTACTATAAGTTCATTTTCTCCATCCTTTAACGCATCAGTAATATCAAAAGAAAAATTCTGATACCCCCCTTTATGGACACCTATTTCCTTTCCATTCACATAAACTGATGCTTCCCAATCAACTGCGCCAAAATGGACTAACAATTTATTACCTTTCTCAGTTTTTTGAATAAAAGTTCTTTTATACCATAATTTCTGACTTGGCAATAATTCTTTTTTGACACCAGAAAGGGCGGATTCAATTGGATAGGGAACTAATATTGTTTTATTATATTTTTCGGGTCTTCCCGAATTTTTATCTGTAATTTCATAATTCCATAGTCCATTCAAATTAATCCATTTACTCCGCACCATCTGGGGCCGGGGATATTCAGGCAACACATTATCAGGACGTACATCTTTTGCCCAGCGGGTCTTTAGTTTCACAGGCCTGATTTTCCAAGGCACAGTAGTTTGTCCATAACAAAAACTGCCAAAAGCACATAAGACCGCTATTAAAAAGGCCATTCTGAATATTTTCATATTAAAATAAAAATTAATTCTTTAAATTGGGTAAACTGAATAGTAAATTGCGATACATTAGATTTTATAACACCTCAGGAATAATTTATCCATTCAATTACTAAAATTTCCCTTCTCTCCTATGTAGTTTGTTTTCCGGCAATTTTATCTTACATAGTATAAATACTTGCACGCAATCGCATTTGGACCCTCTATACTAGATTAAAAAATAATTATAATTATTAGGTGAATACAATCCCTAATGGCAGATAAAATCTTTTTTACTAATAATGTTACCCAAAATGATTTTTGACGACCCAATATTTCCCCAGGATTTTAAAAAATGGATATGGAAGAAAAGTGATAATAAAATACTTATTATGCTAACATTAATTTCGACCATAATACTGTATATAATTTTTATACGTCTATATCCTTTTCCTAATTTTTTGCCTGATTCTTATTCATATATAGATACTGCATATAGGAATAACAATATTAACATATGGCCAGTAGGGTATTCCAAATTCCTTCGTTTTATAAGTGTATTTAATCATACTGATAAGGGTCTATTTCTAACACAATATTTTATTTTACAATCAAGCATACTATTGCTCCTTTTAACGGTTAAATATTTATTACATCTAGGGAAATGGTATTCAATAATTGTTTCATCCTTACTACTGCTGAATCCATTAAATTTATACGTGAGCAACTTTATATCCAGTGATTCAATCTTTGCAGCCTTCAGCCTTTTATGGTTAACTAGTTTAATCTGGATTATTTTCTATCCAGGAAGACGTCTATTTTTATTCCACGGTTTGACTCTTGCTTTTGTTTTCTCTGTTAGATATAATGCTCTTTATTATCCAATTATCAGTCTTTTTATTATTGTACTATTTACTAAAGCTTTGTGGAAAGAGAAATTATTATGGGCAGGATTATCCATCCTTCCCGTAGTACTATTTATTGGGCATACTATATACGAATACAAGCAAAAAACCGATACAATCCAATTTTCTCCATTTGGAGGATGGCAATTGGCATCTAACGCGATGTATATGTATTCGCACGTTTCTCCAAAAACCAAAGAACCCATCCCTTTGCCATTTAAAAAATTACATACAATTACCACAAATCACATGGATTCGATTCGACGTTTAAAGGGAAAAGATAAACCAGACAATGACCTTGGAATTTATTATTTATGGAATGATAACGCTCCTCTAAGAACTTATTTTAGAGACAGGTGGAAAAAAGATAGTACTACATCTTACCTTAAACGTTGGGCGCTTTTGGCACCTGTTTATGGGGATTATGGTGCGTGGCTGATTAAGCAATTTCCTTTGGATTACATAAAATACTATTTATGGCCAAACATGATTAGTTACTATGCTCCGCCCACGGAGTTTCTTGGTATATATAATATGGGCTCAGACTCCGTTGATCAAAGTGCCGTAAGATGGTTTGGTTATAAAACGTCAACGGTAAGAAGCTATTCAAAAGATAAGAAGATCCGATTAACAGAAATTTATACAATTACACTACCACTTATTAATATAGTTTTCTTTACTGGATTTCTTGGATTTTTCTTTATAGAGGGATTTAAACAAGTTTCTAAAAACTATAAGAAAACGTTATATCTCACTTTAATCATTTGGTCAAGTAACCTTTTTTTTAGCGTATTTGCATCTCCCATTGTATTACGTTATCAAATGTTCCCAATGATTTTCACTTTGACATTTGGAGCAATATTACTATCGCATGTAATTCGTGAAAGCTTCCATCCGCTAGCGAAGGAGAGTAAAATCCCATTTAACAATATTCCTTCTGTTATAAATTAACAAACTATTCCTTAAAATTAACTTGATTTGATCAGATTCGAATAAATAATAATTTCTTTAGTTTTCTATAATCTGGTAGCTGTTTGGCAAGAATATCATCGATGATATTTCGGATTGATCTCAATGTCAATTTTAGAACTGATCTTATCAATAAGATAATATCTTGTGTTGTTACCCACACCTTTTCGTGGTAACAAAGAAGCTTTTGAGTGTTCATAAACAGTTGCCCTAA
>Ga0316604_10000777_pt1 | contig 33778 bp, 29 predicted proteins | sample OWC_soil_day20_C_FD_207650 | JGI IMG/M metagenome (GOLD analysis project Ga0316604, IMG submission 207650) | Wetland soil microbial communities from Old Woman Creek delta, Ohio, United States - OWC_soil_day20_CT | ecosystem: Environmental > Terrestrial > Soil > Wetlands | place: USA: Ohio... | reverse complement strand
TGCTGAGTTAAATCTTCAATATGCCTTCGAGAAGCTATTTGAAGGAAAAAGCGGACAAGGCTATCCTAAAGATAGAGTAATTCCAGAACAACGGAACAAGAAAATTCTCGATGAAGTTAAAAAAGTTACTCATCAAGATATTATGACTGTTTTAAAAAATATAGATCAAGAGTTACTAAAAGGTGCAGTAAGTGGAGAAAGATTCCAAGAATACTTCTTTGCAAATTGCAAGAATGATGAAATTGCGGGTTATATCAAGCATGTGTTAGCTTAACCAATCTCGTTGTCGCTCCAGAAAAATCAAGCCTTCCAGGCATTTGCTTGGAAGGCTTGATTTGTGGGGAAGGCAATAATATGCAATTTTTTAGTACGTTTTCTTGACTTCAATTTTATAAGTTTTTAGTTTTCGATATAGTGTGCTTCTATCCATTCCCAGTGATTTCGCGGTATGGGTTATATTTGAGTTGTACTGTGATAATGCTGAAATATTACTATCTTTTTCAGATGTTGGAGACATGTCGGTGGGAATGTTGTTTGTAAGGATGGGTTCGGATTCTCTGTCGTGCCAATACTTTTGTATAACACCCTCAGTAATAACCTTTTCACTAGCGATTACGACTAACCTTTCAATGAAAAACCTTAATTCTCTAATATTTCCAGGCCAAAAATATTCAGACAGATAGTCGTATCCGGTCGGGGTAATTTCCAGCTGTTTAAGGTGTTGCTGGTTATAGTAATCCAGGAAATGATGGGCGAGATATTTTACATCGTCGTGTCTATTACGCAAGGGTGGTAACGTCACTGTTAGCACTTTAAGTCTGTAAAAAAGATCTTGTCGAAAATGTCCTGCTTTAATAAGTTCCATTAAGTTTTTATTGGTAGCAGCAATGATTCTCATATCAACGGGGATATATTTATCATCCCCTAAACGCATGACCTGTTTTTCTTGCAATATCCGGAGTAACCGACCTTGGCCGTATTTGTCCATTTCTGAGATTTCGTCAAGAAAAATGGTGCCCCCATGCGCCATTTCAAATAAACCGGTTTTCCCCTTTTTTGTTGCTCCCGTAAATGCTCCTTCTACATATCCAAAAAGTTCGCTTTCAAGCAAATTTTGTGGTAAGGCAGCACAATTGATGGCAACAAATGGTCCGCTTTTCCTTCGGCTATTATTGTGTATGCTTTGAGCGAATAATTCTTTGCCTGTGCCTGATTCGCCGGTAATTAAAACAGTGGCATCAATTAAGGATATTTCCATGGAGTTTTTGCAGAAAATTATAATTATAAAAAAGGATTACCGGTATTTGGTTTTGAATTTACAATAAAAGATATACAATTTATGCGTGACTAAGCTGTAGCGATAGGATAAACCACATCTGAGTGTAGCCGTATTTTATTGCAGTGCCGGAGGGATTAGAACCATGACGGAGGATTTCATTGAAAGAGGTGCTTTATCTGGAAAATGGAATTTGGTTTTGGCAGCTTTGCCCTACGGAATTGGCATTTTGGATGAAAATGGGTACATTATCTATGCAAATCCAGCTTGTTTGGAAGTTGTGAATTACTCGATTAGCCAGATGATCGGGCAAAATATTGACAAATTTTTACCAAACGGCGTAAATTTTGTGGAGATACTCTCTAGTAAGAAGCCATTTAGCTATAGTAGAGTCAGTCCGAGTGGCGGTACGGTAGTGACTGACATTATACCTTTTGACACAGAACAGGAAACAGGCGGCGCCATTTTACTAGTGAAAGACGATCAGCAGTTGAAGAATGTAACGGAGCAATTGCAATGGGCAATTGCGAAAGTCGAATATTTGGAACAAAGGTTAAAAGAGGAAAAGGAATCTGGCTGGTATTCAGGGCGGATGAGGAGCGAATCGTTGGAGCAAAAGATGATTCGCTCAATAAAGCCTGGTAAAGCTTTTGAAAAGTTTATCGGAATGAGCCAAAAAGCGTTGGACTTGCTAGGAGTATCTGCCAAAGCGGCCAAAGTGCAATCAACGGTGTTACTATGTGGCAAAAGTGGTACTGGCAAGGAACTTATCGCTGAAGGCATTCATCAGGCCAGTTCCCGGGCACAGGGGCCCTTTGTTAGAATCAATTGTGCTGCCATTCCAGAAGGTTTGCTGGAAAGTGAAATGTTTGGACATGAAAGGGGGGCTTTTACTGGCGCGGTAAAACGAAAACTGGGAAAATTTGAACAGGCGCACAAAGGAACGATATTTTTGGACGAAATCGGTGAAATGGAACTAAATATGCAGACAAAGCTGTTAAGAGTACTGCAAAACGGCTGTTTTGAGCGGGTGGGTGGTGAGGAAACCATTCGAGTTGATGCTAGGATTGTTGCTGCTACCAACCGAAACATGGAACAAATCGTCAAGGCAGGAGAGTTTCGGGAAGATCTATACTACCGCTTGAATGTAATTCCGATACAATTGCCGACCCTTAACGAAAGGAAAGAAGATATTCCCCTTTTAGTAGATTACTTTCTGAGAAAATATTGCCGCGAATTTGGTAAGCAGATTATGGGAATTAAAAAGGCTGCCATGGATGTTCTTATATGCTATGATTGGCCGGGAAATGTACGAGAACTGCAAAATATTATGGAAAGAATGGTGGCGCTGACTGATAGCTCCTATATTGAACTAGATGACATACCTGACTGCTGTTATTGCATGGAAACACCAAAAATTAGTGTTGAGGCAGGAAATCTCTATGGGGTAATCATGCAGGGCGAATTATTTTCATTGGCTGAGTATGAAAAACACATCATCAAAGCTGCTCTCGAAAAGCATGGCAGCTATACAGCTGCCGGTAAAGCCCTGGGAATTACTCATAAAACAGTAGCGGCTAAAGCGCAAAAATATGGAATCGATAAATAGAAAACCGTGATATCCACTAACAGGAAAGCAGTGTAGGGAAGGGGAACTTAGTACTATGTCAGGATATTTTGGTGAATTTTTTGGTACAATGGTGCTGATTATATTGGGCAACGGCGTAGTGGCTAATGTTGTTTTGAGCCGGACAAAGGCTGAGGGTGGTGGATGGATGGTAATTACTTCCGGTTGGGCCTTTGCTGTGACTATCGGTATATTTTGTGCGAATGCCACTGGGTCTGTCCAAGCTGATATCAACCCCGCATTAACACTAGCAAAACTATTGATGGGTATTTATCAGCCGACCCAGGCTATTTATATTATGTTTTGCCAAGTTGTTGGAGCATTTGCCGGGGCATGTTTGCTTTGGCTTCATTTTTGGCCTCATTGGGCAGAAACGGAAGATAGCGGTTTGATATTAGCGGTATTTTCTACTGGGCCGGCTATTCGCCACAATCTAGCCAACTTATTCTCAGAAGTTATGGGCACTGTTATGTTGATTGTACCTGTGTTTGCCATATTTTCGAAAAATGTCGGAAATATTCCGCCGGGAATAGGTGCTTATTTAGTCGGGATTTTAGTATGGTCAATCGGCCTAAGCTTGGGCGGGACGACTGGATATGCTATTAATCCTGCCCGCGATTTGGGGCCGCGGCTGGCCCATGCTATTCTTCCTATTCCAGGAAAAGGCGATTCGGATTGGTGCTATGCATGGATTCCTGTAGTAGGTCCGTTCATAGGTGCTATGCTTTCCTACGTAATTGCCCGGGCTGTTGGCATCATTTAGATACACAGGTACCGAACACCCATGCTTCAAGAATTTTGATCCAAAAATTGAGTTGGTTTTTTTCTGTTTATATCGAGGATTCTTCCGATAATATATTCTGATATCAAATAACATAAGGCTACAGATAAAATCGACACTGAAATATATTTAATCCACACCAAAGCTTCTATCTTTTGTACCATATAGGCCAGCGGTAAAAGAACAAAGTGATGTATATAGTAGATAATATATGAATTAGCAGACACCCTGCGCCAGAGGTACGCATCGCTATTAAAGAAATCCCGGAATAGTACTATAAAACCAAATGTTGCTGCAAGGCAAAAAAATGAGTGAACTAAAGCGTGACCTACTTTAAGCATTACTGGTGTAGTATCGCTAAACACAACTCGATATGCAGTAAAAATGACGAGCATCAATATAGTCGTGAAAAAACAATGTTTAGAAAGCGGATTGTAGCCAGCTTCAGTAAACCATAAGTTGCGCCATGCATGTATTCCTAAGCCAAAGTAACACAAATACAGCAAGATACGTGTCGGTTGAATATGGGCTACATAGGCTGCACTTACCCACTCATCTACCTGGAAATAAAGATTGGCAACAAAGAAAGTTATTGCAGTCACTATGCCAAACAGTAAAAAATTTAGTAGGGGAGGCGATGAAGGTAAAGTTTTTCTTTGAAAAGAGGATGGTGCAAATTTATATACAACAATGAGCAACAAAAAAAACCACGCTAACACACCCAAAAACCAATATTGTGCATGATTAAAAATAGGAGGTCCAAAAAAGTTTGCCCAGAAAGAAATATAGCTTGGCGGTGTAGCAGTACGGCTAAAGGGAATCGAATAGGTAATCAATGGCGCAAACAGCAACACGCCGACTACCCAGGGAACAACAATCCGGAAAAATTTGCTGCGCCAAAATGCGGCTGTGCCTTTCTTTATTAGTGCAGGCAATGCAAAATATCCCGCAATGAAAAACAGTATTGGCATAATAAATACGTCGGTAGTCATTACAAAAAGATCAAACAGTGGATTTTTTTTTATATCAATTACATACCACCATTCTGGTGGTTTAGTCGTATAACCGATGGCAACATGAAAAATAACAACCATCAAAATAATAAATCCCCGAAGATTATCAAAAAAATACATTCTACTAGTATTACCCATAAAAGCACCTCTCTCTATTGTTGTATAAAACTTTTATGCGCAATATTTATGCCAAATTATAAGGGCATGTTCCTTACCCTCAATACTATAAGCATATACGGACTGTTTTTAAAGATCGGCCACTAGCTGGCTACTAAATAGATAATCCCGCAACGGGTAAGAAATACCCGTTGCGGGTAATTTTTACCCGTTTTTTACATTGTATTTATGATAGTAAACACCTGCTGTTCCATATGACAAAAGAATACGATATATGATAAAGTAGGTATAAATTATATGTTATAATTTATACCTCGATAGTTGGCTGACATAATAATTATTATTGTCTCAGGAGGGTGGAAAATGAAACGTTCGTTAGGTATAAAACAAAAGTTAGTTATGTATACTACCTTGTTCCTTGCTGCTGCTGTTTTGGCAGTTGCGGTGCCTGCACTTTATTTCTTCACGGCAAATATGGAAAAAGAGCTCGAACTGCAAACAAACCAAGGGTTAGACGGTCTAAATACTATATTAGAAGGTTATAAGAGCGATGCGGCCATTTATGCGACGCTTTTCAGCCGCCACCCCGAGGTTATTAAAGCAGTGGAGGCGAAGGATTCGGCTGCGCTAGTACGGATTATGGGACCACTGGCTAAAGAGGCTAAACTTGACTCGGTTACTGTGTCGGATGAAAAGGGCGTGGTGATCGCCCGGACGCATGACACGAAAAAAGGTGATAGTGTGATGAATCAGCTCAATGTGCAGAAGGCTCTCAAAGGCACGACTTTTGCAGCCATTGAGTCAGGCACGGTTGTAAAGCTATCGGTTCGGGCTGGGGTGCCAGTGTATAATGCCGAGGGACGTGTTATTGGCGTAATAACACCCGGGTACAATGCTAGTCGGGATGAGATTGTCGACAAGGTCAAGCAGATGTTTGGCGTTGATGTCACATTATTTCTGGGCGACGAACGGATTGCCACAACGATTATCGAAGATGGTCAACGGGTAATAGGCACTAAACTGAATCCTGTAATTGCCGAAAAGGTGCTGAAGCAGGGGCAAAAATATGTTGGTCGTGCTGAAATTATCGGCAAGGAATACATAACGACATATGTGCCATTGATGGGGCCGGAAGACAAACCCATTGGGGTACTGTTTGCGGGTCAAAATATTTCAAAACTTAACGTTGAAAAAAATAAAATGCTGCTGAGCATTGGTGCGATTGCGCTTTGTGCCTTAGGGATTGGAATGTTTTTCACCTTTTTATTGGCTAAGGGTATTACAACTCCTATCAAGCACTTGGTGGAAGGCGTCGGTAAAGTGGCTGCAGGCGATCTTACCCAAAAAGTGGCGGTTACTTCCAGCGATGAAATCGGTGTGTTGGCTGGTCACTTCAACGTCATGGTGGAGCAACTAAAAGCGTTAGTGACACGCGTGAGTGGTATAGCAGGAAACTTGTCCGCCGCAAGTGAAGAACTTACAGCCAGCGCTGACCAGACAGCCCAGGCTGCCAATCAGGTTGCTATTACCATTAGCGAAGTCGCGAATGGTGCTGAAAAGCAGCTAAAAGCGGTTGATGATACTGCTGTAGTCGTAGATGAAATGTCAGCAGGGATACAGCAAATTGCGGTTAACGTCCATACGGCTGCCGATACTTCAAAAAGATCGACTGATTCAGCTCAAGCGGGCAGCGCGGCTGTGGAAAAAGCTATAACCCAGATGAGGCAGCTTGAAGACACTGTTATCAATTCAGCCCAGGTGGTCACTAATCTAGGGGAACGATCTAAGGAGATTGGACAAATTGTCGATACTATCTCTGGCATCGCGGGGCAGACTAACCTGTTGGCTCTAAATGCTGCCATAGAGGCGGCGCGGGCAGGCGAACAGGGGAAGGGCTTTGCAGTTGTAGCAGATGAAGTTCGAAAATTGGCCGAACAATCAAATGATGCGGCAAAACAGATCGCCGGACTGATCTCCATAATTCAACAAGATACTGACAGTGCGGTAGTGGCGATGAACGAAGGAACCAAAGAAGTCCGTGTTGGTACGGAAGTGGTGAGTGAGGCAGGCCAATCCTTCAAAGAAATATTCCGATCAATCACTGAAGTAACGACCCAAATCAGTGGAATATCGAAGGTCACAGAGCAGATGGTGAGCGGTAGCCAGCAAATAGTAACTGCAGTACGCGATATTGATGTCATATGTAAGGATGCAGCAGGGCAAACACAAACAGTATCTGCAGCTACTGAAGAGCAGTCTGCCACTATGGAAGAGATTGCATCTTCGAGCCAAGAGTTAGCTAAGATGGCAGAAGAACTGACAGAGACCATCAGCACGTTCAAGATATAAAGGGTGTCAAGTACAAAACCCGGCACAGGCGACCGTCATACAACGCTTCGCCGCTGGCGCTTAACCTCCGCTTATGCATAACGGCCACCTGTGCCTCCGTACTGTTTACGCCTGGTGGCACCCCACGTAACTCCCGTAACCCCCTGGCCTTTGCCGGAAAAAGCGTTCCGCAGGAGAAAAGCCGGGCGGTATTCCGTTAAGAAATCCGTACTGTCTGAGCGTAGCGAGTTTACGAATTTTAGGAATATCGTCCGGCTTTTCAGCTTTTGGAGGCTTGGGGCCTAGACCTTTTGTTACTTTGGGGGCAATGCCAAAAGTAAAACCCCTTTCTTTGTATTCGATTGACTGGATATCTGATGTGCGCAAATCCCAAGGCCCACGATAGCGGGTTTTGGGATTTGGTCAGGACGGCAGTGATAAGTAAAGCAGCCTCAGTCGGCTGGAAGTCCGACTGAGGCTGCTTTACTTACTTTATTATCAATTAGTCTTCCGGATAAATCATCTGATCAGGAGCTACATTGCAACGCTTTGCCCAAGGGTAATAGATGAATGCAGTTGCAAGTAAGCCAACAATCCAGGAAATATCGGTACCTCCTAACATCTTGGTAATGGGGCCTGTGTACATGGCTTGAGCCATGAATGGGATTTGTATCAATACGCCGATAAAATAGGATACAAGCGCAGGTGCATTCCATGCGCCATAACGTCCTTGGGGATCATATAAGGCAGGAACATCAATGTTTTCTTTTGAGATCAAATAAAAGTCAATGAGATTAACAGAACTCCACGGGGTGAAAACCATGAGCAGAACCAAGACAAAGTTCTTGAAAAGATTGAGGAAATCTTTGCTAGCAAAGAGGGCAATACAGACCGAAGCCGTGATCATTGCCACTATGAAAAAGGCACGTTGAGTTTTCGAAGCACTTTTTTTACCACTAAGCGCAGTAGTGATTGTCAATAACGACATGAAAGAACCATAGGCATTAAGCGTATTGACTGTTAGTTTGCCGATGACTATGACCATATAGATCACAACGGCAATCATTCCGATTCCCGCTAGTTCACCTAAATAACCTACCTGGTTTTTTAGGAAATTTCCGCCGTACCCCGCAAGGCTGGCGGCACTAATAATAACGCCAAGTGTCATCGCCCATTGGGTGCCAATTACAGTTCCGAGAAATGTATTCCAGAATGTGGCCGATTGGGGTGTGCTGCGCGGCAGATAACGGCTGTAGTCTGCGACATAAGGACCGAAGGTGAGCTGCCAGCCTGCCGAGAGAGAAACAGCCAATAGGAAGGTGGTCAATTCGAAAGGCTTTACACCAAATAGAGAGGCAACAGGGAATTTTACAAATGCCATGATTGTAAGATAGCTAAAGCCGAGAAGACCTGTGATGGTAGCAATTCTGCCTAGGACATGGATATATTTATAGCCAAGAAGTGCCAATAACACGGTGAGGCTGCCAAAGATTATAATACCAACAGCTGGCGTTTGGACGCCGAGGATGCCGTTTATAGCCTGTCCGGAAAGCACTGTGCCGGTTGTAGCGAAACCGAGGTACATAAGTACAGCTAAGACAAGGGGTACAATCGCACCAAGGACACCAAATTGCGCACGACTGGAGATCATCTGCGGCAAGCCCAAACGTGGTCCTTGCGCAGAGTGAAGGGCCATAACAGCACCTCCCAAGATATTACCAATAAATAGGCCGATGCAAGCCCAAAGAGCGTCAGCGCCAAAGACTACAGCCAAAGCGCCGTCCACCACACTAGTAACCTGCATGTTTGCTCCGAACCAGAGTGTGAATTGACTGAATGGAGTGCCATGCCTTTCGTGATCAGGAACCATATCAATAGAATGTGTTTCAATCAAACCTTCTTTTTCTTGGGCCACTACTTTCACTCCTTTTTTCATAACTGCTCAATCATTGATTGAACAGAACTTAAGTCTTTTTTTGATCAAATTATGCTTGATCTTAATAAAATCTCTTCTTCTGGAGAACTCCTTCCGTAACATATTTGAATTTTATTTGATGCTTAAATTATAGTATAAGCAGAAGCTGTCTAAAAAACGTCGATTTTTGTTTTATTGAATCATCATTTATAGCTATGCTGTCCGAAAAAGTGGTATTATGATAAAAAAAGAATGGATGTAAAAAAGTTAGTGGTGAAGCGTTATCATTGCATCACCTACCTGCGGCAGAATATAGATCAAACTTTTTTATTGGAGTTGAGTTTATGGGTAAATTACGTGTGATTATGTTTGGAACTCCGGCTATTTATTGGAATGAGCATAAAATGAATTTTCCATTTGTCAAAATGGAGGCTATGTTATATTATCTTTTGGTTGTTGGTGAAGTCACCCGGGAAAAGTTAGCCACAATGTTTTGGGGAGAAATGGATGATGCTGTTGCCAAAAAAAACTTGAGTAATACTATCTATTTAATTAAAAAGACTATGTCTACCGCGTTGTTAATTACACCAAATCGCACAACGATTGCCGTCAATCCAAGCCTTATTGATAGTACCGATGTAGAATTACTTAATACACTGGAAGTACAAGATTTTTTGGATAGATGCCAAGGGGATTTTTTAGATGGGTTTTACTGCAAAAATACGGATGCCTTTGATGAATGGGTCATTTTGGAACGTGAGCAGTTTAAAGAACAAATAACAGCGCGTCTTACTAAAAACATTAGTAAGCTTATCAATGATAAAAATTATACTATTGCCAAAAAAAATATTAAGCAGTTAATCAAATTGGATGAATATAACGAAGGTGCTTACCGTTTATTAATGAAAATTTACGAACGGGAAGAAGTCTTTTATAAGGTTATTGAAATTTACCACGATCTTGAAAAGAAATTGGAGAAAGAGTTAAATCTGCAGCCCAGTACCAAGACCCAGGAAATAGTTAAGCGTGTAAGAGAAAAAAAGATTGTTACAACAATAACTCCGGAGTTTCCGGATAAGGAATGGTTTTTCGGTAGAGACATGGAGTTGCAGGTTTTGCGTGTTGCTGTTGATCATTTTTGTTTAAAACGCCATAAGCGGCAAATGATTCTTCTGCAGGGGGAGCAAGGGGTTGGCAAAACGGCGATTGTAGAGCGTCTGTTTGAAAATGGTTCGGCCGATAATTTAAGTGTTTTACGGACAAAGTGCTATCAAGCAGAATTAGCTTATGCTTATAAAGCGTGGAGTAGTATTTTTATACAGGTGATGAACCTGTTAAAACAAGATAAAATTACGATTCCGCCATTATGGCATAGAGTAATGTCTTATTTTTTCCCTGCCCTGGAAACAAGTGAGGCTTCTGCCGGACAAGAATCTTTTATGGTGGCTTACGAATTTAATCCGACAATGGTTGAGGAAATTATGTGCGGTGTCTTAGGCCGACTGACTAAACAGCGGCAGGTTATTATAGTCATTGATGATATTCATTGGATGGATAGTCAGAGTTTGGCAGTATTACATCAAGTTTTGCGCCTTCATGGTGCTCGAATTTTTTGTATTGCGATATGTCACAGTGAATATATAAGTCAGATCGAAAAGTTTTTGTGGGATTTTGAACGGGATGACATGATCGAGAATTTTATGGTTGAGAGATTTAGCTTTGAAGATGTGGTCAAATTATTGGAAGCAAAACTACCTGCAAATAAAATCAATGTGGAGCTGCAACATAAATTGTATGAGTACACCGGTGGGAATGCGTTATTTTTAATGGAATGCTTACATCTGCTGGAGGCGGGACAAGAATTGGGCAGTGGTTCTCTGCGGCTGCAAAGTGTACTGAAAGAGCGGATTGGCAATCTTTCAGATAATGCCCGTAGAATACTTGAGGTAGCATCCATCTTTTTCAAATACTCTAGTTATAACGAATTGTTAGCTGTCTCTAAGATGGATGAATTAGCAGTGGTTGAAGCTATTGAAGAGTTAGAACGAAAAAAATTGATAGCCAAGACAGATAGTTCGCTGCACCAGGGACTTATATACACCTTTTACAATTTACAGATTCAGAGCTTCGTGTATCAACAGATGTCGGTACCCAGGCGAAAATTGCTTCATAAGTGGGTGGGCTTGGAGTTAGAAAGGCAATTTCATAGCAAACTGGAGACTAAAGATATTTACGAATCAATTTTATATCATTACACTCAAGCTGATGAAAAAATCAAAGTTCTTGAATACACAGTAAGGCTGGCTGAAAAATATTTCTGCCCGCAATATGAGTTGTTTCCAGAACTAAATGATTGCTATCCTGCCGGTTACAGCAATTTTAGAGAAAGTCGCCGTCAAACTATGGGCTATCTGGAGAAAATTGCCGAATTGCTCAATCGTATGGCAGCGGAGACGGTTGATGTTGGACAGGTAGCTGTTTATCAAGTTGCGTATTGGGAAATGATGGGGCGCCATTATATTTGGCGTGGCGAGCATGTAGCAGGCATAAAAATGATTCATAAATTGTTGCGATTGGCTTCCACCAGAGGATTTCAGGATTATATAGGTAAGGGTTATCAACAAATGATATTTTTAGGTATTCAAGTTAGCAGACCCAGTATTATTAAAAAATTCGCTGAAAAACTGTTGCATATGGCAGAAAAGGCCAACTTACTGGAAAAAAAAGCAGCAGCTTTACGTTTTTTAGGAATTGCTGCGGCTTTAAACGGAAACTCGAAGCAGGCAGAGCAGTATTATCGCCAGTCTATTGGGCTATTTAAAAAATTGGATATACGGAATAACTGCTATGTTCTGAACATTGCTGCTAGTTACAATTACATTGGAAACTTGCGGCGCGATGCTCTTGCTATGCAGGAAGCTCTCAACTATTACGAGCAAGCGGTCAAAATTGCAGGCCACAAAAGGATTAGTGAAGGCGTGGCCGTGTTTTACATCAATGCCGGATATACTGCCTTTAAACTGGGCGATAATGACAAGGCACGCCAATATTTAGCAGAAGCGTTGGCGGTAGGAGATGGTTTTGGCGATTATACGGGGTATTGGTGCTCACGGAGTTACTGTACGCTATACTGTGTACTGGCCATCATTGCCGTCCAGGAAAATCGTTGTCACGAAGGGCGAATGTATTTGAGTAAAGCCGATGAATTTTTAAATAGATATCATGATCATTATCAAACCGGACTGGTATTACAAACAAAAACAAAAATTAGACAGGTAATGGATAGAAATCATATTGTGGCTGATGTTTTTGGCGATTATTTGACGCTGTCAGCTTTAGAATATTATAAGCAGGCGCGAACTGTTTTTAATAAGTCGGGCGGAGCTTTAGATATGCAATCCTTGGATGAGGTCATGTCAGGCTTTTCTTGAAAGATTTGATTAGTAATGTTTACTGATAATCTTTATTATCGCTAATGGGAATAATTTATGTACCAAACAACTGTTCCGTGCTATAATAAACATAGCGATTTAGAAAGCTGGTGTAAGCTATGTATGACCCCAAAGAGTTGTGGAAAGAAGTTGAACAGTTACAGGGAATACTTCATGAGACTATTGGTAAAAAAGGTGCTAACTCACCTGACGCGATTCGGGCAATTCAAGCATTCAGGAATAAGATGCAGGAATATAATGATTTAATCAATCGTCGTTAATTAACCCTTGATAAAAGAGCAACTACGTGTTAAAATAAGATAAATTAATAATTTAGGTCAATGCAGACCTCCTGAGCTTTTGCTCGGGAGGTCTTTTTTCTTAAGCTACCTTGTTTTTGCTAATCATAAAGATCTGGACAGAGAATTGAGATTGTGCTGATATCTCAATGAATTGGAGCGATTTACGATGAAAATACCAGATGCAGACTTAAAGCAAGAAATTGCGCGCGTCAATAACAATGTAAATCTTTCACTGTTTGGAACAGGCTTGCGAAAACAACGGGTAACCATTGTAGAAAACAAGATTATTATTACCGCCGATCATAAGCGCGTTCCTGCGCTGGCTGCACTTGACCAAAGTGACCGAATGTCCTCACGCTTAGCAGATGTTGCGATATTAGACGAGTATAAACGACGCCTCAAGGAAGAGTTTATAAATCAAATAGGGCTGCCGGTGGTCTGCGTTCTAAAAGATTACGCGCCCGATTATGAATTGGCAGTGACGTTTATTTTGCTTAAGGATGCTTTAATAAAAACGTAAGATCGCGAAGGAACATACTAATTATTATGTAATTTCCACAGTTTGAATGATCTAATGGAATGTCTATAGGTGGGTCGTAGGAACTCAAAAGAGAGCCGAAAGCTACCGCTTTTTGGAATGTTGATGAGTACGTAGAACAAGCGTACTCATGTAACATGACTTAGCGGTAGCTTTGTTTTTTTATTGGGACAAGTATAAGCCTGTAAACGCCGGCAAGCAATAGTATAGCTGAAACACAACTTGTTCACCGATCGAGGAGGTAATTATCTTGGCTGAGATTATTAAAGTAAAAGATGTTTTAAATGCATTAGACAAAATAACTGGCGGCAGATGTGTCAAGAATCTAGATGATATATTCAGTGGCAAGAATAAATTTGTGATTATGAAGTCATCCAATATTCCTGGTAAAGAATGCATGGAAATGCCTGGTCTTATTTGTGGGAACTTAGAGGCAACCGTAAAGAAGCTTGCAGTAACCATGACACTTACCGAGTGTAATATTGAGTTAGCAGGTGCTACCGGTGTTGATGCTATTATTGCGCATCATCCGGTGGTGGATGCTGCCAATTCCGGTGGTGTTACGATGAGAGGGTATTTAAACTTGTATGGTTTATCGGTTTTTGAATTACATGAAGCTTTTCACGGTCTGCACCCTGGCATTGCTTATATCCACGGTCACAAGTCTTTCCGTGTCGATATTGCTTACGGCAAGATACCAGGCAATATCCTGTATGTTGGCAAAGCCCTGAAGGAGGTACCAACAATCGGGGCTATTTTGGATCGGCTTAATGAATTTATGGGTATGCAGGAAGAACAAAAAATGTTGTTAACAGAAAAAAATGTGCGAAATTGTCATGAAATTTGTGAAACTAATGTGGCTACAGGAGGCAAACTGCTTGTCGGCACGCGAGAAAATAAAGTGGGAACAATTCTTCATATCTTCCCACACACTGGTTTTACGGCACAGCATCTTGAAATGGCGAAGCGAGAACACCCGGAAGCAGATACTGTTATTGCGTCAATAAGCCGAGTTGGGAAAGATAGTGAGCTAGTGAAAAAGGCGGAAGAGCTTGGTCTTAATTTCGTTGTCGGCAATTGTCATGCTATGGAAATTTTGGAAAACGGGTTGCCGCTGGCCATTGCTTTGCAAAAAATACTACCGGAAGTGGAGGTAGTTCTCTTTCGCGAGCGGATTACCTCTACCCCGTTACATAAGGTTGGTACCACCGCTATCCGAAATTATGCGGATTATATTGCCAGCGAATATTTGATAAACAAGGAAGGAGGTAACAAGCAAACTGGCATAAGGTGATCCTGTGACAACCCAATTATAGATTTACAGCAAATATAAAATGTAGGGAGGACAAGACAATGGCAACTATATCTGATCGTTTGGGTAAGCTTCCTTTAGGTAGTTTTCACTATCGGCTCCTGGCACTAATGGGGTCAGGCATTGCATTCGAGGCGCTAGACACAGGACTTATTGCCTTCGTTTTAGCGAAAATGATCGGGGCATGGAGCTTATCCCCAGCCCAAATTGGGTATATCAGCAGCGCTGGCCTAGTGGGCATGGCGGTTGGCGCTATTCTGTCCGGCACGTTAGCAGACCGGGTAGGACGAAAAATGATTTTTGTCGCAACGTTAGGAATTTATGCCGTGGGTACTGGACTGTGCGGTCTAGCCTGGAACTACGAATCCTTACTGGCCTTTCGTTTCTTAGTAGGTGCAGGAATCGGTGGACAGCCACCAGTGGCGAACGCGCTGATGAGTGAGTATGCTCCGGTGAGGCATCGTGGAAAAATGTTGGTGCTGCAAAATAGCAGCTGGGCAATTGGTTGGCTAGTGGCAGCTTTGATTGCCTATCTGATCATCCCCAAATACGGCTGGCAACTTGCCTTTTATATCGGAGCGCTACCAGCACTCATCGTTGTTTACGTGTGGCGAATATTACCTGAGTCGGCCATGTATCTTGTAAGTAGAGGGCGACATATGGAAGCCCACGTACTGGTTTCCAAAATCGAGCAGGAATTGGGTGTTCCGGTAGGTGAGCAGCCGCGTGCTGACGAAATGCTAAGTGTGAGCACACAAAAATTCAGCTTTACCGATCTATGGTCTCCGCTTTATATCCGTCGTACCATTTGCCTATGGGTCTTATGGTTTGGTATGGTGTATTCCTATTATGGTATTTTCACATGGCTGCCCTCACTATTAGTGAAAAGCGGGCATACTCTCATTCGATCTTTTGAATTTCTGTTGTATATGACTCTGGCCCAAATCCCCGGTTATTTCGCCGCCGCCTATTTTGTGGACAAGATTGGGCGCAAGGCGACCATGGGATCCTTGCTGGTCGTCTGTGCTTTGTCTGCTTATATGTTTGGCAGTGCCAAGTCTGCGGATGACATTGTGCTGTGGGGTTGTGTCATGTCCTTTTGCAACTTAGGTGCATGGGGAATAACTCATGCTTATTCTACAGAGCAATATCCTACTCATGCAAGGGCTGCTGGCGTAGGCTGGGCCGCCGCCTGTGGGCGGATCGGTGGCATTGTTGCTCCAATTGCTGTTGGAACTCTAATGACAGGCTCTGATCAGTACGGCACGGTATTTACCATGTTTACCGTTGTGTTGGCGATCATTGCGTTAGACATTATATTCTTGGGAAAAGAAACTATGAATAAATCGTTGGACGAACTGACTGAGAGGCAGCTTATTGACGCTCAGGCGCCTGCGGCCACAAAAAGCTTTGCTTTGGATAATACCAAAAGCTAGTTTAGTTCGATGCTGCTGTTTACATTAGGGGAACTGTTACCACAAATGTTCCCCGTGACTGCCAGTCAATTCGCACATCAGACCGGTTAAGGGGAATATGTGTTGTCATGCCGCTTACTGTGGCTATGTCTAGGCTTACACTAGCAGCCAAGAGACCGGGGTCAAGTATGATATCAGTATTAATTAAGAATGATATTTCAGATAGATCGTTCGGAAGAATTATTCCAATGGATGGTGCAGCTTCGATTGCCTCTGACATACCCGAAGTGCTATAGCGGTTGCTGCGTCCAGACCCTGCGAGGCGCTTATCAGGTGGAATAATACCAGCTAGTAAAAATTCGTCACGGCCAGCCGAATCTGGGTACAGTGTATTCCCTGCCAATGCAGTACTTTCAAAATAATTACTAGGGACTACCGCGATCTCCTTCTGAGTGTTCCAATCAAAGTAATACTTCATTGTTAACTACACCTCCATAAGATTTCCTTATATAAATATGTCATCCCTGCTAATTTTGTTCTTGCAGTGTTGTGAAGCGCCAGTTGCATAGCATATTTTTACTGAAGCGCCATTGTTATAAGGAGTAGCCTTAGTCGCGTGGAACGCAGTTAGAGTGAGAGTTAAGGCTTCAAAAGGAGCGGAAAAAGCGATCGGCATTGAGACGATTAATACCAAAGAAGTATAGTAGGTGAACGTGAGGAGGTGCAGAAATGATGAAGAAAGTAGTAATTGTCGGTGGCGGCTGGGCCGGTTCTGCTGCTGCGTTAGCAGCGCGAAATACTGGTTGTGAGGTAGAACTGTTTGAACGGGCAGATATGTTGCTTGGCACCGGATTAGTTGGCGGAATTATGCGTAATAATGGTCGCTTTACTGCTACGGAGGAAATGATTGCAATGGGTGGCGGGAAGTTATTTGAAATCTGTGATGCATGCTCACGCCATAAGAATATTGAGTTTCCAGGGCATAAGCATGCTAGCTTATATGATGTATCAACCATTGAACCGGCGGTTCGTAGAGCATTGCTGGAGGCTGGGGTAAAAATTCATTTAATGGCTCGCATCAATGATGTTATTGTCGAGGCTGGCAAAGTTGTCAAAGTTATTGCCGGGGTACTGCATAAGGATGAGGAAATGGAAGTTTATGGTGATGGATTTGTTGATGCATCTGGTACGGCCGGTCCCCAAGGTAATTGTATGAAGTACGGCAATGGCTGTGCCATGTGTATTTATCGTTGCCCGACCTTTGGGCCACGTTTCAGCATTGCTGCGAAGGCTGGCGTAAAGGAAATTATCGGAGAAAAAGCCGACGGTACTTTGGGCGCAATGAGTGGATCATGCAAACTTCACAAGGATTCGCTTGCTCCAGAAGTCAAGGAAGAACTCGAAAGAACCGGTGTTTGTGTTATTGCGGTTCCGCCGAATTTGCAAAAAAGCATGGAATCCCTTGGGCAAAAGGCATGCCAACAGTATGCACTAAAGGAATTTGCCGAGAACATTGTTTTATTAGATACTGGTCATGCCAAACTCATGTCGGCCTATTACCCCCTCGAGTTGCTGCGCCAAATACCTGGATGTGCTAATGCCCGATTTGAAGATCCATATGCTGGCGGCATCGGCAACTCTATGCGCTATTTCGGTATGCTACCCCGAGACAATGCTTTGCAGGTACAAAGTCTGAAAAATGTTTTTTGCGCTGGCGAAAAAGCCGGATTACTTGTCGGTCATACCGAAGCAATTGTAACCGGAACACTCGCCGGTCACAATGCTGCACGACTTGTGTTGGGGCTTGAACCAATCCAAATTTCCCAAGAAGTAGCTTGTGGTGACGCTATTGCTTATGTAAATGAAATGATGCAGACAAAGGCAGGACTAACGAAGAAGTATACCTTCTCTGGTTCGGTATATTTTGAGCGTATGAAAAAGAAAAACCTCTATACCACGAACATGGAAGAAATCAAGAAAAAAGTTACTCAGACCAATATGAGTGGAATTTTTGCAGAGAAGCTTGAATAGGCCCCTTTTTGAGCACGTATGCAATTAAGGTTATTTAATGGAGGGCTGTCTGTGGGCAATATAACAGTGGCAAAAAGACTAGACCAGATTGCTTTCGCAGGAATCCGAAAAGTCTTCGAAAAAGCCAATCAATTAGAAGCACAAGGTAAAAAGGTGATTCACTTTGAAATAGGCCGTCCCGATTTTGATACTCCAGTTCACATCAAAGCGGCGGCGAAACAGGCGTTAGACAAAGGCTTGGTCCACTATGCTCCGAATAGTGGAATCCCAGCATTGCGGGAAGCCCTTTCGGCAATGCTTAAAGCCGACAAAGACTTGACTTATAACCCTGATACCGAAATCATAATTACAGCTGGGGGACAGGAAGCTTTGTATGTAAGCTTTTTGAGCATTCTAAATGAAGGGGATGAAGTAATTCTTCCTGATCCCTGTTTTGGCCCGTTTCCCTTGGCAGTGGGCCTGGCCGGTGGTGTCCCCGTTAAAATTGGACTGCAGCCAAGTCAAAACTACGGTTACGATTGGGAGGCCGTTAAGAAAGCACTATCTCCCAGGACTAAGGCAATTGTAGTGAATTCCCCCCATAATCCGACAGGCGGTGTTTGGTCAGAGGAACAACTAAAAACAGTGGCTGCCTTTGCCTGTGAGCATGATCTATGGTTAATCTGCGATGACGCCTATGACCACTTGATCTACGAAGGCTGCCATCTTTCACCTGCTAAATTTCCGGGAATGCGGGAACGAACCATACTATGTGGTTCTCTTTCTAAAACTTATGCAATGACAGGCTGGCGCATTGGCTATATAGCCGCGGTTGAGCCGATCATTGGCGCAGCTATCCGGCTACAGCAGAATATTATGCTGTCACTCTGCACTTTCGCTCAGCATGGAGCGGTGGCAGGACTAACCGGTTCGCAAGACTGCGTCCGTACTATGGCAGCTGAATTTGCTCGCCGCCGTCAGCTGGTACTGGAAATGGTCCGACAAATCCCTGGAATTGAATTGAGTGGAATTCCCAAGGGAGCATTTTATGTCTTTCCCCGCATTACTCTGCCTAACATTACTTCGGCTCAGGTCGCTGACTACTTATTAGATAATGCGGGTGTTGCGGTAGTCGACGGCTTGGCTTTTGGGGAAAGTGGTAATGGGCACTTTCGCCTATCCTATGCGGTGTCGTATGAAGATTGTCGGGAAGGGCTGGAACGTATTGCGGCGGCGATGAAAGTGCTGGCGCAAAACAATAGTTAAGGGGGAGAAATATGCCTATTATAATAAGTGCCATGCCAAAGTGGCGGTTTGATGCGTCGCAGGTTGCCTTGCCTGAAAACTGGGATATTCGGTTTATCAATCCGTCAACAGAGGAAGAATTGATTCTGGCCTGCAAGGAAGCGGAGTATCTGTTAGTGCCGGCTAGTACTCCCGAAATTAACGCCAATGTCCTGCGAAACAGTACTCATATCAAATTGATTCAGAGCGTAGGTGCAGGGTTTGACCGTATAGACACACAAACGGCAGCAGCTTTAAAAATACCGGTGGCCAATGTTCCTGGCCAAAATGCCAAATCAGTGGCTGAATTCACCATTGGCCTGATGATTGCACTTCAGCGGCAGATCCTTGTGGCTGATCAGGAAATAAAAGCCGGCAGGTACGGAGAGATACGAAAAGTTTTATTTAAGCAGGGACTAAGTGAAATAGAAGACAGCAAGATTGGGCTAGTCGGGTTAGGGACGATTGGCCAGCATGTAGCGAGAATTTTACATAGTTTGGGAGCCTCTGTCAGTTACTACGATGGCAGACGGCAACTGCCAGAAACAGAAGCTCAATTGCAGGTAAGCTATAAATCTCTGGAGGCACTGCTGGCAGACAGTGATATTGTGAGCCTGCATGTGCCGCTTAATGATACTACGCGCGGTCTTATCGGCCAACGTCAACTGGAACTTATGTCGCCTGGTAGTTTTCTGATTAATACTGCGCGAGGTGAAATAGTTAATCAGATGGCCTTGGCGCAGATGCTGGAAACCGGCCGCATTGGTGGTGCGGCAATTGATGTCTTTACGCCAGAGCCGCCAGAATTGGAAAACCCGTTGCTGAATCTTTCACCTGCGGCTAGGGATCGGTTGATTGTGACACCTCATATTGCGGGAGTTACCGTCAGGGCAATGCGCAAGATGCTGCAGGCTAGTCTGGAAAACATTGCGCGAGTCATAAACGGTCAATCGCCGACAAATATAATAAATAGATAAAGGCCTAAGCGATAAAGCCAAGGGAAATTGGTTACATTCTGATGCATAGTGAAGCAGGAATCTGACCCTATTCGACTTATTGAAAGTATCCTAAGTTTGGTATGCAGGCGCTCTGCAGTTTGAGCAGTAGCGGGACATACCGGAATGATACTATGCGAGAGCGGAAGGGATTGGATATCTTGAAAACAGTATTGATCACATCTAAAGAATTTGGCAGCCAAATCGATGGGCAGCATAGAATAAACCTGGAGCAGTATTTTGCCGAAAACGGTTGGCAGATTGTATGGAATTTGGCAGGTTCTGCGATGAGTGCCAGAGACATCATCCAGCAGGATATCAGGCATAGGCTTGACGCAATTTTGGTTTATTCCAGTTCAGATGAAATTAGCCACGAGGTTTTCAAACACTGCCGGAATTTGAAAGTGGTATCCCGGCATGGTGTGGGTATCGAGAATATTGATGTCCTGGCGGCTCAACAAGCAGGCGTGGAAATTAAAACAACTGCCAAAATGCCTGGATATGAGACAGTTGCAGATTTAACCTTTGCGTTGATGTTGTCTTTGGCAAGGAAGGTGCCGCAGATTGACGCTACATTACGAAAAAGCGGCTGGTATCGCCCTGTCAGCAGCGATGTTTGGGGAAAAACGCTTGGGATATTTGGCTTAGGACGTATTGGAAAGGCGGTTGCTAAACGGGCTAAAGGCTTTGATATGAAGATTTTGGCTACCACGCGCCACCCTGATGCTGCCTTTGTTGCCGCAAACGGGATAACCTTGTGCTCAAGGGAGGAACTGTTGGCCGCAGCTGATTTTGTCAGCTTGCATTGTATGTTACATCAAGAAACCAAGCACATGATTGGTGCTCCGGAGTTTGCACTGATGAAATCGAGCGCCTATTTGATTAATACGGCCAGAGCAGGTCTGGTAAACCAAGGTGAGCTCCTTACCGCGCTGAAAAGCAAAACAATCGCCGGTGCAGCCATTGATGTATTCGAAAATGAACCGGCAGTGAATGATCCCATCATCGCGGAAGGCTTGGATAATGTTGTGGCAACCACGCATGTTGGCTCATATACGGTGGACTCTCTGAAGCGGATGGACTTTCTGGTGGCAGAGAATATTGTAGAAGCAGTATGATAACTACCAGATAAATGGTAATAATGTATTGAAAGCGGGGAACAACTTGATAAAATTGGTATGGTAGAGGCGCGAGACGCAATAGTACTACAGGGAGCTGGCTGCGATGAACTGTCAGGAAAGGGCGGATTGCCGAAGTGTTGGGAATGCTAATTCCTGGCATTGGGGCCGTATTCAACAGGTACGGCACTGTCATCTTCGGATGGTGAGCTATCGCACGAGGGTAAGACTCCTCTTCACTATGCCGGCAGCCTCTAAAGTATATGGTGGCTGCCTTTTTTCTGTAGTTTGTCAGAAGGTATGATTACATTTCCGACAAAAAACTGACAAAACCTAGCCTGCCATAGTAGAATCTCAATTAATTTAGGAGGTGAAAGTATGAACTGGGATAATATGCCGCTATTAGTCATTCTGGTACTGTCGGTTATTGGAAACAACAATTCCGTGGCTTTAGCCGTTTTGGCGCTGTTGCTAATAAAATTAATGGGTTTGTCATCCTGGTTTCCTAGTATTGAAAACTATGGACTAAATATTGGTATTACCATTTTGACAATGGCAGTGCTAACGCCTTTGGCACAGGGGCGAATTTCCATAGGAGAAATGCTAGTTGCTTTCAAAACGCAGGCTGGTGTGATTGCCATAATTGTTGGGTTGATTGTATCTTGGGTGGCAACCCAAGGCATGTATTTTTTGAAGGCGTCGCCTGAAACTACGACTGCTTTGATTATCGGTACAATCGGCGGTGTTTGTTTTTTGCACGGTTTGGCGATTGGCCCACTTATTGCCGGCGGCGTAGTAGCCATGATATTAAATTTATTGAATTTGTTTAAATAGTAAACCTTTATATTTCGCAGTAAAGAAGTTTGCAGGCGTAGGAGGTGGATGAATTGGCAGAAAATAAGAAATGGCCACCACCTATGTATTGGTGGCAGCCGATTTCTTCATATGTTTATTTAAGTTCCGCTTTACATTTGGCGCTAATTATCAACCCAACAGCTACCAACAGTATAAGAAATGAGTAACCTGCTAGGGCTGTCTGAAAACTGGTATATGTTGCAATTTGGGTTATTGTCGGAGGGCCCAAAAACATCCCGATACCCCAAAAAAGATAATATGCTCCCGAAATCGTACCCTTTAAATAGGTAGGCACGATTTCAATCAAAAATCCCATTGATGCGAGATAAAAGACGCCCATACCCAAACTTGCAACCGTTAGTGCAAATAATAGTAAAGGAACACTTAAGAAGGGGCTGATAATCATTCCGCCAGCAGCAACGAAAAGCCCGATAATCATAAATATATTCCAGCCAAATCTAGTTGATAATGAGCCGGTAATAATTTGCGATAGGCTTATTGACACATAGAACAATGAGAAGAACACTCCGATATCAAGCAAGCTTAAGAATTTTTCTTGCAATAAGAATGCGGGTATTGTTGTAAGGAAAATCCCAATCAGTTCATTCCTTCCAGGCATCTGTTTGGAAGGATTTTTTATTTTCGGCAAGAAAATAAACGGTGAATTTAACAGTAAATGTCCCTTTCATGCATGCAAAAAGCGCATTTGTCCATTGATGATATACAGAAAAGAGCATTATAATAATCTTGGTACCTCTTTTAAATTTAACATCTATAGGATCTATTTTTATCAAGAGGTAAATTTGCAAAAATAGGAGTTGTCTTTTGCATGTTCAAATCTTTATTTTTTGTGATCAGTAAAATTAGCTTAGTCAAACAAATAGTTCTTGGTCTTGTCCTTGGTCTTATCGTTGCACTGTATGCACCAGACCTTGCCAGCCGGGTAGCCCTTTTGGGGACCTTATTTGTTGGTGCTTTAAAAGCTGTGGCACCACTATTAGTGCTAGTCCTCATTATGAGTGCTCTGTCTAGTCAAAAGCAAGGCGTAGAAACCAATATGAAATCTATTATATTTTTATATATTCTTGGTACTTTTTCCGCTGCTTTTATTGCCGTGACAGCAAGCTTCCTCTATCCAGTAGACCTCAAGCTTGTTGCTAATGCGTCAGATGTAACACCGCCAAATGGTATCGTTGAAGTATTGCGTACTCTTGCTTTGAATGTTGTTGATAATCCAGTAAAGGCATTAATGACTGGTAATTATATTGGCATTCTCTCCTGGAGTATTGTTTTTGGTATTGCACTTCGCCATGCCAGTGAAACAACCAAAGAAGTGATCAATGGTTTTTCCAATGCGGTATCGCAAGCCGTACGTTGGGTTATCCGACTCGCCCCAGTGGGTATCTTTGGTCTAGTAGCGGATTCTATCTCTCGACATGGCATCGAAGCTCTTATTGGCTATGGCAAGCTACTCGTACTTCTAATTGGGTGCATGCTTTTTGTTGCGTTGATTATCAATCCACTTATCGTATTTTGGAAAATTCGTAGTAATCCCTATCCATTGGTATTTACCTGCCTCCGTGAAAGTGGTATTTACGCTTTCTTTACGCGTAGCTCTGCAGCGAATATCCCTGTAAACATGAACCTTTGTAGAAAACTTGACCTTAACCCAGATACGTATTCTGTATCTATTCCGCTTGGCGCAACAGTCAACATGGCTGGTGCGGCTGTAACTATTTCCGTACTTTCCCTGGCAGCAGTACATACCCTCGGTATTCCTGTTGATATCTGGACTGCTTTACTTCTCAGTATTGTGGCTACGATTGGTGCTTGCGGTGCCTCTGGCGTAGCCGGTGGATCGCTGCTGCTTGTACCGATGGCCTGTGCACTCTTCGGTATTAACAATGATATCGCGATGCAAGTTGTTGGGGTAGGCTTTATCATCGGTGTATTGCAGGACTCCTCCGAAACAGCTCTCAACTCCTCCACAGATGTACTCTTTACCGCGGCTGCAGATATCGCCAGATGTAAAAGGCAAGAACAATTACAAATGCAAGAAGAATTATAAAATAAAATAGGGCCAGCTGTTTACCAGCTGGCCCTATTTTATTGCCATGATAAAGCAATTCTAAAGGAGAACTAGTTACCTGGGGAATACTATGTAATTTCTATTATAATAAACATAAGAAGTAGCTTTATTTTGTTATACTGCATATTAACCAGAGTAGTAGCGCTGTCCCGACAGGAACAACTACCAAAGAGCCTATTACCGACAAGACATCTAAAACCATGATAATCCCCCCGGTACATCATATGCAGGAGGGCAGTTATTGAGAATCCAAAATAGATGCCTGGTTTTTTATTGTAATTTTAGTTGAAAACAAGGAAATACAGGAGCCGTAGGCAGAATGTATAAATATAGCAGTGATTCCGAAAAATTAGTATGTGAGCATTTGTAGTAAATCTAACATTGTTTCATTCACAATAAATAGGAGATGATAGGATGAATATTTCGTTGGCAGACATAAAAAAAGCCAGGGAAACGCTGACCGGGGTTGCTGTACGGACAGAGCTAGCCTACACCAATACGCTGAGTGATATGACAGGTAATAGTGTTTATTTAAAAATGGAAAATCAACAGCGTACAGGGTCTTTCAAGCTGAGAGGTGCGTACAATAAAATTGCAAATTTAAATGAAGCTGAGAAGAAAACTGGAATCATTGCTTCGTCTGCAGGCAATCATGCGCAAGGGACAGCTCTCGCAGGCACACTTTTTGGTATTTCGTCCACTATTGTTATGCCGAAAAGTGCCCCCTTGTCGAAAATTAAAGCAACGCAAAGCTACGGCGCCAACGTTGTTCTTCATGGGAGTGTTTATGATGAAGCTTATGCGGAGGCGCGGCGTATTCAAGCGGAAAAACAATTGACGTTTATTCATCCCTTCGACGATCCTATGGTTATTGCCGGTCAGGGGACAATTGCTTTAGAAATATTGGAAGATTTGCCTGATGTCGAAGTCATCGTTGTACCGATTGGCGGCGGCGGGTTGATTTCAGGTATCGCTATCGCCATTAAGAATCTAAAGCCCAACGTAAAAGTTATTGGCGTTCAGACGAAAAATATGCCATCAATGCTTGAGGCTATTGCACAAAAAAAGATTGTCACTTGTAACGGCTGTCCCACTATTGCCGATGGAATCGCAGTGAAAACTCCTGGCGAGATAACCTTTGAACTTGTCCAGCGCTATGTTGATGATATTGTAACCGTAGACGAAGAGGAAATCGCGAGTGCGATATTGCTCTTGATGGAGCGTGTCAAAACGATCTCAGAAGGATCAGGCGCTGTTGCTGCTGCCGCAGTACTAAACAGACTACAGGAATACAAAAACCGCAAAATAGCAGCAATTATTAGTGGCGGTAATATTGACGTAAACATGATGTCTCGCATCATCAATAAAGGCTTGACGAAATCGGGACGTAAAGTAATCTTTAATATGGTGATTCCGGACAAACCTGGTTCACTATGGAAATTATTGCAATTGACAGCTGAAACAGGTGCCAACGTGCTGAACGTTACCCACCACCGGGAAAGCCGCGGTGTCGCACTCGGATATGCGACTGTGGAATTAGAGTTGGAGACTGCCGACCAAGCGCAAATAGATGCCATAAAATATCTGATGGAACAACAGCAGTATTGTGTAAATATTGTATGATCAACAGGGGTTGAGAGTGAGTGCTTTATTACGAGGAGAGTACCTATGTCAGAAGTAACAATTAGAGGAGTTCAGCTGAAAGATGTAGAGCGTGTAACTGAAATCGAAGCAATTTGTTTTCCCGAAGCAGAAGCAGCACCACGAAAATCATTTGAAGATAGAATTACTGCGTTCCCAGAATGCTTTCTGGTAGCTGAGACGGAGGGGCATTTAATCGGATTTATCAACGGATGTATCACCAACAGTGCTGTTATCCATGATGAACTATTTTATACTACAGAGCACCATATACCAGAGGGGAAAAACGTAGCTATCTTTGGACTGGATGTAATTCCTGCCTACCGAAAACAGGGGATTGCAGCTCTCTTAATGAATCACTTTATTCAGTTAGCCAAGAATACTGGTCGAAAAAGTATTATCCTAACTTGCAAGGCTCAGTTGGTTGATTATTATAAGTCCTTTGGCTATGTGAATAACGGGGTCTCTAAATCTACACATGGTGGAGCAGTGTGGTTTGATATGATACTTGTTCTCTGAACTAGACAGGTACGTGTTTTAGCCCATTATTTCTATTTTTCAAATATTTTCTAAACAAATTCTAAAATTTGGAGTTTAATATTTAAATAGTGGCTTACCACAATAAGGAGGCGAAGGAATTCATATGAAAAGTATAGCAAAAAAGGTTATAATCTACTCAATGGTCGGACTAATGCAAGTGGGTTTATTTGCTACTGTCGTCGAAGCATCACCACGCCATGAGGAACCGCCACGGTATGAGCACCAAAGGGATCAACATCAGAGAGAGTGGGAAAGAGAAAGAGATCATAAAATACACGAGGAAAACAAGCGCCATGAAAGAGAAATGAAGCGGCGCCCGTTTGAGTCGAAGAGGCAGTGGCGTGAAAGACAGAAACATGAAAATGAACGCCACGAAAGGGCAATACATGCGATAATGGAACACAACCGAGATTGGCGTAGGTAACGCTAGATAAGTAACAGTTTTGAGATCAAGGGTGTAAGCGGTGACGGCCTCAATGAATTTTCAAAATAAAAAGACCTGACTCTAATTCCGCGAAGGGAAAAGAGTCAGGTCTTTACTGCGTAAGGTAGTAGTGATTAACTAGGAAATGGTATGCAATTTAAAAATGTTCAGGTATAATTATAGATAGAATTTACATCATGGATAAAGGGAGTGTACTAAATGGAACGAAAACCGACGTCGATTCCCCCTGTCGAAAGATTAGGAAAAATCTCGCCTGTACGTCCCATTCAGTTCTTTAACCAGCTGTCTGACCAAAGTATGCCGCGCAAGAAGAATAAGCTGAAGAATCAACAAGTCGATCAAGCCAATGAGAAGGGTTTGAAGCAGAAAGAGGGCTCAATCGATCTTAAAGCTTAGTATCTTCAGGACTCGCGGGGCGCTTTTTGGTATACCTCATTCAAGACGTAAAGGAGAATTGTACATGAAGAAATTATTAACGGGAAATGAAGCGGTCGCCCGTGGAGCCTTCGAAGCAGGCGTGAAATTTGCGTCTGCCTATCCGGGTACACCCAGCACGGAAATACTTGAGAATATCGCTACCTATAAGAAAGATATTTTGGCAGAATGGGCACCAAATGAGAAAGTCGCCTTAGAAGCTGTTATTGGCGCATCTATCGCTGGTGCGCGCGCCATAGCCTCAATGAAGCATGTCGGAGTAAATGTGGCCGCAGACCCGTTATTTACTTATGCTTATACAGGAGTAAATGGCGGAATGGTGCTGGTTACTGCTGATGAGCCTGGTCAACATTCCTCGCAAAATGAGCAAGATAATCGTAATTACGCGAAGTTTGCCAAGATAGCAATGTTGGAGCCGACAGACAGTCAGGAAGCCAAAGATATGACCAAAGCTGCTTTTGAAATCAGTGAAAAATATGATACACCAGTGTTACTGCGGATGACGACAAGAGTATGTCACTCTAAGGGCATTGTTGCGTGTAAGGACCGGGAAGAGGTTGGTATTAAAGACTATGTGAAAAATACTAAGAAGTATATAACAGTACCAGCTCACGCCAGAATACTGCGACTAAAAGTAGAAGAACGACTGCAAAAACTGCTGGAATTCTCGAACAATACCAGCTTGAATTATATTGAATGGAATAGCAACAAAATTGGCGTAATCGCTTCAGGAGGATGCTGCAGTTACGCTAAAGAAGTATTCGGGGATAGCGCGTCCTACTTAAAACTAGGCTTTACTCATCCGTTGCCAACTGAGAAGATTAAAGAATTTTGCAATAAAGTGGAAAAGGTTTATATTATTGAAGAAAATGATCCGTACATTGAAGAGCAAGTTCGCCTATTAGGCTTTGAGTGTATCGGTAAAGACCTGATTCCCTTCTGTGGTGAATTAACACCTGATGTTATCAGAAAAGCAATTTATGGTAAAGAAAATCCGTCCATTGACTATGATGCAGATAAGGTTGTTCCAAGACCGCCAACCTTGTGTGCTGGCTGTCCGCACAGGGGATTTTTCTATACCATAGGTAAGCGGAAAAATCTTCTGGTTTCCGGGGATATCGGCTGCTATACCTTGGGTTTTGCGGAGCCTTACAATGCGATGGATTATAATATCTGTATGGGTGCAAGCATTAGTGCTGGTCATGGGGCGCAGCAAGTATTTAGCATGCAAGAAAACTTGCCAATGCGGGCTGTCGCTGTTCTTGGTGATTCCACCTTCTTCCACACTGGTATCAATTCGCTCCTGGGTGTAGCCTATAACCAGAGTAATACCATTACGGTAATCCTGGACAACAGAATTACCGGCATGACCGGACATCAGGAAAACCCCGGTTCAGGCTATACCTTACAAGGCAAAGAGACTACTCCGGTAGATATAGAAAAACTGGTAAGGGCCTGTGGGATTGAACAGGTAAAAGTTATTAATCCCAATGATCTTACAACAGTGGAAAACGCGCTGGACTGGGCGCTGAGCTTACATGAACCAGCAGTAATTATCACAAGATGGCCTTGTGTATTAAAGAAATTTTCACCGCAGGATAAAGAAGAGTTTAGGGGAACCTTTACTAAGCGCTGTACTGTGGATGCCGAAGTATGTGTAGGCTGCAGAAGCTGCATTAAAACAGGTTGTCCGGCCATATTCTTCGATAAGACCAGCAAAAAGGCGAATATCGGCCTAGACTGTGTAGGGTGTGAGGTATGCCTCCAGGTTTGTCCGAAACAAGCGATTCGAAAGGAGGAAGCATAATATGGTGAAGAGTATTCTTTTGGTAGGAGTAGGCGGCCAGGGTACCATACTTGCCAGTAAGCTTCTGACAACAGGCCTGATGGAAGCCGGATATGACGTAAAAATGAGTGAAATTCATGGTATGTCGCAACGAGGCGGCTCGGTATCGTCGCAGGTTAGATACGGAGATAAAGTGGAATCTTCGGTTATCGAAGTAGGTGGAGCCGACATCCTGGTATCTTTTGAGAAAATGGAAGCCTTACGTTGGCTGAAATATCTAAAACCAGCTGGAAAAGTTGTGGTAAACGACTATGAAATAAATTCGATGCCCATTCTTTCTGGGAAATTTGATTATCCTGCCGGAATTTTGGAAGAATTGTCAAGCAAAGTTCCAACAAAAATAGTCTGTGCGGCAAAGCAGGCGGCAGAGCTTGGTAATCCTAAGGTTATGAATATTATTCTGTTAGGCACCATTATTAAATCCATGGGGCTGGAAGCTATTCATTGGGAAAAAATAATACGTGACAATGTTAAGGCGCAATTCGTAGAGCTGAATGTAAAAGCGCTTGCAGTAGGCATGAGCTTAGTATAATGAAATATAAAGAATATATTATCTATTGACTATTATGCAGTAGGTATTATTATTAAAGTATCCGTAAGTGGAGGCGATAGATATGTTAATCGACGGTGTAAAAGTTGTCGCAGAGTCCGAAATTACCGAAGAAGAGATCAGGGCCATAGTTGCTGAAGAGCAGCAACTATGGACGCGCAAAGGGAAAGAACTTGCTGCCGTGCAATTGAGTATACATGGAGATGAGATTGAAGTTAAGGCAGTTGAACGTTCCCCGATTAAACGGGTGCGCCGGATAACTGGGTATCTTAGTACCGAGGACCGCTTTAATCCCTCGAAGCAAGCTGAATTGTCGGACAGGCGTGCCCATATTTAGTGCTGTAACCATCCGCGACAATTGGTGTAAAGGCCATTGTCGCGGATAATTTGTTTGTATAGGGAGTGAGGAGAAGCATGCTGTTTACGATCCATCCTAGTAATTTAGTGAGTGCATTATCAATAGCGCTAGAACTGTCGACAGACGGTTTATCGAAACACCATTGGCGAACCGCATTGATCGCAGGACGGATTGCGGAGCATATTGGATTAGATGAAGGGCAGCAGCAAATCTTAGTGTATGCCGCGTTGTTGCATGATATTGGTGCCGTGTCTAATTGGTCTGAAAGAAAGAAGCTGCAGGTGTTTAGGGTGGGAGAAGACGTATATCGTCACGCCGAGGCTGGTTACGAGCTGTTAAAGGATTCTCCTCAGTTTGGTATACTGGCCGAGACAATCCGGCATCACCATGATAATTGGGATGGCTCTAACCCGTTCGGCCTGGCAGGTAAGGATATTCCCATAACCAGTCGGATAATAAACCTGGCTGATCGTCTGGAGATATTGCTGAAAGATAAAGTCTACATATTTGAACAGCGTCCTGATATTTTATCAGCGATACGAGAATTAAGTGGCAGTTTGTTTGATCCTGATTTGGTTCGGGCATTGCATGAGTTTGCCCGCAGGGAGAGCTTCTGGCTGGACCTAACTAATCCCAACTATTATCAGAATTTTTTTCGACAGGTTGATACGTATGGCCGGATGGTATTCAATATCGATGATGTTGTAAACATTGCCGAGATTTTTGCCACCATTATTGACCGAACCAGCCGCTTTACCGGTATGCATTCCCGTGGCGTTGCTCAGGTTTCGGCATTTTTAGCCCAGGCCAGAGGCTATAGCAGGGAAGAAATTAAGCTAATAAAAATTGCCGGTTTGTTTCACGATTTGGGGAAACTGGCGATACCTAACGAACTATTGGAAAATCCGAATAAGTTGACAGATAAAGAGTTTTCCATCATCAAACAGCATCCGTACTATACCTACCGGATTCTTGAGCAGATCGACGGTTTTTCCCTTATTGCTGAGTGGGCGGCTTTTCATCATGAAACCTTAGACGGCGCAGGCTATCCTTTCCGTATTCCTGCATCTTCTTTAAAACTAGGTTCAAGAATTGTTAGTGTAGCCGATGTTTTTGTGGCGTTAAGTGAAAATCGGCCGTATCGCCGCGCGCTTGCGCTGACAGAAGTCGAAAAAATTATGCGTGGTATGGCTGATAATCGCAAAATTGACAGTCGTATCGTTGCTGACTTATTTAGTGATACTGGTAGCTTGAGTGGTTTGGCCGAACAGGTTGGCCAAATGAGCTGGCCAATAGATTAATTTTAGTCAGGTTGACTTTTTCACTGGCAGAAGGTAAAATAAGAGTGTCCAATTTGCCGGTATAGCTCAGTTGGTAGAGCAACGCTTTCGTAAAGCGTAGGTCATCAGTTCGAATCTGATTATCGGCTCCAGGAGATTCGCGGGTTTGCAGACTATCTGCAAGCCCGTTTTTTATCGTTTGTCCTAAAACTTGTCCTAAATCAAGGGCAAAAAATACAGTGTTACACGTTTTTGCACATAATAACACACTTTTATTTCTTTCTCTTTTCAAGTTTTAGTTCCAAGTCTCGCAAAGATTTGCGTTTTTCAACAGGTATAAAATGTGAATATTTTTGGTAAGTAACAGTTACATCACTATGGCCTAACCGCGCTGAAACATAGCTAATCTCTTCACCAGCGGCTAATAAATGGCTTGCATGGGTATGACGTAGGCAATGAAAGTTTAAACGTGTTATACCGCATTTTTCACAGAAATCAGGAAACCAGCTACTTATACTATCTGGATTCTGATAGAATCCATCTTCTCGGCAAAATACCAGGTCCCTTTCATCGAATAGCTTTCTAATAACTTCATCCTCTTGTTTTAATAACTCTTGGTATATCTGTAATACTTTTAATATCGCTTTCGCTTCGTCGGTGATTTCTATTCGCCGGCGTTTTTTATTTTTGGTAGGTCCAATCTGGTAGCCGTCTTCCTTAGTGTAAGTTAACGCCTGCTTAACATGGATGATAGACTTATCCCAGTCAATGCAGTCCCACGTTAAAGCTAATAGTTCTCCGCGCCGCATTCCAGTGCGCAGCGCGATAGCACATAGCTCGTAGTATTGAGTATCCGGCAAGGTTTTACCAAGGATTTGTAGCTCGTTATCAACGAAGACCTTGACGATTTCCTTATCGGGGTCAAATTCTTCCAATGTTTCCGGAAGCGTAACTAATTGAGCGACATTAACGGTTATTATTCTGTCTTTTTTGATTGCTTGAGTTAACACCCGGCTAATGACAGTAAGGTATTTTTTAAACGATTCTTTTGTTATTGGCTTTGATGATTTATTTTCTCCGTAAATCATCAAACTTCCATCCTTAACCATTTTTGCAAAAATGGTTAAGGATGGAAGGCTTTAGTTCATAAAGTTTTATATTTCCAAGCCAAGGTATTATCCTTAATTCAATACAGCCCTTGTATCTCTCGAGGTTTTTTTTAGCTAGTTTTTTTGCCTCTGGAGTGTCTAACCACTTTTTAAAATACTCTCCAATTGTAATTTTACTGGTAGAAACAGTTTCACCTTTAGCATATTTGCCACTTAAAATGTCTGCATGCCTTTCTGCTTCTTCGTCATCCTCGCATTCGATTTTTAATGTTTCTTCTATTGGCAATTTCTTTATAGAGTCAAAACCAAAATAAATCCTAAACTCATAAGTGCTCTTATTTTTTGAGCGTTTTCTCCAGCGTATTTTAGGTATTTTAAACATATTAATTACCTTTCCTTGCCTACTTTAACTGCGTCGGAAGGGTTGGCTAGTTGCTGAGCAAACAACTGTTTAATTTGACTAGTATACTTTAATTCTGATGCAGTATTGAATATCGTTTCTAAATCAAAGTTGTGCTTTTGAAATTTTTTAAGTTCAGTTACGTGCGATTCTTTAATGTCGAGTAAATTGAATTCCAGAAAAGGTGTTTCATCCATTTTGTTTTGTTCTTCCAAGTCAGTATAAAAACGGTATAGTATTCCATTCGTCAAAATTGCAAACTTTGCAGCACTAGTTCCAAAATATCTAAATAACTGCGAGTCGTGCTTATCTAAGTTCTCGCCGCATCATTTGGCCTCGATTAAAATAATAGGATTGCCTTCCTCGTTGAGAATGGCATAATCAACCTTTTCGCCCTTTTTAATGCCTACGTCAGCGGTAAACTCAGGGACAAACTCCGAAGGATTAAAAACATCATACCCGAACATTTGAAAGAACGGCATAATAATTGACGTTTTAGTGGCTTCTTCAGTTGCAATTTGGTCTTTGAGTTTGGATCCCCTGCTAGAAAACTGTTTTAATTGGTCAATAAAGTCCATGTGTAATCAAATTCCTTCATGTGTAAATGATGGTTGTATAAATAAAAACACAGCCTGTCCTAGCAATGTCATTAAGTTAAGAAAAATATAATAAAATTTTCTGAAGAGTAGAGTACAGAAAATGTACCCTACTCTTTTTTTTTGCAAAAAATCGTATAAAGTCTAAGAGAACCGCTATCGCGGCCTTTTA
>Ga0316604_10000776_pt1 | contig 33829 bp, 29 predicted proteins | sample OWC_soil_day20_C_FD_207650 | JGI IMG/M metagenome (GOLD analysis project Ga0316604, IMG submission 207650) | Wetland soil microbial communities from Old Woman Creek delta, Ohio, United States - OWC_soil_day20_CT | ecosystem: Environmental > Terrestrial > Soil > Wetlands | place: USA: Ohio... | reverse complement strand
ATGAAAGTATTGCATTCACAACCAGACATTCAATTGATCTTCCTCGACATCCGCATGGCAGACCTTAGTGGTATGGACATGGCAAAGATCATTGCACAATCAGAGCAGCGGCGGAATACCCGCGTGATCTTTACAACCGCCTTTGACAAATATGCATTGGAGAGTTACAAAGTAGCCGCACTGGATTATCTCGTAAAGCCATTTAGTTATACCGATTTTTCAAGAGCGGTGACAAAAGCATTGGAGTATTTTGGAATGGGAGTAGCTGCCCCTGTCGTTGTAAGTGAAAAACAGCATATCTATTTCAAAGTGGAATACCAGCTGGTAAAAGTACTACTGGATGACATCCTTTACATTGAAGGATTAAAAGACTATGTAAAAGTTTACCTTGATAATGAAGACAAACAACTCATGACCCTGACCAGTCTCAAAGCACTGGAAGACAAGCTCCCTCCTGCCCGGTTCCTGCGCCTTCACCGGTCATATATCATTAACCTTGATAAAGTGCGGGCTACTACCAAAACTTCGGTGCAGATCCATCAACTGACCATCCCCATTACAGAACAATATAAGGTCGTATTCCAGGATTTTCTGAGTAAGTGGGTATAACCCCTATCTATTTTTAATCCCTTCCTATCGGTTCCCGACCTTGTCGTATCGAACCTGCTTTTTTAGACCATTGCTCCTTACTTTCTTTGGGGCATGATCAGAAATGCTATCCTTATATTTTGTTTACTTGTTGGGCTACCTACAACAGCACAGGTCAGATGGGATCTGGCTACCTGTATTGCATTTGCCAAAAAGAACAATATACAGGTCAATACCCAGCGGTACAATCAGCAAACAGCACAGCAGAATTATTACCTGTCCAAATCGGCCCAATTACCCAGTTTGTCCGGCTCCGCTACACAGTATTTCCAGAAGCACCTCAATATTGGATCATATACTTTGAATACGGCACTCACCCTTTATGAAGGTGGCTACCTGCAAAAAGACATACGGCAGAAACAACTTTCCCTCGAAGCAGCGAATCAAAATGTAATGTCTACTGAGAATGATATCACGCTAAATATTATTCAATACTACCTCACTATATTATTGGATAAGGAAACCGCAGTATACCAGCAAAATGTAGTAAATACCTCAAAAGCACAACTGGAACAGGGAGAGCAAAAGCTTGCTGTGGGAAGCGTGGCGCGAAAAAATGTCACCCAACTCAGATCGCAGTTAGCCAATGATGAATATAGCCTGATCTCTGCGGAAAATACCATCAAACAGGACCTGCTGTCACTAAAACAATTATTACAATTACCCACAGAAGTTCAGTTTGAAATTGCTACACCAGATACGATCATTTCAAAAAGTGAAGTTCCTTCACTGGCAGCGGTACAGGAGTATGCTTTAAATAACCGTCCGGAAGTAAAAGAAAACCAGTTACAAATACAGGTGGCGCAGTTGGGGCTTGCTAAAGCAAAGGCGGGTTATTATCCTACACTGAGTGTGAGCGGCACGATTGGGAGTAGTTATTTCAATGATATTTCCGGGTTAGGAAATGGTTTTTATAAGCAGGCAGGCATTTCATTATCAGTTCCCATCTTTTCTAAAAGACAAAACAAGACCAATATAGAAAATGCAAAGATCAACATTGGTCAGGCACAGATCAATCTGAATGATACAAAGACAACACTGGCCGCTAATATTGAAAAATACTACCTGAATGCGATCAATGCACAAAGCCAGTTTACAGCAGCAGAACAGGCTTTTAAATACAATGAAGAGGTGTATAATATTGCTAATCAGGAACTGGCATTAGGCATGTCTAATATGGTAGAATACCTGCAGCAAAAGGAATTGTATGTACAGGCCCTGCAACAGTTTATACAGGCGAAATACAATGCAGCACTGACGATAAAAATTTACGAATTCTATTATAATCAACAATGAAATACAACGCTACACTGACGATAAAAATTTATGAATTCTATTATAATCAACAATGAAAACACAACGCTGCATTGGCAATCAAAATTTACGAATTCTATTATAATCAACAATGAAAAAGAACCTTACAATAGCATCTATCCTTATTGCAGCAATTGCCTGTACGGCATTGCTCATCACCCATAAACCTGCCCGTATCGTGCTCCCGGTAGAGCTGGCAACTTATGGCAGGATCGCCCAGTCAGTTACCGCTACCGGCACCATCGCACCTCTGGATACAGTATCTGTAGGCACACAGGTATCGGGTATTATCAGCATGATCAATGCAGATTTTAACTCTGTAGTACACAAAGGTCAGTTGCTCGCGCAACTGGATAAATCATTACTACAGGCTACAGTAGATCAGAATATGGCAGCGTTGGCCACACAGCAGAGTACACTGGCTTATAATAAAAGTAATTTCCATAGACAGGAGATCCTGTACAACACCGGTTCTATCAGTAAGGCAGATTACGACATCGCATTAAACAACTACAATGCAGCAGTGGCGGGAGTTGCCAATGCAGAAGCCACATTACGGTCAGCGCAAAAGAACCTTTCTTATGGAGATATTCTGGCACCTATTGACGGCGTGGTGCTTAGCAGAAATGTGAGCATTGGTCAGACTGTAGCCTCCTCATTTACAACACCTACTTTGTTTGTATTGGCAAAGGACATTAAGCAAATGCAGGTGCAGGCAGATGTAGACGAGGCAGACATCGGCGATATTCAAAAGGGAGAACGGGTGTCGTTTACAGTGGATGCTTATGTTGATGATGTATTTAAAGGAACCATTTCGGATGTGAGGTTACAGCCAAAGGTGAGTTCGAATGTGGTGACTTATACGACTATCATTTATGCGCCTAATGATGAGTTGAAATTGAAACCGGGGATGACAGCAAATATTACTATTTATACAAAAGAAGTACCGCGTGCTTTATTAATAAGCTCAAAAGCTCTCAACTATTATCCCGATTCACTGACGACTACCCAATACAAATTAAGACCACAGGTACATAAAGACAAGTCCCGCTACGTATGGATCAAGCGAGGTGATTCACTGATCGAAACGATGGTTCAGACGGGGCTGGATGATAATACACATGTAGAGGTGATAGCAGGTATCAGTCCGAAAGATTCAATTATTACAAAATGAGAACAATATTAAACCTACAGGAGATAAAACGTGAATTTCAAATGGGCACAGAAATAGTGAGAGCGTTGAAAGGCGTGTCATTTACCGTACAGGAAGGAGAATTCGTGACCATCATGGGGAGTAGCGGTTCTGGCAAAACAACGTTATTGAATACATTGGGGTGCCTTGACAAACCCAGTTCAGGTGATTATTTGCTGGATGAAGTAAATATTGCTTCCCTCAATCGCAATGAACTGGCCAGACTCAGAAATGAAAAGATAGGGTTTGTATTTCAGGCGTATAACCTGCTGCCACGTACATCTGCATTGGAGAATGTAGAGCTGCCTTTGTTTTATAATAAAAAGATCACGCCTACGGAAAGAAAAGAACGGGCAATTGCGGCATTGGAGGCGGTAAAACTAGGCAACCGGCTACATCATATGCCCAGTGAACTATCCGGCGGGCAACAGCAGCGGGTAGCAATAGCAAGGGCATTGGTGAATGAACCAGTAATGATATTGGCGGATGAAGCGACGGGGAACCTGGATTCAAGGACTTCTTATGAGATCATGTCATTGATGCAGGAATTGAATCAGGTGCAGAAGAAGACAATTGTATTTGTGACACATGAGCCGGATATAGCAGGGTTTAGTAGCAGGACGATTGTTTTAAAAGATGGGAAAGTAATGAAGGATACGGCAAATTTATTGGTACAAAATGCAAGGAAAGTGTTGGCGGCATTGCCGGTAAGCGAAGACTATTAGGAGCTTTCAGGTAAAATCCTCAATCGCATTTTTCCTGTGACGGAAGGCTATCAGCATTTCAAAGTACTCATTCGTTTTTCCAGTAATTTAAAACTATCAGCATTTCAAAGTGCTTTTACGTTTTAACTGAAACTGAAAATTATTAGCATTTCAGGATATCATTCGTTTTTCCTGTAACCGAAGATGATTAGCATTTCTAGTTCTTATACGTTTTACCCGTAACTGAAAACTATTACCATTTCTAGTTCTCATATGTTTTACCCTGTAACCGAAAACTATTAAATCCTCCCATCATGCTCAAACTCGCTCTCAAAGCATTGCAGCGCAATAAGCTCCGTTCCCTCCTCACCATGCTCGGCGTCATCATCGGCGTAGCAGCTGTGATCACCATCGGTGCACTCGGCGAAGCTTCCAAGATTAACATTCACCATTCCCTCTCCTCTCTTGGCTCTCATCTTATCATCATACTTCCCAACAGCTCCGATGCCGGCGGTGCCCGTCTGCAGGGCGCTAACATCGCTAACCTTACCATCAAAGACATCGAAACCATCCAACAGGAAGCCACCCTCATCACCGGTATCTCTCCCGATGTACAGTCCCGCGGCCAGGCCATCAATGGCTCTCTCAACTGGCCCACAACTGTAGAGGGTGTGAATGAACAATTCCTTGCTATCAAAAATATGCATATCAGGGATGGTATTCCTTTTTCAGAAAGGGATGTGCGTACCTATGCAAAGGTGTGTCTCCTTGGTCAGACGGTCGTAGACAACATCTTCCCCAAAGGCACGAACCCCATCGGCAAAACTATCCGCTTTAATAAAATACCATTTAAAGTGATTGGCATCATTGCTAAAAAAGGTCAGAACACCTTCGGCCAGGATCAGGATGATATGATCATTGCGCCCTATACCACCGTACAAAAAAGGATCACTGCTACGAATTATTTCGGGAGCATCTTCGCCTCCGCTAAATCAGAAGCCCTTTCCTTTCCTGCTTCTGCCGAGTTATCGAATATTCTCCGCTCCGCACACCGTCTTGGCAGAAATGCAGAGAATGACTTCGTGATCAAAACACAGGCAGAACTGATTCAAACTGTCGGCAATGTCACCGGGTTATTAACTATTTTACTGACAGCTATCGCAGGCATCTCACTACTCATAGGCGGTATCGGCATTATGAACATCATGTACGTCTCCGTCACCGAGCGCACCCGTGAGATAGGCCTGCGCATGAGCATCGGTGCCAGAGGGATTGACATCCTTCAGCAGTTTTTAATGGAGGCGGTACTCATCAGTCTCGCAGGTGGCATTATCGGTATATTAATAGGAGAAGGGCTATCTTTATTAGTGGTCCATATATTAGGCTGGCCACCCGTTGTCAGTCAGACATCCATTTTATTATCCTTTACGGTCTGTTCTTTCATAGGCATCTTCTTTGGCTACTACCCTGCTCAAAAGGCATCCCGCTTAGATCCTATCGAAGCACTCCGGTATGAATAAAGAAGAGGGTGTATCCAAGTTAGATACACCGTCTTCATTTATTCTCTGACATCTATTTCCTCACCGAAATAATACTTTGCAACACCACCGACGCCATTACTAATATCAGCCCTACATAAAAAGAAAAATTCACATCCTTCCCTTCTCCAAAAAACAAAAAGGCCATAATAATTGCGTAAACCGGCTCCAGGTTAAAACTCAGGTTGACTGTAAATGCAGGAATCTTTTTCAATACCTCCGCAAACATTACATACAACCCAACGGTACAGAACAGCGATAACAGCAACAGATATATCGTATCCTTCATACCCGGTATTAAACTAACCGCAGGATAAAAATGCAGGTACAGCGGCAATAACAGACCTAGTCCAATCGTGCCTCCTAACATCTGGTAATAATTTATCACCTTGCTATCATAATGGTGTACCAACCGCTCATTGTACACCGTATACAATGCCCCAAACGCTGATGAGATCACCCCTAAGATAATTCCCGCATGATACGATCGGTCAAAATGGAAGATCAGTCCGATACCTAATAATGTCAGCATGCTCATTAAGAGCTCCGACACGGCAAACCCCTTTTTATTTATTAAAGGAGAAAAGATCGCGGTAAAGAAACTGGTCAGACAAAAGCAAACCACCCCAATGGAAATATTGGAATATTTGATACTGGCATAAAAGAGCACCCAGTGTAACGTAATCAATAACCCGACTTTGGCGAGGTTAAACTTTTCCCTGTGCGCAAGACGGTTGTCAATTTTAAACAGTCTGAGTATAAAAAATAACCAGATGAAGGAGAAAAATAGTCTATACCATACAAGCAATCCTTCGTTGAGAGAGATGAGCTTACCGAACACACCGGTAAAGCCAGCGAGTATTACAGCCAGGTGTAATACAACATATGATTTTTTCATGAATAAGTTATCTGTTTAGCTTGCTCTGTAGAGCAGCTATTATATTAATAATGTAAATACCTATTGGAATACACTATAATACAGGAGGTGGCAGATAACTTACGTAATGCATATGCTTGATTTATTCAGATAAAAATAATTATAAAAGATTAAAAACAAAATAGTTGTCAATAAAACAGTAAACAGCTTGAACTGCCTAAACAGCTTAAATAGCCTGAATAACTTATATAGCTTTTACAACCTAAACAGCTTAAAATAGCCTGAACTGTTTATACAGCCATCCCTGTTGTTCCACTGGCATCCATCCTCACGGGCGGGTTTTGCATCTTTATCAACCGGATCGCAAAACCGACTCCTATCACTGCCATACAATCGCCTACTACCACCGGATAAGTAAATCCATATCCCATCACAATCGGCAATCCACCCAGGAACGCGCCCAGGGAATTCCCAATATTAAAGGCCGCCTGTATCAGTGCAGCCCCCAACATCTCTGAGTCGCCAGATGTATTGATCATCAATATCTGTATCGGTGCAGCAATCATCATAGACAATGCCCCCGTCATGAAAGTCAGGAATAATGATATGAACTGGTACCCTGAAAAGTAATGGATCGCCAGCAAGTTCACGGCCATACACAACAAGAGACCGGCACAGGTATATACCGGCTGAAAACGATCGGCCAGTTTACCGCCGATCAGGTTCCCTACGATCATCCCAAAACCAGCCAATACCATGATCCAGGATACACTATCAGGTGAGAAACGGGATACTTCCGTCATTAACGGAGAAATATAACTGATCCAGGCAAACATACCGCCGGTGCCTACAGCAGTGATCGCAATCACCAGCCATGCCTGTGGGTTCTTCACTATTTCCATTTCCTTTTTGGGATCGGCGTTTTCATTTGCCGGCAAGGCAGGTAACCACAATTTGATAGCTACCAGCGTGATCAAACCAATTACTGCTACCAGTCCAAATGTATACCTCCACAGCAGGTGGTGGCCTATCCATGTCCCTATCGGCACCATCACCAGGTTGGCAATCGTCAGTCCGGAGAACATCACCGCAATCGCCTGGGCCTGCTTGCCTTTATCTGCCAGTCTGCTGGCTACTACTGAACCTACACCAAAGAAAGCCCCATGTGGTAAGCCCGCAAAAAACCTTGCCATGAGTAGTGTGACAGGGCTGGGTGAGAATGCAGACAAAGCATTGAACACAGTGAAAATCAGCATTAATGTAAGTAAAATCTTCTTGGGAGGGTGCTTTACACTTAGCATGACCAGCAAGGGTGCTCCTACAACAACGCCTAATGCATAGGCTGAAATGAGGTGGCCAGCTTCAGGGATTGTGATGTGCAGGTCACTGGCAATATCCTGCAAAAGCCCCATCATTACAAATTCAGTTGTTCCTATTCCTAAACCGCCCAGCAGTAAGGGCAATAAACTCTTTTTCATATGGTTGGCGACGCAATAAAAGACGATCAGGGTACAAAATTAGTAGTTTTTTTGTCTTGAGGGTATATATTTTATTTATAGGTATATTGCGTGATTATACGAATTCGTTTACTAACTATTCCTTTGAAAAAATCAATCTAATGTCTTTCAACTACGATACAGAAGCAAAAAAGCTGGCACCGATTTTTGACTTTATCATAGATGCTATTGAAAAGTTTCCTCCTGAAGGCTGGACTCCCCAGAACATTAGCCAGACACTAAAATTCAACCGGGAAATGAAAGAGGATATCTTACAACCTGCTGCTGAATTCAGAAATGAAAAGAGTTTAAAAATCACGAAACGGAATATTCTGAATATGTTTCAGGAGGGTACGGGGAAATATGTCGAGTATTTTTGGGAGCAGGTGGAGAAAAATGGGATGTCGGAAGAGGTGGTGAGGGTTAATCCAATTGAGAGTATTTTGAAGAAAGGGAAGATATCGAATGCGGGGGAGTTGGAGATTGCACAGGCTTATTTGAAGGGTGGAAAGGTGGATGTGTTGTTGAGTGAATATATTGAGAAATTTGAACAAAAGAAGAAGGGACGGAAGGCTTAGGCTTTCGTCCCTTCTTTCAAAATAGATTATTGTTCTACAATCATTTGTATACCTTCTGAATGGTTAAACAATCACCTAAGAAAAATATTATTAACGGATCATTACCTATCCCATTTAACCATGTAATTTTTTACATTCAGTAGATGATTCCACTTCAACAAATTAAATTTCAAATCCCCATCTACCATGATTTTATAACAAATCGTACATTGCTCTAAACTTCTATGAAAACTCACTCTCTCTTCATAATTTTTAAATTGCAAAAATATCTCTCTTCCTTTCATTTTAGCTAGTTTAGAATGGACCAAATGATACTGCGCCACATCACAAGCATAGGCCATATAATGACATTCCAGATGTACGTCCCTTTAAACAGCGAAATTACTGTTGCATAACAGTATTATGAGAAGTAGAAAACAGAGGAAGACCAGCATCCATTTTAAGAATCTTTTCATTAGAAATAAATCAGCAGGTAATCACTTAGGAGCCACCTCTTGCAGCTCCCAGTGAAATACCCTTGTATATTAATGTACCCATTAATACGAATCCAAAAAATAGATAACCCCTACAAATACAACAACAATAGCATACATTCATGCTAACAAGAGTATTAATCTTCTCAATTGTAACATCATGTTACGAACAAACAAATGTCTTTCTCAGCAGGATCGATCTTTAAATGTAGCACCCACCAATCATATATCAATACTACTAATGTGTCATTATTTGAATATCTACTAATCCGGGGATATTCAGGATGCATTAACACTATTTAACTATGTATTTTAAACCATCTGGCACGATACTGGCCTTATAACAATAGTTACTCACCAAAAAAGTAAGGTTATGAAAGCGAAAATTGTTTTAATCCTGATGATTCTTTTTACCGGTGTTACCATGCAGGTATCTGCTCAACACCGTCATAGAGAAAAAGCAGTGGTGGTAAAGAACGTGCCCGGACATCCAAGAGTAGTGGCTTATCAGGGAGTTAATTATCATTATACAAGTGGCAGGTATTACCGCCCCGTAAATGGAGGATATCAAAGATTAGCTGCACCGCCTGCAGGCATGGCAGTAGATTTTATACCAAGAGGTTATAAAACGCGTGTACACAGAGGCGTTAGGTATTATCACAGAGGAAATGTGTACTACAGAGAAGTAAGACCTCACTCTTACGTTGTGACCGAGAGACCTTGGTAAAACTCGATACCTTGGTAAAAAATAACCGGCCCTCTGAAAAGGGGCCGGTTATTTTATTATTACCCAGCATTATTCCACAACCTTATTTAACCAGCATTATCTTTTCCCAACCTTATTTCCCCACAAATCCCAAAACACCTTCGAATGCCTTTCTCCTTCTACCTGCATATGCACAGTCATCACTGCTAATCTATCACCCGGATCGCCTATGAGCCGAAGTTTAAATAACCCACAACACGTTCCCCGCTTATTCAAAACACATGTAGGCTATCCCCCACCGCCTATAGGCGCATGAATTAATTACTATATTTGTAACATGACATTCAAAGATTATTGTGATCAATTTGAGACGATACTCAATAAAAAAGACGAGGAGCAACCAGCACCATACGACAATCCTCACTATCTGGATTACACAAAACTAAACTGGACCAGAATGAACCGGTGGTTGAAAACCGGCAAACTCACCGATGCATTCAAAACTGCTATTCAAAATATAAACGAATACCAACACTGGATCATCATTACTGAACCATGGTGTGGCGATGCAGCACATAGCGTACCCTTCCTTGAAATGGCAAGTCATCTAAACCCGCTCATTAAAATCACTTATGAGTTAAGAGACAGCGAGCCTTTCAGAATAAATCAATACCTTACGAATAACGGAAAGTCTATTCCAAAACTGATCATCCGCAATGCGGATGGATATGATCTTGCCACCTGGGGACCCAGACCAAAAGATTGCCAGGAAATGTATACACGCCTGACAGCGGAAAAGGCAGACTTTGACACGGTTAAGATGGAAATTCAAAAGTGGTATAATGCGAATAAAGGGCAGGATCTGCAAAAGGAGATGACGGAACTTTTAAAGCTATGACCAATTAAAGTTTTAACATTCTAAAGCATTCGCTCTTTAAAAATGTTAATCTTTTAAAATACCAACCTCTTAAAACCACCCCCTGGACTACCCACTTTTATCACTTTTGGCCTACCTGCCTAATCCAGTATCTCCTTACATTTGCGTATGCCAAAAAACATTATCAGTATCCAAAGCCAGGTAGCCAGCGGCTACGTAGGCAATAACATTGCAGGGTTCGCCATCCAGCTCCATGGCATCGACCTGACCTTACTGCCTACCGTTTTCTTATCCGCCCACACCGGCCACCCGGTGATCTTTGGCGAAGCTATCTCCCCTGCCTTACTATCCGACCTGGTAAAAGGCATCGGCGCCATCAACATCCCTGCTGACGCAGATTACCTCATCAGCGGCTTCTGTAACCTGCCCGAAAATATCGACATCATCGCCAATACGGCCCTACAATACCCACACCTGAAATTCGTCTACGACCCTGTCTTCGGCGACTTCCACTGTGGCGGTCTCTATTTCGAAGAAGAAATCGCGACCTACTCCGTCAATAAACTATTACCACTCGCTCATATCCTCACTCCCAATCACTGGGAACTGGAATTTATTCTTCAACATCCATTCAAAACTATCGACGAACTAAAAACCGCCATCCAGCAACACGACATCCTCAGGGATAAAACAATCGTTCTCACTAGTGCAAATCTGACCGATACGCCGCCTGAGGTCATGGAAGTGATATTAATCCAGAAAGGAGAAACAATCCGCTTCAACGGTCCTAAAATCGCCCTTGAGACCACCGGCACCGGCGACCTGTTCACCGCCATCATTACCTCCCAGCTCACGCTCGGAAAAAGCATCGATCAAGCTATCCGCATTGCCATGGACTTCATCTATCGCACACTCATTTATGTTCAGTCTGTCAATGAAAAAGAACTGAGTGCAGCTGCCCTTATGAAGCACCTGGACCTGCTAAAATAACAGACTATGCACATACACTTTATCATCCACGAGGCCTAGCGCCTGGTGCATACCTCCTTTGGGCCAACGCAAGGAAGACGAGACCCAAAAACCGGACGCTGACTTCTCTGAAATGAACAACAAGTTTTTCACCTTTTGCAATAAACTCATTGCAGCCTATGCAGGAAATAAAAAATAACATCCAAACCGTTCACCAACGGATCAGGAACGCCTGCCAAACCGCAGGCCGTGATGAAAAAGAAGTACGCCTACTCCTCGCTACCAAAACAGTCCCCCCGGAAAAAATACGCATCGCCATCGAAGCCGGCGAAACCCTGATCGGCGAAAACAAAGTCCAGGAGTTCCGCGACAAGCACGAAGCCCTGAAAGACCTGCGCATCGAACGCCATTTTATCGGACATTTGCAAACCAATAAGATCAAAGATGTTCTAAAATATGTAAGTTGCATCCAATCGCTGGACCGGGTATCCATCGCACAGGAACTGGACAAACGCCTGCAAAGCGAAGGCCGGCGCCTCGACGTCTTCATACAGGTCAATACCTCTTATGAAGAAAGCAAATTCGGGGTGCCACCTGAAGATGTCGATGCCTTCATCAAAGCCATCCAAAAATTGGATACGCTACATATCAAAGGCTTAATGACAATCGGTCTGCTGGATGTGGAAGTTGAAAAAATGCGCCCTCCTTTAAGGTTATTAAAAACAATTAAGGAACGCATGGGTATGAATCACCTGCACCTTTCCATGGGCATGTCACAAGACCTGGAAACCGCCATTGCCGAAGGATCCAACATCGTACGTGTAGGTACCTCCATTTTCGGCAATCGCTTTTTAGGCAAGGAAATCTGGAATGAAAACGAAATTATATCATGAGCGTATACGACCTTACTATACAGGAAACGGTAAATGTTGATTTTGATGAGATCTTCTTTACACCTGAAAATAAAGTGGCCCTGGCCCAGGTGATCAAAGAATACAAATACCTCGATGAGCTGAAGAAATACGGCTTACAGATCGACAATAAGATCCTCTTACACGGCCAGTCCGGCTGCGGCAAAACCACGACTGCCAAAGCGATCGCCACTGCCCTGAAAAAAAAGATCACCATCGTAAACCTGAGTAACCTCGTATCGTCCCGTATCGGCGAAACTTCAAAAAATCTAAAGTCATTATTCGATCTTTCTGCCAGACAAAAGTCTGTGCTCTTCCTCGATGAGTTTGACCTGATGGGTAAAACCCGTGACAATAATGAAGACAACGACGTAGGCGAAATGCGCCGGCTCGTGAACTCCCTCATCCAGGAAATCGACTACCTGCCTGCAGAGAGTCTGCTGATCTGTGCCACCAATCACTACGAAATGATTGATCCCGCCATCCTGCGCAGGTTTCAGTTAAAGATCAAATATGAATTACCTTCCGACGAAGACCTGGATGGTTACTATGATAAAATGCTGGCGCCATTTCCCGCTCACCTGCAGGACCTGGAACGCAGATACGGCATCTCTTATGCAGAAGTAAAAGACTACATTCATACCTCCATGAAGAAACGCATCATCGCAGAGCTGGAAGCACACGAAAATCAATGATCATCGCAGAGTTAAAACCACAATGCTACGTCCCTGGAAATTAGAAATACAACTGGATCCGCAATCTGAAAAAGCGATTTATTTACAAATCGCTGATATCATCATTCAGGGTTTGCGATTAGGCCGGATATTCAGTGCTGCTCCCTGATAGGGTCCTTCCGGAGAATACACAATCACAGCAATACAGTTTTTGGCAGGATCTGTTTCAAAAGCAATGCCATGACCAGCATCCCATACTGTGCATTCACCACCGGCTCCTGTATAAGTAGTCGTTTTCCTCAACTGGTACATTGCATTTAATTCATCTATCGAAGATCCAACATGCAAACCATCTTCCGTTTTAAATGCAGGTGATGTCACCCTGATCTGTTTTACTTTGGCAATCGGATTGTCTCCATCCGGATTGCGGGCAGACAATATTGAAGTTGCATATGCACCTTTGTAATAAATGACGACTGACTTCTGCATAGCCGCATCCCCATCATCAGGTTTTCCCAGCAATTTGATTACTGAGTCCATATTATCATTAATATGGGTATTCCCTATTGCTTTGCCCGGTACGATGAGGTAAGCTTCATTGGGTGCAACCGGATCAGCAGAAGGTACGGGCACTGCTACAGGAGCTGGCGCAGCAGGGGCTGCTATGGTGGAATCTTTTTCGGAAACAGCACCAGGTTTTGAATTGCATGCTGCCAGTATTAACAAGGCTAAAATGAGGTTCGTTTTCATACCTATCACCACATCAATTATTATTCCGAATTAAAACCTTCATGAAAGAGGGAATTCACCAACGGGGAATGAAAACCATTTTCAGAAAAAAGAGGATGTATCCTAAGTAACTGGAAGGCCATGAGAATTGCATGTACGAGAATTCAGGTACCCAAATAAAACATTCATGAAAGAGGCAATTCACCAACGGGAATGAAAACCATTTCAAAGAAAAAGGGGCCGTCCCTTGAGACGCCCCCTTTTCTTATTCGAATACCTAATAGAGGTAGATAATGCTCAGTGCATTTATTTACACCCTCTTCCTTTTTTATTTAATGACTGTCACATTTCCTTTCAGTGTCAACTTCTCTCCACCACTTGCTTTTCTATAATTCACTATCCATAAATAAGTACCTTCCTCCACCAGCATTCCTTTAAATCGTCCATCCCATCCGGTACCTGCTTCTTTGGAGCTATAGATCAGCACACCCCAGCGATTGAACACACTAAGATCATAATCGATCATCGTACCGCTCACGCCCGGTCGGAAGTAATCATTATTACCATCTCCATTTGGTGTGAATGCATTCACCATCACTGTTTGCTCATTACAAGCCTTGTAATTGACTGTAATACCTTCCATCATTGAACCACATTCATTATAAATAGTCGCAGTATAATAACCGGTCTTTGTTACTACATACCAGGAAGTAGTGGCACCATCCTGCCACTTAATACTATTACCTGTACCCGTGCTTACTTTCAGGGTCAGAACCTGACCTTCACAAATGGTCGTATCATTACCCAGTGTGAAGGTACCTATACCCGCTACCGTTACATTGATACTATCAGAAGATGTCAGGTTACAATACTTGTCCAGCACCGTCACGATATATTTACCAGGTGTGTTTACTTCCTTGATCGGATCGGTCGTACCATCATTCCATAGATAAGAAATTACATTTTCATTTGTTGCATTCAGTATTACAGAACCTCCTGAACAAATATCCTTATCTACGCCCAGATCCAGTCCTACATCTCCCTTGTTGGTCACGCTCACTGTATCTGTCACCACACAACTATTCTTCGTTACAGTTACCCAATAATCACCAGGTCTCGATACGCTGATGGTATTTGTGAGTGATCCATCTGACCATACCGCTGTACCTCCATCCGGTTCTACTTCCAATGTTACGCTCTGACCAGCACATACCGCAGTATCTGAAGTCAATGTTATAGCTGGCGGCGTGGCTACATTTACAGTTGCATCATCTGTCACGGTACAGCCATTCAGGAATACGTCTACATTATAAGTACCAGTCGTATTGACTGTGATAGAAGGGCCGGTATCACCGGTGCTCCATGCGTAGGTAGCGCCCTGTATATAAGCATTCAGTTTTACGGAGCTGCCTTCACAGATAGTGGTATCGCGGATCGCTACAGTAGGTGGATTATTGATAGTTACTTTAATAGAATCTGTTGCCGCACAACCACTGTTGGTCACTGTTGCATAGTAAGTACCACCTGCAGCCACCGTGATCTGTTGTGTTGTTACCCCTGTACTCCATACGATACCATATCCGTTGCTGGCATTGTCTACACCTGCATCCAGGGTAATCGTATTACCTGTACAGATCGCAGTATCATTACCCAGGTTCACTGTTGGCTTTTCTACATACCGCAGGTTGTACGTCACCGGATCAGATACACACCCCGTTAAGCCATCTGTTACCACAAACGTAGCTTTTGTAGCACCATTCAGGTCAAACACATTGCTGGTTTGTGTGAGCGGCGCAGTAACAGCGCTGGCCGGCGTTACACTTTGCAGCGTGAATTTAGGTTTATTGACCTTATTCAACAGCAGCAGTGCAAATTTCGAATTGTCAGAACAGTTCACAGGCATGGTCGTATCCAGCTGTGGTTTCGGACATGCGGTGATGGTGATCACCTGCACTTTTTCGATCGCTGCATTACCACATGCATCTGTTACATTCCATCTTCTTGTGATGGTATAACCATTACATACATCCACTGTATAAGGATCTGTGGTCATGGTAGCGCACTTAGGGAAGTTGGCATCGCAATTATCACTTGCATACAAGGTAGCTTCTGCAGGGATGGTACCGCCACAGGATACGATGGCATCAGCAGGAGCTGTACCAATCACGGGTCTGGTGGTATCCTGTACCGTGATAGTTTGTTTCCATGTATTAGTATTACCACATTCATCTTTCGCAACCCATGTTCTGATCAGCTGGTAGTTGTTTGCGCAGGCACCGCTGATGGTTGCTTTGGATTGAGAATAGCTGATCTTCACGGTACTACAATTATCAGTAGCCACCACATTGGATGGTGTAGCTGGTACAGCATCACAGTTCACCGTTGTATCACCCGGAGGCGCTACGGTGAATACGGGTCTGGTGGTATCCTGTACAGTGATCACCTGTTTCATAGTGGCCGTGTTACCACAACCATCTGTCGCTGTCCAGGTACGGGTCAGGCTGTAATTGCTGGCGCAGGTAGTGCTCAGGAATACTTTGGTCTGGTTCACGGATACCGTCACATTCGCCGTACAATTATCAGTTGCTGTTACGGATGCAACAGCAGGTACCTGGTCACAATTCACAGTGGTATCTCTCAGCATTACAGAGAAGACAGGTTTCGTTGTATCTACAACTGTGATGATCTGTTTCAGGGCGGAGATATTACCACAGGCGTCTATCGCCGTCCATGTACGGGTGATCTGGTAAGTATTGGTACAGGAGCTACCAGAAATATTCTGCCTGGTATCTACAGGCGTTACCGTAATGGTCCCTGCTGTACAATTGTCTGTAGCGGTCATGGTTGCTGCAGCAGGCAGCTTGTCACAATCCACCGTAATATTCGCCGGAGCAGTACCATCGAACACAGGTCCGGTGGTATCCTTCACGGTGATAGTTTGTTTCAGGGTATCGCTTGGATTACCACAATTATCTACCGCTACCCATTTACGGATCAGGTAATAATTATTGGTACACTGACCAGGCATGTCTACCCTTTGCTCGACTGGCGCTACTGTAAATGTACCGGAGCAGAGATCATTTGCTGTCAGGGAAACTATTGCCGGAATGTTATCACAGCTTACCGTCACATTTGCAGGGGCGGTCGTTGTGAACACCGGTCCGGTAGTATCCTTTACTGTAATGGTTTGCTGTGCGGTAGCAGTCAGCCCACAACGATCTACCGCTGTCCAGGTGCGCATAATGATTGTGGTACAGACATCTGGTGTAGTCGTATTATCTGTGTAGGTAACGGTCAGTGTTTCATTTGTATATGGTGCATGACTGAACACCGGTGTGCCAAAGAGCGTGGTGTAGTCATTGCCCGGCATACAGCTGGCATTGGTAGAAGCCGGCACTGATACCACTACCGGTGGTGTACTGATACGTTGCAGTTTCACGACATTACTGATAGAACTACCGCTACAACCGGAGGTCACGATTCTTCTGAACCAGATGGTATCAGCAGTGAGTGCCACTGGTGTATAAGCAGCTGTAGTGCCGCCGGTACCGGTAGTCACGTTGTAGAAACCGGTGGTTGCATTCGTAGTGCTCATCTGCCACTGGTAAGCGTAGGTACCATCGCCACCGCTTACGGTGGTAGTACCAGTCAGGGTAGCCGGTGTTTCTGATGCACACAGCACCTGGTTGGCAGAGATGGCATTACCCAATACACCACCGATATTGCTTAAGGTAACAGTTGCAGGATTACCCGTACAGGAGCCATTGGTCAGGACCCACTGTAAGGTAGCGGTTGTATTTACTAATACAATAACATTGGCAGTTGGGTTGTGCAGGTCAGCAGCGGCAATGGTAGCCGTACCACTGAGCACAGACCAGGTACCCTGGTAAGCAGATGTCGCAGCTGCCATGTGGAAGAGCGAATCGTTACAATGGGTCTGGGCAGCACCGGCATTGGCATCTTCAGGAATAGCATAGTTGCGCAGGAAGGTGCTGTCAGCGCTTGTACACAAGCCATTCGTAGCATTCCAGATTACAGTCGCCGTATCACCTGCAGGCAGTGTGATAGTCGCGGTTGGACTGGTGGCATCGCTCACTGTAGCCGCAGTTCCCGGCAGGAAACTCCAGTTACCGGTACCTGTTGCTGACATGACGAACGATGTATTATTACATTGACTGATGGTGTCTACACCTTTATTAGTAGTACCCGGCAATGCGTAGTTGGCAATGGTTACATTATCTGAAGTAACACATGCACCATTGGTAATGGTCCATGTCAGGGTGGCGGTATTACCCGGTTTAATATATACCGTAGTTGTGTTGCTGGTGGTATCCGCAATTCTTGCAGTACCGCTGGCGACTGTCCACGCACCCGTTGCGGTAGCGATGGATGGTGCATTTGCACTCATCACAAACACAGAGTCACTACAGTGACTTGCATCGGCACCAGCATCGGCATCAGCTGGTTTGTCATATACGGTGACGATACCGCTTGCGCAGTTAGAACCTGCACAGGTAGCTGTACCTTCTGCTCTTACATAATAAGTAGTAGTTGCTGTAACCGGTACTGTGATGGTACTGCCGGTACCTATTGCCGTACCTGTACCACAACCGCCTGCATACCATACCCAACTGGCTGCGTCTGTACCATCTGCATTCTTCGCCAGACTACCGCCTTCTACTGTCAGCGTAGTGGTACCGCTTTCACAGATGATTGGAGCACCTACGGTTACGCCTGTAGGATCTACAGAACCAGATTGAACATTTACAGTGAAAGGAATGGTGTTTGTACAACCCAGACTATCATTGCTGATGGTCAGCTGGAAAGTATATGTACCTGCCGGCGTCGTTGTCGGGATGCTTACCGCAACGGGCCATGCAGTGATGGCCGTAGTCGGTACTGCTGTAAACCCACTCATCGTACTGGTGATCGCATAATAGGTCGGACCACCGGTGATCGCCGAAGGGGTCAGATCAAATGTACCTGTAGATGCACAGGTAGTAACAGGACTCACGGTCGCTGTTGGTATATCTTTATAATGTAAGGTGACTGTATCATAGGTAATACCACATGCTGCCTTGTTCGAAATGCTCCATTGTAATACCACGTCCTGATAATTACCTGCGGGTACTGTTACCGTCGTATTATAGGCATTCGTATCTGCAATGGTAGCTGTACCGGACAATAAGGTCCAGGTGCCCGTTTCTTCGAATTCATCCGTGAGGTCTACATTCGGCTCATTGGCAGCCATGGTAAACACATTGGCAGTACCACAGTGTGTCATGGCGCTATCTACATAAGCACGTGTTCCTTCTGACATCCAGGTAAGGGTATCATAGGCATAACCGATACATGCAGCATTGTTGCTGGCTGTCACCTTCCATTGCAGGTATACGGTGGTACCAACATTGGTCAGTGTCACAGTCGCTTTCGGGTTCTTTTTATTCATGCTCACGTAATCATCAAAATTGATATCGCCGGTTGCCCCTGAAATTCCAGGGCCTTCGATACCGATGATCTGCCAGGCGCCGGTAGTACCTGTTAACTGCGTGCGGTTCATAGTGAAGGTACCCGTTGAATTGTTGGATACACAAGCAAATTGACTTGTACCGGGATCAGGTACAGGGATCTCCGTGAGGTGCAGGTAGAACGGCGCCGACGTGACCTCACAACTACTTTGGACGACCCTTACATAGAACACGCTATCTGCTATGGTCTCTGTATTGTAAACCATAGAAGTCTGACCTGTAAAGTCGGAGAGCAACTGACCGGTACCAGGTACACCTTTGTACCAGAAGATAGAATCTGCGGTAGTACCCAGGATCTCATTCACAGATAATGTGACCCTGCTACCCACACACAATGTAGTGGCAGAAGCTCCGATCTCCACGATTGGTTCATCATCCACTTTGATAGACGCACTGTTTGAGTCCACACAGGTCTTACCACCATCTACGCCATAATATACATAACCATATACGGTGATAGAAGTATCTCGTAACAATGTAATAGAACGGGTCGGACCTACATAAGTCGTATCGCTCCATTTAAATTCATCAAAGCCACCTGATGCCTGCAGGTCTACAGTAGCACCGGCACATACCTGGCTCTTGGTGAGCGTCAGTTGTGGCATAGGCAGGATGGTGAGTTTCACAGATGAAGATGGCGCGGCACAGGTTTCGGAAGAAGAACCATTTTCGAAGATGCGTACACGGAAGTAGTAATCAGCGGCAACATCTTTAGTGCCGGTGAGTTCGCCCTCAGCGATGACAAGAGTATCATTGGTAGCGGTACCGTATGGTACGTCGAACCAGGTGACACCACCATCGTCAGACATTTCCCATTGGTACTCGGCATTTGAAAAATAAGTTGCAGGGGTATAAGAAGAAGTCAGAATAGTAGGTGCGCCTTCACACAATACTTCTCTCAGGCTCTCGGAATTACCTTCGATGGATGCGGTGATGACAGGGCTACAATAGGTAAATTCAATATCGTCGATGGCGATGTTATTGCCACAACCACCGGGATAGCTATTCTTAATACGTACAATTACATCGGTCACACTGGTAGGTACAGTAAACGTACCACCATATCGCTGCCATTGTCTGCCAGCCAGGTTCATAGATACGGCATAGGTTTTAAACTCTCCTAATACCTGGTTGGTATTGGCCGCATTCAGGATCTGGAAGGTGACACCGGCATATTTATAATCCGGACAGTTCTTAGTAAGGGTAATGGAACTATCTACGTTGATAAGCCATGCACTGAAATTGTATACAGCACCTCTACAAAGACCACTCACTTCCTTGGTGAAGAAGGTACGTGTGTCAGCATCGGCATTGGCTACCAGCATACCACCTCTGTTACTACCCGTATGATCGGATGTGGTGATCCAGTCAGCCGCCCAATGCGTAGTGTTGGAAATAGCGTAACCGTTTGTAGCCATACCGATTGTAGAAGAACCATCGTAGTTATACGTAATCGCAGTGGATGGAGAATATTCTTTCTTACTGGCATTACTGGCCAGTGTGCCAAAGTCTTCAGAGAAACCTGGCATAGTAGCGTTGCCACCATTACAGGTGGACATGGTACAATCTATAGCAACCAATGTATCTCTTTTTGTGTACACGGTACCATTGCTGTACGTCATATTTGCCGTAAAGATATAGGTACCTGCGTTGAGAAACTGGAGCGTGAGCGCGTTCGATGTGAGTTGATTTGCCTTGATCGCAGACGTGCTCGACGAGTACAGGATCGAATAGTCCACATCGGTGCCGCCGGGTGTTTGGATGGTCCAGACGGTACTACCGGTTTGTCCGGTCGCAAGGTAAGCAGTGATACTCGTAAACTTAGCCTGATCGGATGTCCCATTGTTGGTAGACATGCAGACAGTATCAGGAATATTCATGTAAATAGTTTGTGCGCTGACAATCTCAGAGAACACACACAGACAAGCAAATAAAAACAAAAACCTTTTCATCTTCAATTAATTAAGTGAAACACAACAATGCCAGCCGCATCAGTTATTCTGGGATAAGGAGTCCGGGATGATACAATCCGGGAAGATGAAAAAGTCCTTGTTCCTTAGAAAACAAGGAAAGGTGTATTTTTTAATCATAGGCAGGGAATGCTGGATAATCGTTCAAATTTAACAGGAAATCATTGTATTTAATAATTTTTATATGTTATATTTTAAGCATCCATAAGCTAAAAGCCAGTAACTGCCTCATCTATACATAATTAGGGTGGCGTATTTTTCTAATGTTAGTTTAATGATGTGAAAATAGTTTTGGTTGTTTGACATTCTTTGATTTTAGTAGTTTTGTAAAAATGGTTTATGGCTACTTCTTTCAAAGCAGTTCATTATCAAGTGAATAATGAAGCGCCTGTGCGCCGGGATTTTTATAGGATATGGCTGATCTTACAAAAGGGGATGTTGCAGCTGGAAAATGGGGGTAAAAAGGTTCAACAACCTGCGTTGATATTTTTACCTCCTTTGGCGGCTTGTAGTTTTGTGCCGGCAGGGAGACAGCGGAACGGGTATTGGTGCATCTTTACAAAGGAGTTGATGGATGATCATACCAGGCGATTGTTTCCAACAACTACTCAAATATTTTATCCTGAAGATCAGGCATTAAAGAGAATTCGTTTTTACTTCGATCAATTAGTACAGGCTTATCATTCAGATGATATGCATAGATTTGACAGTGCGTGTAAACTGATTGGATTACTCATGCATGAGACGAGTTTATTGCAAGTACAAAATGCTACTGACAGACTAAAATCCCGGTTTATAAATCTGCTTGAAAAACAATATCCGGTGGTGGACCCTGGTATGCCTTTAAAGTTGAGAAAACCCGCAGATTTTGCGGCGGAATTAGGGGTGCATGTAAATCATTTGAATGCTGTGATACAGCAAACGACGGGCAAAACCACCGGGCAGATGATAGCGGAGCGGATGGTAAGTGAGAGCGTGGCGTTGTTGCGATATTCTGATTGGCCGGTGGGAGATATTGCATATAGTCTTGGTTTTGAATATGCTAATCATTTTACGGCTTTCTTTAAAAAGCATATGGGAGAGACACCGGGAGCAATGAGGAAATAAGATTTCTTTGTTTTGGGTAGATACACCGGGAAAGGTGCTTGTATGGCTGCTTTTTGCTTCCTCCGAAAGCAAATGAGAGAAATTTTGGGAGAGTGATTGGAGGAAGATTTTTTTCAGGTATTTTTTCGTAAATTAATATTCTTATGATCGTAGAAGGATATACGAAATCCTTTTTGATCGTGTTAACCGCATATAGATAATCCCCTTCTTTTTAAAGCAATTCCCGAAGTTTTTGGGTTTTAAATCTCAACAAAAATTAAATATTTTTGAATGGAAGTCGTATATGTAGATACCTCGGTATTTGGAGGTATGTTCGACAAAGAATTCTCTGAGTTCAGTATTAAATTATTGAACATATTCAAGAGGGGGAGATTAAAAATGATGATTTCTGATCTTGTGATCGAAGAGCTAAAGGAAGCAAGGGAAGAAGTAATGATGCAACCCGGGCAGGTTCCTTATAAGTTCATGATATCTACAAGGCATTCTCCTAAAGCAAAAATGCTGGCAGAAATGTATATCGCAGCAGGGGCTTTAACGATTAAAAGTAAAGGAGATGCGCTTCATGTTGCTACAGCCACTTTACAGGGAGCCGATGTTTTAGCCAGCTGGAATTTCAGGCACATGGTCAACACCGGAAAGATTGAACTCTTTAATAAAATAAACAAAGAAATGGGGTACAGGTCTATTCAAATAAAGACACCCCGTGACATTTTAAATCCATAGATTATGAAATATAAGTACATGACAGAAAAAAACAGCCCATTTATGGCAAAGTTAAGGCAGATACGCTTGCGCCATGCTATTGAAATGGAAGCAGATCCGGAAGCATTTGACAAAAAGCTGAGGGAAACCAGTAAGAACTTTTTTGCGTCGCTGGGTATCACCGATTATGAAAAATATTATGTTGATAATGAATAAGGATCTCAACCTGTTTATAAGGCCTGGCAGGACTGCCAGGCCATTTCTTTGCGAACTAAGTTTTTTCTTTAAAAACCTATAAACTCAATTAGACTCCTTATGACTAAGGACCCATGTGTTTCTACTATCAATCTATAGCAGCACGGGCTACTACTGATAAGTGATCAATAAATTGAAATGATTTCAGGGGTATAACTGTAGTAAAACCTTTCGGGAAGGTCTGCAAGGAAAGATATAAATATCTGCTGGTAGAAAACATGCGTCCAAGTTAGCGCAATCCTCCCTACCAGCAGATTAGAATTCGATTAAAAATCAACCGTATACATACTGCAGGATATTCGCCCACATAAACGTCGACATCAGACTCAATAGGATACCTATACCAATAATCAGGTTGATCAGCCGGAAATTCAGGTTAAACTGCTCCGCTACCACACTGGCCGTAATAAACGTAGGCATACTCGCTTCAAAAATGCTGATCTTCGCCACATTACCCCATACCCCTGTAATAACGGCCGCTGCCAGTACCAGCAACGGTGCTATCAGCAACTTATACAATAACACCATTGACAACTGTCCCCGCTGTTTTTCCCAACCATTAAACCGCAACTGCATCCCAATAGAGAACAATGCCAGCGGCGCCACCGTACCCGCCAGTTTTCCAAACAATGGTTCTATCGGCGCCAGGTTCACAAAATGCGGTAATGTCAGCGCCGTAATACAACCTATAAAAGGTGGAAATGTAAACAGTTTCTTCAGGATCATTTTGGCCTCTATCGCTGTTCCTGACTTACGATCCCCCTTTATAGCCGTAATAATCCCAGCTGTAGACAATAGTATAAACAATACCTGGTCGCAGATAATAGCTATACTCAGGTACTGTTCTCCAAAATAAGCGATGATCAGCGGAAACCCTATAAAAGACGTATTACTATACCCACTGGCCAGCTCCAGCGTACTCCTGGACCGCTGCCCATATCGCTTATGCTTTGAATATAACGATGTAAATAAATGACTCCCCGCCCACACAATCACCGTCGATGCCAATGGAAACAACATGGACAGCGACCACTGTATGGTAGGAATATATTTCAGCGAGACTGCGGGCAATGCGAGGTACAGTAACCAGGTATTGATTCCTTTATGGGCATCTGCAGGTAATAATTTAGCCCTTTGCATCAACATGCCTGCCAGCATGCAGACAGCGATTAATATAAAATTATCCATTCTACTTTAACAAAAGTTATCCTGCAAAATTGGTAAACCCTACACTGGATTAACTTGCAAAAAAGCGCCAATAATTTGTAATTTTAAGCTATGAAGAAACTTCGGCAGTTCGACGCTTTAGTGATTGAGGAGTTTGTCAAGGAACAATTTCACCAACCTTCTCATTCTCAGAACTATTATGAGATTGTATACATCTTCACTGGCAGTGGCAGGCACCACCTGAATAACAACGTCGTGGATTACCGGGCCAATGACTGGTTCCTCATCTCTCCTGAGGACACCCATTACCTGGAAATAAAGCGAAAAACGCATTTTGGGGTCATAAAATTCACAGATAGTTATTTTAGTGAAAGACGTTCTCTCATGCCAAATGCACTGCTAAAATTCCAGCCTGAAATGATGATGCGGAACAAGGCTTTTAAGGAAATGCGTTTAAACATGGATAACCTTTCCCAAATTAATTTACTCAGAACCATCAAAACCCTCATCGACTCCAAAGACAGCAAAGAAGTCCTCTCCTCCCCTTTCATCTTCTACCAGGTCCTCTCGCTCTTCGCCCTATTCCAGCAACAATGGGGAGACCTGAATACACCCTATACCTGGGACAATGATAAGCAGGCTTTGATATCCTTCATTCACCAACACATCTATGAACCTGAAAAGATCCAGGTAAAACACCTGTCCCAAACCTTCAACATCTCTCAAAACTACTTCGGCAAATACTTTAAAAACAACTATGGCATCTCTTTCAGAGAATACATTGACAACTACCGGATAAAACTCATTGAAGGCCGCGTAGTTGCCGGGCTTACCCTCCGGCAAATAGCCGACGAATTTGGCTTTACCGACGAAAGTCACCTCTCCAATTATTTCAAGAAAAGAACTACCACCACCTTTCGCACCTATAAAAAGGACCATTCATCTTAATGCGGATCCCTCAACTGCATCTGAAATGAATACTTTCTATGAAATACAGTAGTGGCTGAACGTCTTTTGACGCTCTGGCTTCGTTGTAGCCTTAATGCCAAAAGGGTACCATAAGGTCACCAAAAGGGCACCTCATTATCCCTGGGATATTGAAGTGCCCTTTTGGTGACCTTAAAGTGTCGGTATAATAACGAATCTATACTATAGCGACTACGACCCCGGTACATACTTCCCAGGGTTCTTCAGAAAGGCCTTTTTACAGGTTTCAGAGCAGAAATAATACCTTTTCCCCTTGTACTCAGCATATACATTTTTATCAATTGCTATCATCCCGCATATTACATCCGCATCCCCTTTCAGGTTCATACCTGTAGGCGCCTGTGGCCAGGCTTCTTCCCTATACGGGGTATACTGCATGCCCCTTGCCACCATGGCCGCAATGCGGTCTCCGCTATAGCGTTCTACCAGGCGCAGGGCGCCATCTATGCCGGAAGTCACACCAGCGGTGGTCAGGATATTCCCTTCATCTACATAGCGGACGTCTCTGACCAATGTGATGCCCGGGAATGCCTTCGCAAAATCATCCGCCACAAAGAAGTGGGTCGTGGCTTTCTGATGATCCAGCAAGCCAGCCGCCGCGAGTAAATAAGCACCGGTGCATACGGACATTACTACAGAAACACTATCCTGGTACTGCCTGAGCAGTGATAACATCGCACTATCCTTGCTAAGCGAATCAATCGTTCCCATAGATGCACCGGGAATCACCAGGACATCCATCTTTGGCATCTGCCGGATGGTGTAATCGGGTTGTATACCCACATGTCCTTCTGTATACACCCATTCCTGTTTCATTGACACGGTATATAACTGGTACTCTCCACGTGTTATTTCCGCTGCTTTTATAAATACATCTGCCGGGCCTGCAAAGTCCTGCAGTTCCATTCCCGGATATAACAATACCGCCACTTTTACAACCGGCGTTTGCGCATATAGCGCTACTGCTCCCGTTAAGAAGGAGACGATTAAAAAAATCATTCTCATGAGTAAAAAATTAAAAAATATTCGTAAACGTTAGGAGACCGCCAACAGGCGTGCCGAGGGAGGGAACCCCGACAATGCAAAAAACCGGTAAAAGCCGGTCAGTAGCGGGTAGACCGTTATGAGACGAAGTTGCATCATCCGCAAGTTATAAATAAAATGGTCTGCTTTTGATTATTTAACTACAATTGTCTAAATTGTTGAATTGATAACCCGCCTATGCCACGTCTTATGTTATGACTGACAAAGATCACTCAATGGTGAGATTTTGAACATGAATTATCAATGCGGGGAGTATTAATCTCACAGTTGAAAAAGACCTTCGATAAAAATTACAATTAAAATGGATTACTCTAAAAGCCACATCATTGAAGAGATCAACAAACTGATTCCTGATCACAACTTTAAACAAGAGCAAATTATTACTTCAGGGAAAAACTATTTTGGCTGGGTAAGAGAGCGAATCGTATGGGACACCCAGGTGATCATCAATGCCGTGAGATGTAACGAACAGGCACTACCTGACGTAGAGAAGAAAATCAGGTTTCAGCTGGAACAGGAATTCAGGTCTATTATCAAGGTCGAGCCTATATTTTATGATTACTCCAACATGGAACTGATGGAAGGGGTAGTAAATGGCGTAGTAGCCCATTATGGTACACATACAGCAGTGGCCGATATATTGCAGGATAATTCCTGTAAGGATGGAAGCAAACAAGCGGGGTGCATTGTGCTGACTGCAGTAAGACTACCCAGGATTTCATAGTCCCGGGCAGCTACTAAATCTGACTGTAACTGCTTCAGGACTGTCCTTACAAAAGGCAGCGCTGAAGCAGGTTTGATATTTTGGGCCAAAACTATTTACCATATGGTTCAAATTTCTCTCCGTCAAATTTAGCAATGCCAGCGGAAACAGGACGTTCCACATTATTAATATAACAACAGGCGATCAATATAGCGCCTTACCCTTTTCTAAATAACCGTGCAGCATTTAGAATGAAAATCAATTCAGAACCTACATGAATCATTGCGGCTGTCATGGGACTCAAATACCCCAGGAAAGCCAGTACAATGCCGATAGCATCTACAATGATGGTCCCCCAGAAATTAAACTGAATCACTTTCATACATTTCTTAGCAATCGCAATAGCGGTAGCCACTTTTCGTAAGTCATTGTTCGTGAGCACCATGTCTGCACTTTCGAAAGCCACATGGGAACTGGTACCCATGGCAATGCCGACATTGGCTTCCATAAGGGCTGGCGCATCGTTGATGCCATCGCCAACCATAATGACTTTGTGGCCACGGGATTTCAGACTTGATATGTACCCTAATTTATCTGTAGGCAGCAGGTTGCCGACGGCTTCGTCTACGCGCAGGCTTTTACCTATACCCGCCACACTGGCTGCATTATCTCCAGATAATAAAATGGTTCTTAAGTGATGATCGTGCAGGTCAGAAATGGCTTCGCACGCTTCGGAACGAACAACGTCGATGATTCGGGCGCCACCTAAAATATGTTGATCATTACCGATTAAAACAGTTGATTCTCCGTTTTGACGGGCTGTATCCAACCATTGTTCTGCAGCGTGTAAGTTGATATTGTTTTCAGTAAAAAGACCTGCATTCCCGATCAGGTACCTGGTATTTTGCCGGGAAAATTCTAACCCTTTTCCTGGGAGGTAATTATACGTGTCATAGTCAACAGGCAGGATAGCTTCCTTCTTTGCAGCATCCATGATAGCCGCTGCCAATGGGTGATCGGAATGTTGCTCACCGGTGGAAAGCAAGGTCAAAAGCATGTTTCTGCCAATGCCGTTAAAGCTGGTAACGTCTGTGACTACAGCTTTATTCAATGTTAAAGTGCCTGTTTTGTCTAAGATAACGGTATCTGCCTGCGCCAGTTGTTCTAAATAAACACCCCCTTTTATGACTACGCCTTCGCGGGCCGCACGACCAATACCTGCTAAGATAGCGAGTGGCGTACCAGCTGCCACACCACAGGCACCAGTCACTACGAGCGCAGAGATGGTAGCATTGATATTATGTGTGACGAGGTAGGTGATCAACGCACCTCCGAGAGCAAAATAAACGAGCCTTGCGGCCAGTTTATCGGCTGTTTTTTCAATGGGGGACTGAGTGGCCTGGATTGATTCCATCACGCCTATAATCCGGCCAAAAATGGTATCTTTCCCAACACTGGTCGCAATGATCTCCAGTACGCCATCCTGATTGATGGTTCCGGCCAATACTTCGCTATTGATGCTTTTTTCTACCGGCAACGATTCTCCTGTAATAGCGGCCTGGTTTACAAAGCTGTTCCCTTTGAGCACAATACCATCCACCGGGATATGTGACCCTGGTTTTACAACAACTGTATCACCGGGTTGCAGGTCCTTAGCGGTTTGTGGCATCAATGCAGCCAACCCGGTTAATGCATCGCGGCCACGATCTACAATCAGGTGTTCCAGTAATTCGGCAACGAGGACAAATAGCGTAATGACCAACCCTGTTGTATACTGCCCTACCAGCAGCGTAGCCAGTACGGCTATCGACATCGAGAGCTCCATGGTCATATGACGCTCCCTGATAGCGTCAAAAGCTTCTTTAAACATAGGATAACCACAAATCAGGGTGGCTGCAACAGGGATAATGATGTACGGCAAATAACCGGACAGGGATAGTGCCAGCGCCAGGGCGGCGCCTGCTATCCGGATAAGATCGGATAAATGATATTTCATGGCTCAAAAGTACCCAGGGGCATTTTCCTAAAACAGGTAAAAAACGAAGATATTTCCGTAATTTTCAGGCATGATTAAAAGTGACTTTGCCCTGGCTATTAAGGAGTATTTTGCTGATCACACCCCCATGCACAGGCATGACTGTTTTGAGATCATCTTTATACAGGATGGTCGTGGTATGCATTTAATCAATGATAATCAGTTCCCTTATGGCAAAGGGGACCTGTTCCTCCTCAACCCTGCAGACAAACACGCGTTTCTGGCAGCCAGCAGGTCTTCTTTCGTAATTATTGATTTTACAGCAGCGTTATTCGGACGCAATTCTCCTATCGGTTACGACAAACCGGAACTGAGTCATTACTTCCGCCAGCTGGAATATATTTTTCAACACGCCGGACATTTTAAGGGGTTCATCGGGTTAAATGAAGCTGACAGGGAGTTTTCCGGTTCACTCATCCAAAGGATCGTGACAGAATGGGAGCAAAATGGCATTTTTAGGGAAGTTGTGCTCCAAAATCTTGTTTTTTTACTGTTAAATATCATCGCACGCTATGCCCAACAGCCTGTAACAAGTGAAATCCCTGTACAGGTAGAATCTGCCGGATACGAAATGACCCAGTTTATACAGCATAATATATATGACAACGAGAAGATCAGCCTGAATGGCATAGCTGCACATTTCAATCTTTCGAAAGATTACATCGGTGCCTATTTTAATAAAAAAACAGGCAAAACCATCAGGCAGTTTATATTGGATTATAAACTGGAACTGGCTAAAAGCCGGCTCAGGTATAGCAGCTTGTCTATTTCCCAGATTGCAGAGGAATTAGGTTTTACAGACGAAAGTCATTTAAATAAATTGTTTAAACGACAGGAAGGCCTGACAGCGGGACAGTTCAGGAAGACAGCTTTTTTATCACTTCCTTGAGTGTATCGTTTGAGTATTGTAAATGAACTGGTATACTCTTTTTGATTACATCCTGAAGGGGGAATGCTTTCGACCTCACTTTTACCAGGTTAATCAGGTATACTTTGAGCCGTGCTTTTAAGATTAAATACCTCCATTATTAATCAGTTTTAAAACATATTCCATCTGCGTATCCCTGTTCTGCATAAAGCCTTCAAACGTAGGCCATACCGTATAATCAGGAATAATACCCCTACCCTCCGGCTGATCAGGTTTCACCACCGCATCCTGCTCTACATGCACGATTGAAAACTTCGACCTGATCTTTGAATTCGGTAATTCATAGACCAGCGGCATGTGTCCATTGTGGTAATAATACCCGCCCGTCGTCTCTACTCCAACTACTGTTACATTCCTTGCATATGCTTTCACCAGCGATGCCATGTGCGAACCCGCAGAAGCGACACCTTCATCAATCAGCATATACAATTTACCTTTATAACCGGGACTTTTTGGATGATAGACAGGGTTGTATTTGGGGTTCTGCATATTTCGCCCATTTATTAAAACAGGAAAATAATCCTTTAAAAAAATCTTGCCCTCTACTTTCTCCACCGAATCCATTTTATGCGAAGTGGAAGTGCCCCAGAAGTATTGTTCATATGGGATACCGTCTCCCAAAATGCTATAGGCTACTGCATTCTCTTTGAAATTTGAATCCGTCAGGTACATTACCGGTTGTTCGAAGGTCGGGTCGCTACCACCGGGATTGCCACGCAGATCAATGATGAGATTGGGCACATTATTTTGCGCCAGCAACCGGAAGACACTATCGAGGTATTTTACATAACCGGGGAAACGGGGATCCGTATCATCATCCGCCATATTGAATATACGGAAATTGAACAGCCCCGTATTCGGACTGACCATTTTAAAACTATAAGAAGGCTGTACCCGCCAGTCAGTAATACTATCTACCGGGGCGCTATAGCGTTTTGGAAACATAGCATTCCGTTCATCGTTTGTGATGGCAGCAGCAGTGATAGTTTGGGACTGATTACTACCGGGCACACGGTAAGCTATTTTAAAGCTATCATTTACACCATATTCATAGAGGTACCTGATACCATAACTTCTATCTACGCTATTGGATTGTTTTTCAGTGATATTAAAGCCATCGGTAGTGCAGTATTTGTAAAAGGATTGCATCAGTTGTTGCGCCGGAACACCATTGATACTCAATATTTCAGCGCCAACAGGGATTTGTTCACCGCTGTTATTGAAGACTATTTTTCCTTCTATGTATTTCAATGCGTAAGGGAAAAAGGCTTTCTGGCGATTTAAATATTCCACCAGTGCTGACCCGGGTTCGGTATAGTTGTGACAACTCCCTTCAAAATCTGTGAGTTGCAGAATAATATGGAAAAATTCCAGCGTTGTCATAGGCTTTTTAACCTCCTTAAATGCCCATTTATAAATGCTGTCTATCTGCTTTTGTGACCGATAGCGATAAAGGCCTGAATTAGCCGCCTTACGGATGTTAAGGAAGATGGTCAGGTCAGATTTCATTTCTCCGGGATTCAGGGTTTTATTGTAGCGCTCAAGGCTATCTTTTCTTATAAGTTGTGCGCTTACCCCCTGCTGGAATAACAGGAGCAATAACAGTACATTTTTCATAGCTACAAATGTAGGCATGATTTTGTTACCTGAATCATTGCAACAAAACGATGTGATATGATACAGCAAGATCCCAAAAAGAAACAAGACGAGCCATTAGTAAAACCCGATCCTGAAACCACGGGAGGCCATCCTGAGGAACATATGGACGGACCGATCTCTACGCTTGTACGCAAAGTGGGAGAAGAAATGGCGTCACATAACGATTTGCCTGATAATGGGGAGGAAGATGATAAAAAATAAGTATATTTACAGCAGTGGCATACAGAGGATAATCTCCGTATGCCCTGCCATTATACTTATGTTGAATACCTTATTGCTATCCCTGGTTTTAGCCTGTAATGATGCACCCAAAGATCGGGGCATTGATTCTACGCTCATCGTAGCACCTGTAGATACTACTACCCTGACTGGCAAGGTCCTCCGCTTTGCCAAAACACTGAAAGGCACCCCTTATAAATATGGTTCGGCCAATCCCGGTGTAGGTTTTGATTGCTCCGGATTTATTACGTATGTGTTTAATCATTTCAGGATCGATGTGCCCCGGAGCAGCGTGGGATTTACCAATGAAGGCAGACCTGTTGCACTGGCTGAAGCGCAACCCGGAGACCTGATCTTATTCACAGGCACTGATAGTACAGTACGTACTGTTGGGCATATGGGAATTATTACGCAGGTAGGTGACCGTATTGTGTTTATTCATTCTACATCAGGGAAGGCGTATGGTGTAACGGAGACCCCACTTGATAAGTATTATATGGGACGGTTTGTAAAGATCATCAGGTATATATAGCAAAAGCCGGGTTATAACCCCGGCTTTTCTGACTGAAACTGTAACTGTGTAGCTGGTGCTTTCTGCTGGCTCTTCTGCTGAATTTTCTTGAAATCATCCAGGTCTTTCTGATTGGTGATCTGTCCTTTTACAAAAGCTGACAAAGCTTCATTCCCACATACATTTTCATTGCATGACAGACCAGTTTCCCGCATGGTCTGGATATATTCTTTTACGAGATTTTTAGTCACCGATTGATCGGGGTGCCAATAGTCTTTCCGCACTACTTCCAGCATACGGGAAATCATCACCTGATAAGCATATAAATTATGCCCTTCAGCAAATTGTTTTTTGCGCCGGGTATTGATGTAGGTATTGTAGAACTGCTGCCAGTTATTTTCATCAATAGCTTCGGGTACGGTGACCTGCCAACCCCATACGTTCGCAACCACTTTATTGATCATTCTGCCTCCGGCGTAGCCTTCCTGCAACATTTTGTCTATCCATTTGGGATTCAGGTACCGGCTCTGCAATTCCTGACTGATGTAGGTATCCAGTGATTCCTGTACACCTTTTCCTTTTGTTAGATTAGAAATAACCACGGCCGGAGATTTACCATCGATCGCCCTGATAGCCATCGCAGCACCTCCAAGGTATTGGAACAGGTCATCATTATCCAATGCGCCATAGAGATTTGAGGAGCGACTGTGCACTACGACCTTTGTGCCGGAGAGCGTGCTTTTCATCAGTTGCATACTAAGGTTGTGTGGTAAGCTACTATCGATCGCCTCAGCTTTATCACCCCAGAAATGCTGGCCGTATAAGTGGCTCATCCTGTTAAAGTATACATCGGATACCTGTGTTTCATCATTCCAGGTACCTGAGGATTGGATTACATCATCGAGGCCGGTGCCATAGGCGCCACTGGGTACGGAGAACATTCTGACAGCGGCGAGTCTGGCAGCGAGGGAGTCGTTGATACCGCTGGCTCTTAGTCTTTGTTGGGTAGCTAAAATATGCCTGCGTACATAGTTATCCGGTTCATCCGCTTCTTTCACAAGAGAGACAGCTTTGTCTAAAAGTTCCATCAGATTAGGGAACATATCCCTGTATAAACCAGATGGAATAATGACTACATCTACTCTTGGACGGTTCAACTGCGAAAGCTTTACACCGCTTACCCGCCCGAAGCTATCGTAAGTAGGTTCTACCCCCATGAGCCGTAATATCTGTGATTCAATCACGCCTTCATGCCGGATCGTCTCTGTAGACCAAAGATTGAATGTGACCTTTTCAGGAAAAGTATCACAGCGGGCAATGAGTTCTTC
>Ga0316604_10000775_pt1 | contig 33870 bp, 35 predicted proteins | sample OWC_soil_day20_C_FD_207650 | JGI IMG/M metagenome (GOLD analysis project Ga0316604, IMG submission 207650) | Wetland soil microbial communities from Old Woman Creek delta, Ohio, United States - OWC_soil_day20_CT | ecosystem: Environmental > Terrestrial > Soil > Wetlands | place: USA: Ohio... | reverse complement strand
GGCGATAGCTATGGGGTTCCACCTGTTCCCATACCGAACACAGTAGTTAAGCCCATATACGCCGAAAGTACTTGGTTGGAAACGGCCTGGGAGGATAGGTAGTCGCCGGTTAAATAAAAACCACTCATCTTGAGTGGTTTTTATATTTCTTCTTGGCTTTCAAAAAGGAAAGAGTTGGGTTTTGAAGAATTGTATGTGTTAATCTATGTCTAGTGCAAATAAGGTTAGCAATGGAGAGGAGAAAGTTATATGGATACGAGAGAAGTTCGTCGGGGCTTAAAACCTCGGCATGTTAATCTTATTGCATTAGGTGGCATTATTAGTAGTGGTTATTTTTTGGGAACAGGATATGTTTTGGACAAAGTGGGGCCGGCAGCGATATTGTCTTATGCTCTTGGTGGCTTAATTGTACTTAGTGTCATGCTATGCTTAGGGGAGTTGGCTGTATTCCGGCCAATTTCCGGTTCTTTTATAAGTTATGCAAAGGATTTTATATCACCGACTTGGGCATGCGGGGTAGGGTGGTCCTATTGGATTACATGGATAACGTATGTTCCTTCGGAAATGATTGCTGCGGGTATTATTATGAATTCCTTGGTTCCCTCTGTTGCACCGGAGTGGTGGGCAATGCTGTTTGGCTTATTGGTAACCGTTGTTAATTTGTTTCATGTAGAAAAGTTTGGTGAAACTGAGTATTGGTTAGCAATAATAAAAATTGTTGCTCTCATTTTATTTTCCTGTTTGGGTCTACTTATTTATTTAGGTGTAGTTGGTGAAAACGGCTTTTTAGGGAGTAGTATCTTATTAGGCAATGGCGGCTTTACCCCTAAAGGATATGAGGCTGTGTTTCTTACGATGCTCATAATATTGGTGAATTTCCAGGGCTCTGAAATTATCGGTTTGGCGGCCGGTGAATGTGAGAAACCGGAAGAAAGCATTCCGGCAGCTATTCGTAATGTCATATGGAGAATTCTGGGTTTATACATAATACCGCTTTTAGTTTTGGTCACGATTTTTCCTTGGAATATGGCGGGCTTGGAAGAAAGTGCTTTTGCGGCGGCACTTAACGAGCATGGGTTAACGTGGGCTGGCAGAGGGTTTGCTTTTGTAGTATTATCTGCGGCTCTATCCTGTTCCAATTCCGGATTGTACGGCTGTAGCCGGGCGTTATATTCTCTGGCAAAAGAGAACATGGCACCAGCTAAGTTAGGGAATTTGGATAAGTGTGGAATTCCCCGTAATGCGCTTTTAATTTCTTTAGCAGGTTGTTGGCTGGGGATAGCAGTTTATGCCGTTGATGCAAGTAAAGGGTTTTACACTATGCTATTAGCCCTTTCCGGGTTTACCGGGGCGGTTGCTTGGATATCCATATGTTGGAGTCAGTATAATTTACGGATGCGGGTGAGGGCTGCTGGCGATGAAGCCAAGATGCGCTTCCGTGCACCATTCTTTCCCTACTTACCTCTTTTTGGTATATGGGTGCAGGTTGCTTGTCTTCTTTTTGCGGCTATGTCAGAAGACTTGCGTATTTCGTTGGTGATTGGGGTACCTATCCTTGTGGTGCCGATGATTTGGTATAAGGTAAGAGTTTGGTGTCTGAAACCGGCAGTTGAAGATGCTTAGTGTGTATGTAGCAAAAGGAAGAAGATCAGTAACACTGAGTTATTGATCTTTTTCCTTGCGCGGCTATTTTAAAAAGTTTGTTTTGAATCAAGTTACGTTAAACACATAGTTCGCATTAGAATTATTATCCCAGTTAAACATGGCATCCCGGAAACAGACATTGAGTGTGGATTCTTCGGCCGCAAGCACGGTTGCTTCAAATAATCCTGAAGAGGTTTTGGTCATTTTAACTTCTTGCGAATTGTCCCAGCTAGAACCAATACCGGCATGCGCGTATAGTTCCGTTGCGCCGCTTTGTGCCAGTAGGCCCTCATAGCTTATTCGAACAGGAGAATAGACAGGCGAAACCTCTAAGCTGAGGAGTACGCCTTTGGCTTTATATTTGCGGACCGTTTTTGGGGCAGAACTATCGTCAGTTTCAATCCGCTGAGCGCGTGTACTTTTGGATTCGTGCGTCGGAGTAAGCGCAGTGGCTTCAATTGAGGACCTTCTAGGTTTGCGGGTTGTAGTGGAACTGGTGGGGGTTGTTTCGTTCAAATCGGCGTCAGATGTAGATTTTTTTATTCGTGGCATGAGTAGCCCTCCTTACAAAGTGATTTAATACATTTATTTTTCCACCGTCAAAGCTTTTAATACTCAACGTTTTATGTAGTAAATGCCAATACTTGCATACACGTTTATACAAACTGTCAGGAGGAAAGTAGTATGGACCAGTTGCCAATATTTTCGGTTTTGGAACAAGTTAAGAAGATACTTAGGGAAAAGTCTAGCCTGATTCTTGTTGCGCAGCCTGGTGCCGGAAAAACGACGCAAGTGCCATTGGCGCTATTTTGTGAACCGTGGCTTAAGGGCCAGAGAATACTGGTGCTTCAGCCGCGAAAAATTGCCGCCCGGATGGTGGCCGCCTATATGGCCAGGCTACTAGGCGAAAATGTTGGACAGACGGTAGGATATCGGGTAAGACAGGAGTCCCGAGTAAGCGTTCGAACGCGTATTGAAGTAATTACGGAAGGTATACTTACGCGTATGCTCCAGGAGGATGCTTCTTTAGCTAGCGTGGGATTGATTATTTTCGATGAGTTTCATGAGAGAAATTTGGCAGCGGATACGGCGATGGCTTTTGCCCTGGAGTATCAGGAAGTATTGCGGCCTGATTTACGCATCGTGGTTATGTCGGCAACTCTAAAAGCCGAGACTGTGGCACCCCTAATGGGAGGAGCGGACATATTACGTTGTCCGGGCCGGATATATCCTGTCGAGACTCATTATTTACCTCAAAAATATAATGGGAATTGGGATATGCTTGTGGTTGAAATAACCCTTCGTGCGACCAAGAATACGAGTGGCAATGTGCTGGTCTTTTTGCCGGGCGAGGGAGAGATTCGCCGGATAAAAACCCAACTAGAGGCAGCCTTTGAAAATACATTAGTTGTAGTGCACGCACTTTTTGGCAGTATGCCGGCCGTTAAGCAGCAAAGTGCAATTGCAGCAGGTGGTCCGCAGAAAGTTATTTTAGCCACTTCGATTGCTGAAACAAGTGTAACTGTAGAAGGGATAACTACAGTGGTAGATGGCGGATTAGCGCGCGTATCCAAACTGTCAGCACGGACAGGAATGACGAGACTGGAAACTGTCAGGGTGACCAAGGCTGAGGCTGAGCAGAGAAGGGGGCGGGCAGGACGATTAGGCCCTGGCATATGTTATAGACTGTGGACAGAGGAAGAAAATCAGTATTTGAGACCTGAGCGGACACCGGAAATTTTAGAGGCTGATTTAACTTCTTTTGTATTAGACATAGCCTTGTGGGGCGCACAGGATGCAACCTCTCTTCGTTTATTGAATTACCCACCGGAGACGGCTTATAATCAGGCATTACAGTTATTATTTCAATTAGGTGCGGTTAATGAAAAGGGGGTTATTACTCGCCATGGACGCGACATGGCGAGGGCGGGGGTACATCCCCGCCTTGCTCATATGATTATCAGCGCCAAAGGAATGGGATTAGGCAAGCTAGCTTGTGAGTTGGCGGCAATCTTAGAGGAACGAGATATATTAGAGGGCGGCTGTGGAAATAAAGAGGCTGATATACAGCTCAGAATGGAAGCGTTGCGGCAAAACGAAACCCTGGGAGAAAAACTGATAAATAGCAATGTGAAAAGGCGTGTTACAGCTGAAGTAACACACCTGATGAGACTTTTTGGCGTTGATGATAAACAGGAAAATGATATGGATGCGTGCGGGGTAGTTTTGGCGTTGGGATTTTTTGATCGTATTGCGCAGCGACGAGAGGACGGGAGGTATTTACTACGAAGTGGCCGTGGAGCTAAATTGTGGGGGGCTAACCCGCTGCTTACTCAAGCTGCGTATTTAATAATAACGGATTTGGATGACCAAGGTACTGATAGCCGTATTTATTTAGCAGCAGGGATAACAGAAAGTGAGCTTATGCTGCATTTTCGCGAGCAAATAGCAGAGGAACGGTGGGTTGTCTGGGACAATGGATTAGAAGCCGTAAGAGCCAGAAAGTGCAGTAAGATTGGGGCAATCGTGGTAAAGGAGAGCCCTTTGGATCCGAGCCAGGAGGAGCTAATAAATGCTTTACTTTCCGGAATAGCTCAGACGGGACTGATGCTATTGCCTTGGACGCCTACTGCCGCGCAGCTTCGGGATCGGATACTTTTTATGCGTGAAGTGGAACAAGGGTGGCCGGATGTGACCGATGAGTCGTTGCTGCAGTCTTTGGATCAATGGCTTGCGCCTTTTGTTTATGGTATGAGAACTCGTCAAGATTTAGCACGGGTACCTTTAGCCGAGGCGCTTGAAGGGATACTGACATGGGAGCAACGATGCGAGTTAAAAGAGCAGGCACCAACCCATATCTTAGTACCAAGCGGGCAGCGAGTACCCATAGATTACAGCCAAACAGGAGGACCTGTTTTAGCTGTCAGACTGCAGGAAATGTTTGGGCATAGGAGTACTCCCTGTGTAGCCAAAGGCAGGGTTCCTTTGACTTTACACTTGTTATCACCAGCCAGTCGGCCAGTGCAGATAACCAGAGATCTGGATAATTTTTGGCGTACTACTTATTTTGAAGTTCGCAAGGAATTGATGGGACGTTATCCAAAGCACTATTGGCCGGAGCAGCCTCAAACGGCAATACCCACCCACCGTACCAAGCCTCGTTCTAGCAAATAATCTAAGCAGGACGAAATTTGTTAATGCGGATGAAAAAGGGAAAGCTATGCGTGTAAAGTAAAGAACGCGATCTCAGGGGGACAGTTTATGCGGAAAGGAAACCAGTGTCCAGTACCGCTTGATACGTAGCCGTAAACGCCGTTTGTTTCATAGAGTCCGTACATGTAAGTGTAGGAGGAAATAAGCGGTTTTCCTAATAAGGAAATTTGGCCGCCGTGAGTATGACCGGCTAAGGTTAAGGGGACAGTTGCTTGAAACCCGTCGAAAAGAGAGTCGGGGTGGTGGGCAATTAGTATTTTAAAAGCATTAGGGGGAACCGCGGCAAGTGCCGAGGCAAAATATTGACGCCTTTTATCGGAACTTACATTAATTCCTGTACGCTTAGTGGCGTCAGCCCACGGATAGTCTACCCCCATAAGATAAAACTGCTCCTGCCCATTTCCAATAGGGCGGCTTTCGTTAGTAAGCGGGATAATTTTACTTTTATTTATTTCGGCTCTTACATAGTCGATATTTCGGAAGTATTCGTGATTTCCATAACAGTAATACAGCCCGTAGGGAATGGAACTTTGAAGGTCATCGAGCATAGATAGAGCGGGTTTTAATAAGGAGAGGTCGTCGGCTAAATCTCCGGTGATTACAACGAGGTCGGGTTTTTCCTGCTGAAGTTGTAAAATCACGGTTTCCAATTTTGCCAAATCAAAATAAGGTCCAATGTGAGTATCCGAAATTTGAGCAATCTTGAATCCGCGAAAGGCGGGGGGCAGGTCGGAAAAGGTTAGGGCATGATGCCGTAAAAGAATGGACGATTGGGCTTCGTAAATTCCTCGGGCGCCGACTCCGAAAGTGAGCAGTGGGGCCGCCGCAAGCGTACCATGAAGGAATTCACGACGGGTGATTTTTGATATTGCGGGGGCTGGCTGGGATGCGGCTTTTTTGCCTTTTAGCATTCTATGAACTATGTATAACAGCGGTTGTAATAATAACAAAAACAGTTGTCCTAATGTCCAGATGAGGGCAAAGTAAAATAACAGGTTATAGACGGCATATCCAGGGACTACAAAAGCCGGTCGTTGAGTTAAACCAAAGCCGATGCTTAGTACAGCGGTTATGGTAAGTATAAGGTAAATATAGCGCAGTGGAATAGAAGCGTAAACGCGAAAGATTCTTGTTAGTAAGCGAAGATTAAGCCAACTTACCAGAGCGATGGCGCTAATAATTACAAGATTGGAAAATGTCAAGAGAGCAGCACCTCCTGCGATTAATTCTACACTGGTAGTGTAGCATATTTCTATTGAATTTTATACCAGGAGTGTAGGTCTAAAGAATATACGTTTTAGTAAAGAATGAAATATTAATAGAGAACGCTGTCGTATAGATGTAAAAATTATCAGTTAATAGCACAGGAATTTGACTTGTATTGTCGAATTTACAAATAATATGCATGGGTTTTCAGTGTGCGTGATATGAGGCGGCTTTGGCTTGGGAATGTGCTGTATCATAATTTTCCAGGGGCATGTGATTCATGAGTATGCCCGCCGACTAATTATACGGAAGGGTGAGAACCATGTCCATTAGAATTCTAATTGCTGATGATCACGCATTATTGCGTCAAGGAATACGAAATGTATTAGAGCTTGAACCGGATTTTATGATTGTTGCTGAAGCAGGCGATGGAGAAGAAGCGCTGAATAAAGTAGAAGAAATAGATATTGATGTTGCCTTAGTTGATGTTAACATGCCCAAATATAATGGCCTGGAAGTAACTAAACGTTTGCATCAAATTAAGCCGTCCATTAAAGTGATTGTGCTTACCATTCACGATGATGAAAGCTACGTAGTAGAAGTAGTCAAAGCGGGGGCTTCGGGCTATTTGCTTAAGGATATTGAACCCGGCATGTTGATTAAGGCGATACGGACGGTCTATAATGGGGAGTCTTTTATTTATCCTACTTTGGCAAAAAAATTATTTGGTCAAATTACCCGCGGGAACGACGAGGTTAATGCGGGGACTGCTAATATGATGCAGCGGCGCCGGGGTGAGCGGCTTACCATGAGGGAGATCGAAGTACTTCAGCTTATTGCGAAAGGGTTAAGCAATCAGGAGATTGCGGGAAAATTGTTCTTAAGTGAAAAGACCGTAAAAAACCATTTAACGAATATTTTCAGGAAGATTGAGGTTGTCGATCGGACTCAGGCTGTACTATATTCTATAAAGAATAAGATTGTAGTGCTAGATTAGACACGCACACCGTTTAGCCTTATGCCATATAGTATCCTATCCCAGGTTAGGGGGTAGGATAATTTGTTATATAATTATGGTTCGAGCATTATTATGGTTTTTTTGGCTCTATATGGGGTATGGGCTTTGTGCAAGGATGTTTGGCACGGGTATCTTATTGCTCGCTGCCAGTCACCGGTAAGACGCAGTATGCTCGTTATACTGCGAAATGTAGAGCAGCAAGTGGAATACATGGTACGTTACCTGGCACGACAGATGGAGGAGGAAAATTACTGGTGTGATTTAGTAATGGTGGATTATGGTTCGGATGATATAACTTCGCTTGTCTTAGATCGGCTTTCAGTAGAATTTCCGATACTCAAAGTTGTGCATATGGAAATGGAGGCTCGTCCTGTTATCGAAGGATTGTCTTTTTGCCAGGGAGAAGTAATTCATATTTTGGATTTTGTTAATCGGTTGTCGGTGGAAGATTTTGATGGTGCGGCCCAGTTATGTATCGGAAAATAATAATGTTCAAAAAAATGGTATAAGATAGGACTTGCTGGAATATACTGCTTAGCGAGTACAAGGAGGCGAAACTAATGATGGACGATACCCCTGGTAATGTGGAGTGCGGATATAAATGTAGTCGCTGTGGCGGTGTGTTTGGAAGTCATGAAGTGTCAACGGTCCATTGTCCGTTTTGTGGAATGCTATGCGAAGAGACAAGCTGCAGGGTTATGGATATTTGCCCAAGTAATTTTGAATAACGGGAACGAATCGGCAACCGGCGCTCCTTTATGGAGGCCGGTTGCTTGTTTTACCGCCGGTTGAATAGAAAAGAAGGGATAATATATGCAGGAACCGAATGTTAGCCTGTATATATTTTTGTAAGTAAGCAGGGGGAACTCATGGGGGTACTGAAGGTAGAAGGGATAAGCAAGTCCTTTGGCATTGAGCAGTTGTTTTCGAAAGTAAGTTTTGAATTGCGGCAAGGAGAAAAAGTAGGATTAATTGGTGCCAATGGTACCGGTAAAACAACATTATTACGTTGTCTTATGGGACTGGAACCGTATGACACGGGAATTGTGAAGCTGCCGCAGGGTGATACGATTGGGTATGTAAAGCAGCAGGCTGAAGTGGGGGGGAGAACGCTATACCAGGAACTCATGCAGGCCTATCAAGATATATTAGAATTAAAAGAGAAAATGACGGGATTGGAAAGTGCTATCGCCGCTGAAAAAGATCAGGATGTATTAGCGGGAGTTATGCGGGAATATGGTCGGGCGGTGGAACAGTTTGAAAACGGCGGCGGGTATGAATATGAAAATAAAATCCGCCGGGTGGCCAATGGTCTGGGGTTTTCTCCCCAGGATTTGGAACGGGATGTTGCCATCTTTTCCGGTGGACAAAAAACAAGGGTGGGCCTAGCGAAAGCCCTTGTTCGTAATCCTGATTTCTTGTTTTTGGATGAACCGACCAATCATTTGGATATTGGCATGGTGGAATGGCTGGAAGGATTTTTAGCGGAGTATTCCGGTGGCGTGTTAGTCATTTCTCATGACCGATATTTTCTTGATAAGGTAGTTGACCGTGTTATTGAGCTTGAAAGAGGCCAATTATCCGCTTATAGGGGAAACTATAGCACATATCTTGAGCAAAAGGCCCTGCGACTTATGAGTCAGCAGGCCGCTTATGAGAAACAGCAGGCTTATATTGCGAAAACACAAGCTTTTATTGATCGCTATCGGGCGGGTATCAAGGCAAAACAGGCCAGGGGACGTGAGTCCCAGTTGGGCAGACTGGAACGTTTGACGGCGCCGCCGGAATCGACTGGCTTTAGTCTTAGGTTTACTACGGATGTGGAGTGTGCAGACCGGGTTGCAGAACTTGCAGACGTAACGGCTGCGTATGAAGGACAAGCTGTGTTTAGTAAATTATCTCTATTAATCCGGCGAGGAGAGAGAGTCGCTTTATTGGGCCCTAATGGGGCCGGAAAGTCGACAGTTCTTAAACTGCTTACAGGAAGCATTAGTCCGGTACAAGGGGCAGTAAAGATAGGAAAACGTGTCCGGGTAGGGTATTTCTCGCAGGAACATGAGGATCTTACTCTAACCTGGCGTGTTATAGATGAAATCATGGGGCAGTTTGGGTTTGGTGAAGAACGGGCGAGAAATTATCTGGGGGCTTTTCTTTTTATCGGAGACGATGTATTTAAGCTGGTTGGAGAATTAAGCGGCGGGGAAAAGGCTAGACTGGTATTGTTAAAGCTTATGCTTGACGGTGCGAATTTCTTAGTGCTGGATGAGCCAACCAACCATTTGGATATAGAGGCCAAAGAAGCTGTGGAAGAGGCCATATTAGCGTATCCTGGAACCTTTTTGTTAGTATCGCATGATCGTTATTTCCTGGATAAGATCGCCGACAGGGTGGTGGAGCTAGAACAGGGACGGCTGGTGGATTATGCGGGAAATTACAGTTATTACTATGCTCAAAAGAGCAAGGTGCTTCCGGTAAAACCTCAGGCAATGCAAGAAAAACCTAAAAAAAGTACTCAGCCCCGGAGGCGCAGCAGTCAAGATTTAACTCGATTGGCACAAAAGCTGGAAGAGGAAATTGCTGTAAAGGAATATGAGAAAAAGGCACTTGAAGCAAAACTGAACGACCCCGCGAGTCATGCGGATCCTAATGTAAGTCGGGAAATTGCGGACGAGTATGCACAGGTTCAAGAAGAATTGGAAGTTAAGTATGAAGAATGGATGGCGATAAATGAGGAAACGGTGTAAATAGAAAAATCCAGGCGAGTAAGCCTGGATTTTTAAAAATGCATGAGGGTGAAGGGCGGAGTGCTTAATGGAAAATTACTAACAAAGTAGTAATTGCGTAAGCTAGCCCGAATAGCATGGAGATTTGAACAAAATAGGTAGAAGTTCTAGAAGGCTTTATAATGGAACGATTTTTAAAATAATGATAGGTATACATATCGTCTTTCAAATGCTATCCCCCCTAATATGGTAAAGAGTAAAATAAAATATTCTAAACTTTACTACAAATAGTGAGAAAAATCCTGCTAATAATTGACGAAAACAGGAATTATTTATTATATTTAGAATTATAGAACTGTTGTTTGGGGGTGGCTGCGTATGGAAAAATTGGCTGGTACCGTAGATAGTATTGTGTTTCAAAATAATAACGGCGATTTTATTGTGTTTCGTTTACTACCGGCTAATGAGACAACCCTTGTAGGTGTTGTCAGTAACAGTATAAACCCAATGGTGGGCGAAGAAGTGGAATTAGAAGGGGAGTGGGTGGAGCATAGTCGTTTTGGACGCCAGTTTAAGGCGGTACATTGTCATCGAATTGCGCCAACTGGAGTAAAGGGTATACAACGTTTTTTAGCATCCGGTGCTATTAAAGGCATCGGCCCGGCTATGGCCGCAAGAATTGTGACTTATTTTGGAGTACGCACCTTGGAAATGTTAGAGTTTTTCCCACACCGTCTGACCGAAGTTGCAGGGATTGGGACCAAAAAAGCCGATATCATACGAAAATCGTTTGCCGAGCATTCGGAAATGCGTGAACTCATGCTTGTTTTGGAAACTCATGGAGTATCCGGCGGATACGCTGCTAAAATATATGGACAATATGGGGCGGCGTCCCTCAATGTACTCCAAGAGAATCCATACCGTTTGGCCCAGGAAGTGCAGGGTATAGGGTTTCGCATTGCTGACCACATTGCCCAGGGGTTGGGGTGGGATAAGAATGATGCAGCCCGGATTGTCGCAGGGGTACGTTTTGCCATTCTTCAAACTGCCCAAGGGGGACATTGTTGTTTACCGGAGGAAGTGTTAGTAACGGAAACGGCGAGACTGCTTAATGCGGAAAGGACGGAAGTAGCGGACTGCCTTAAAAGAATGATTAGGGATAATGCTCTGTATACGGAGGAGTATCAAGGAATAACACTTATTTACCCCAGCTATCTGTATCATGCTGAAAAACTGGTGGCAGAGAGACTGATTTTTTTAAAAACACATGCCCGTCCTAACCGTTTAACCCATCCGGAAGCCGCGGTTGAGGAATGGGAGAAAAGAGAGCATGTAACCTTAGCTCAGGCTCAGCGGGAAGCCGTGGCCGGGGCACTATTAGAAGGAGTACTGGTACTTACTGGAGGGCCGGGAACGGGGAAAACGGTAACGGTAAAAGGAATGATCGCCCTGCTGGAAAATGAGGGGTTTAAAATACTGTTAGGGGCGCCTACCGGAAGAGCGGCAAAACGCCTAAGTGAGGCCTCGGGTTGTGCGGCATCTACGATTCATCGTCTATTGGAATCCACAGGGGGGACGGAGGGAGCTCCGTTATTTATGCGTAATGAGGAGCATCCGCTGGAAGCGGATGTGGTTATAGTTGATGAGGCCTCAATGATGGATATTATGCTTATGAATGCGCTTCTTCGTGCGGTGCCGGAGGGGGGGCGGGTAATTTTAGTCGGTGATGTGGATCAATTGCCTGCTGTTGGCCCCGGCTCTGTTTTGAAAGATATTATCCGTTCCGATACGATTCCGGTAATTCGCCTGACGGAGGTGTTTCGCCAAGCGGGGGAAAGCATGATCGTGGTTAACGCCCACCGCATTAACCGGGGAAGAATGCCGGACTATAAAAAAAGCCCGGAATTCGAATTCCGGGAGTTTACTGAAGCTAAGCTGGTTGAAGAGGAGATTGTCCGCTTGTGCCGTGACGAACTGATAGCGGAGGGCTATGATTTGCATCATGAAGTACAGGTGCTTGCGCCTATGCATCGTCAGTTTTGCGGGGTAGAGCGATTAAACAAGATTTTGCAAGCGGCGCTCAACCCGCCCAATGAGGAGAACACGGAGGCGGCTGGTGTCAATCAGGTCTTTCGGGTTGGAGATAAAGTTATGCAACTGCGCAATAACTATAACAAAGGGGTTTTTAACGGGGATATAGGTTTCATACTAAGCTCAGAGGCTTCACGAATCGTTGTACGGTATCCGGAAAATGACGTGGTGTATGAACGAAATGAAGTTGATGAAATTGCTTTGGCTTATTGCATGAGTGTGCATAAAAGTCAGGGCAGCGAATATCGAGTGGTAGTTATGCCGCTTGTTCGTGGGCATCATGTCATGCTGCAGAGAAATTTGCTTTATACTGCGGTAACACGGGCTAAGGAAAAAGTAGTGTTATTGGGAGAGCAGGCGGCTCTTAATACGGCGTTAGACAATGACAGAACAAGAAGAAGGTACTCCTTATTGGCTGAAAGGTTGAGAGGAGAGGACTTGGGATGAATCATTGGTGGACGGCGCTCTTGGATCTTTTATTTCCTCCTTGCTGTCCGGTGTGCAAGGGACCAGTTCTTTGCCACGGGGAGATTTGCCGCCGCTGTTTATCAGAAATGGTGAATTCGCGTGAATTAAATGTAGTGCTGCGGCGGCTTACCGCACTTGATGGCTGCCGGGTGCTTCTCGACTATACAGGAGGAAGCAGAAAACTGTTACATGATGTAAAGTATCGGCGTAAATTAAAATACATAACGCATCTAAGAAAGTTACTTAAAGAAAAAGCGAAGTCTATCCTATTACCCCCTGTCCAAGGCGTAGTACCGGTTCCGCTTTGCGCCGAACGGCTTAAAGAAAGAGGCTTTAACCAGACGACATTATTGTTTGAAAGCTGGGCCAAAGAGAGAAACCTGCCTTGGGAGGAGGTGCTTATTCGGATTCGGACAACCGTTCCGCAGTGGAGGCTGGAAGCAAATGAGCGCCGTAAAAACGTAAAGGACGCGTTTAAAGTTACGCGTCCAGAATGGGTTAAGGATAAATCCTTGTTGCTTGTTGATGATATTGTTACGACTGGAATTACTCTGAATGAGTGTGCCAAAGCGCTAAAAGCAAGTGGTGCGAGCAAAGTTTTTGGGTTAGGGTTAGCCGGAGGGGCGGATGGAGGACCTACCCGAGGGATTCTACGAAAGCTTTAACGGCATCCGGATCAAAGGCGGTTCCGGCATGATTGCCCAGTTCCCGGACGGCTTCTTGTTTGGTTTTGATCCAGTGTTCCGTGCAGGGATTGATAAACCGGTCATAATAATTTGCTACGGAAATGATGCGGGCACCGAGCGGAATATTAACAGCTTTTAAGCGCTTAGGATAGCCTTTGCCGTCCCAACGTTCGTGGTGGTAACGAATGTAGGGGATAATATCCTGACAGGAGGGGATGTTCTCCAGCATAGCGCTGCCGGCATTGCAATGATTTTTATAGGTACTCATTTCACGGCTGGAAAGATAGGGAATTCTGGATAAGACGGAGTTGGGAACGGTGAGATGTCCAATATCGTGTAGAAGCGCCGCGACGCGGATCCGTTCAATCTCTTCACGCGGTAAGCGCATTTTAGCAGCAATACTCACAGCATAGTTAGCAACTTGCTGACTGTGCAGATAGAGCTTGGAATTCTTTAATTCGATCAGTGGCATAAGCATACCGACTATTTCGCTAAAGGAGGAATTGTCAGTAACTTCTACTTTTTCGGGGGGTATCAGAGTTAACATATACACAATAAAACTGCCTTTCGTCCAAGGTATTAGTATCTCTTTATTTTGCTATCTGCAATAATAATCCTGCAGGAAATTGTAAAAAAATGTCCTGAAGTTCAAAAAAAGAAGTAGAAACCTCTGGTGGCTTTCCGTTAGTATGTTATAATTTCATATAGAAAGGAGGCCTGACCATGAATCTTGCTAATTGTGTCCAATGTGGTGCGGTTTATGTTAAAAATTCGTTAGGGCTTTGTGCAGCGTGCTTGAGAGAAGAAGAAGAGGCGGAAGATAAAGTAGCGGGTTTTTTGAGAGAGAAGGCCAAGGCAACCCTGGACGAAATCCATGAGGCTACGGGAGTAAAACATAAAGTAATTCTGCGGATGCTTAAACGGGGGAGAATTCGCAGTGATGCGGCTATATCCTATCCCTGTGAAACTTGCGGGACGCTTATCGACGAAGGACGTTTATGTGATAACTGCAGCGGTAATATTACGCGGCAGTTAAAGCCTGAAGAATGGAAGCCTAAAGAGAAACCTTCGACGGAGTCCAAAGGGACACAACGTCTCCATATTAAAGATTTGTTGGATAATAAGTAGATTAAAGCCGGATAAGGTGCTAGTAGGAGTAAATGCGCATAAAACAGAGGAAAAGCTGGATAATATAGAAAAATAGCCTTAGGTGGGGATTAAAATCCCCGCCTTTATTTACGATATAAAAGCAAGAGTGTGTATGTTAGCGAGGTGTTGACGGTGATTATTTCAGGTAAACCGATTCAAGGGGTTATTAAAACCTATTCTGACCAAAACAAAATTTCGAAAAGTGAACAGGTTAAGCCCGTCAGTCGTTCTATGAAACCGGATGAAGTAATCTTGTCCTCTCACGGCCAGGAAATTGGCCATATTTATCAAGCCTATAAAAATGCTCCCGATATTCGGCAAGATAAGATAAGAGATTTGAGTGAGCGGATTTCGCGTGGCGACTATAATGTTTCGGCTAAAGATGTTGCGGCCAAGATAGTAGAATAGCCTTCTGACCGATTCGGTACATAAACGGAGGATTGCCATGAAGGAGAACTGGGAAAAGCTCATCGGGCTGTTAGACGCCATGATCGAACTATATAGCGCAATAGTAGTATTAAGCAAAGAGAAACAGCAAGCTTTGATCGAGGTAAAGCCACAAAAAATTGAAGCCATTACCAAGCAGGAAGAGCGGCTAATTCTGGAAGTGGGTAAGCTGGAAGCTGCAAGAAGCAAGCTTATGAAGGAAATTGCTTTGCAGTGTAAGGTTGAAACGGAAGAACTTTCCCTGAACAAAATGGCTGCTTTAGCAGGGCCGGGGTATGCGGAGCGCTTAATGAAAGTGGCTGAAGATTTAAATCGTATCCTGGGAGAACTCGGACCGCTAAATCAGTTAAATACCCGGTTGATTGAACAGGCGCTTAGTTATATTAACTTTAATATTAATGTGTTAGCGCAAAGTACGGCCATTAATACTTATGCGCCGGGACAGATGGAAAAAGGGACTGAGGTACGAAAACTTATAGACCGCAAAGTCTAAAAAATAGACCAGTGGAATTGCTTGTTCCGACAGGGAGGGGAGTAGTATGAGGTCAACATTTTCAGGATTAAACACAGCCACACGAGGGTTGTACGCTCAACAGGTGGCGCTTGATACAACTGGACATAATATTTCTAATTCGAATACGGAAGGGTATTCCCGGCAAAGGGTGAATACTTCAACTACTCGTCCGGAAACCATTTATGGCGGAGTCGGTCAAATGCAGGTCGGTACAGGCGTTTCGGTAGATACGATTACGCGTACGCGAAACTCATTTCTTGATCAGCAGATGTGGAAAGAGTCTGCTTCCCTTGGATATGGTTCGACTTCCGATACTACTTGGGGGAAGGTCGAAGGTGTGTTCCGGGAAGAGGCTCCCGATTTTGGAGTTCAAACCGTACTCAATAACTTTTGGAATTCCTGGCAGACACTGTCTTCCTATGGTTCAAATGCCAGTTCGCGTACTGCAGTACGCGAACGGGGCGCTGAACTTACGGAAGCGGTTAAGCACGCCAGTGAACAGTTGAAAAACCTAATTAAAGACACCAATGAAAATATGATCGTTAAGGTGTCTGACATTAATGATATTACCGGGCAGATTTTTGCGCTGAACCGACAGGTTAGTAATATTGAGGTTGGGGATCGGGACCATGCCAATGATTTGCGAGATAAACGGGATTTATTAGTTGATAAATTGTCGAAATTGGGCAATGTCCGAGTATATGAGAATGCGAATCATAATTATATTGTTCAGATGGGCGATGTAACACTGGTTGACGCTAACCGGGCAACTAAACTTGGGACAGTCTCCGGACCTGATCCCGACTATGGTTATGAAGTGAGATCGGTTGTGGTCCAAGGCAGTGTTCCTCTGCAAAAAGTGGAGTTTGCTTCGGGTGAGATGCGAGCGATGCAAGAAGCAAATACGACATTAGCCAAAGGATATCTGGATAAACTGGCTACAGTCAGTAAGTTTTTGCTTCAAGATTTTAATGGTATTCATCGTACCGGTTACGGTAGTGACAATTCCACCAACACCAATTTTTTCGGTAAAGACGGGATTGACTATAAAACAAACCCACCAGCGACTAATGGGGAATGGCTTAAGGCGCTGCAAGTTAACTCAGAGCTGTATGCGGCAGCCGGGTTGGAGAAAATCGCAGCAAAAACTGCGGACATAAAGAGCGTGGTGCAGTCTAACGCATCAGGGGGCGCTGGTACGGTTACCGGAAGTTATACCCCGCCTGCGGGTAGTGAAAATAAGTTTATGAATTTCCAATTGACGATGACGGCCAATGGTCTTCAATATTCTATTAGGGATGAGCATCAAAATGTTGTAGAAACGAATATGGCCGCCGCAAGTAATGGAACCGGCGGTTATACGTTGCCCTATGGTCTAACTTTTACTATTGCTAGTCCTGGAGCGAAGGTCGGAGATTCGTATAGCTTTAGTGTTCCTCAAGGGAATGCCAGCGGGGATAACGCAACATTATTGGCGAATGCGTTAAAAGAGCCGACCGCAGCTGAGTCGGTGCTTAAAGGAGTCGCCTTGGATGACTATTATTCGTCCATGATTGCCGATTTAGGAATTCAGGCTCAAACGCGTAAGCGGCTTGCCGAAAATCAGCAGGCGCTGATTAATCAGATTGATGGCTGGCGGCAGTCAACGAGTGGTGTAAATATTGATGAAGAAATGACGGATATGATCCGGTTTCAAAAGGGATATAATGCGTCTGCAAGGGTAATAACCAGTATGGATGAAATGCTGGATAAACTAATTAACGGTACAGGGGTTGTCGGACGATAGGAGGTGGGTTAAGTGAGAATTTCAAATAATATGGTTGTATATAATTTCCTCAATAGTATGGATAAGTCACAGAATCGGATGAATAATATACAAGAGCAGTTGTCCGACGGAAAATTAGTACATCGTCCTTCCGATGATCCCATTCGTGCTTATCGTGGCATGCGGTTTAATGTGGATTTAGCCGTCAACGACCAATACCAGCAAAACTTGAAGGATGCTATGGCATGGATGAACCAAAGTGACAGTGCGTTATCTGATTTGAGCGATGCCAGTCAACGGGCAAAAGAAATTGTCATACAAGCCATCAGCGCTAATCCGGCGCTAGGTCAGGAAGCCCTTTCCAAGCAGTTAGACGGCTTAATCAATCAAGCGGTACATGACGGGAATACACAAATCGGGGACCGTTACATTTTTGCCGGGCAGCAGGATAAAGTAAAGGACGGACCGTTTGAACGGATGACGATTACTGTTGATGGTGTTCCGAAGGATTATGTTGTGTATAAAGGCGATTTAAATAAAGTATCCATGTCCATTCAAGCCGGCCCACACGAACCGACTAAGGATAGTGTGAATGTAACAGGAGATGAAGTGTTTGGGCCGATGACTATAGTTACAGACAGTGTTACTGGTAAAACATATGCTACGGCTGATTATTTCACGAATATGATTGCCATGAAAGAGGATTTGGCTACCGGTAATGCTGATCTTGTAAAATTATCGAATGTAGGGCTTAAGCAAATTGATGATGCGCATGACCGGCTGCTGTTAGCCCAGACAAAGGTTGGGGCGCGTATGGCCAGTTATCAAATGTCGCAGAATATGATGCAATCGACCAATACAACCATAGCGGAAAATGCTTCGGCCAATGATGATGTAAATATTGCCAAGGCTACGATCGACTTCAAAAACAATGAAAATGTATATAATGCTGCTCTAGCAGTAGGTGCGCGCATTATGCCGCCGTCTTTGGTGGATTTTCTGAAGTAATTATGGGGGGATAGTATGCTAAGCATTAGAGTAACTATTGATCAAACCCCTTGCCGGGCTTCCTATGGGCTATTAACACCTTCGGCTAGGCTGGATCAGGATGTTGCTGACCAGAAGGAGGCCGTAAGGGAGAATATTGCGGCTATTTGTGCTAGGGGAGACAGACTGGCAAAGATTTGGAACAAAGGAAACACGGTTGAAGAACTTGCGGCTGAGGCCTATGCTTATCAGCCGAAAGAAGTTCAGGTAAAATATATTGAAAGACCCGTTATTCGTTGTGAGCCGTCTAGCAATTTTGTGAATATTTTTGTTTGAGATGGTGAATTGCTAAACTAATGAGGTGAAATCAATGGTGATCCAATCCACTCGTTTGGGGGAACTTTCTGTTCCAAAGGATTTAGTTTTTCAATTCCCGAATGGTTTGCCGGGGTTTAACGATGAGCATACCTTTGCCTTAGTGCCTCACGGCAGTAACAGTCCGTTTTCATTTTTGCAGTCGGCGAATGATCCGGATTTGACTTTTTTGGTAGTCGATCCGTTTGCTTTTTTTTCTGACTATGAGTTTGAACTAAAAGAGGATTTAGAGCAAGAACTTCAGGTGAAGGATGGATCTCAGATTAAGGTATACTCCATTGTTACCGTAAAAGATAAAGTGGAAGAAATGACCGCGAACCTAATAGCACCTTTGATTGTTAATACGGAAACTAAAAATGCCAGGCAGGTGGTGCTGGAAGGGGTCAAATACACGACCCGCCACAGGCTTTTTCCGGAAGGTATCCCAAGCGCTGACGGGAGGGAAAAGTAATGCTGGCACTTACCCGAAAAGTTGGTGAACAGATTATTATCGGTGATAACATTGTTATTACTGTTGTTGACGTTAAAGGTGAGGGGGTTCGATTAGGAATTAACGCTCCTCGAGAAATAAAAATTTACCGTGGGGAAATTTATCAGGCGGTAGTATCGGAGAATAAAGAGGCAACCATACCTCTGGATATTGGGCGATTGGCGGTGCTAAAAAACATTGTCAACCTTCCGAGGGAAAAAGAGTGAAAAACCTTGCAGATGCAAGGTTTTTTTGTTGAAAGAAATCTATAAATAAACGATAAAGCAAATATCCGTCGAATTAACGAGGAAATCGAATATAATCTTTAATAAACCGGCAAAAAGGGCGATATTCCATGCTTAATTACAGACGGGATTAAGCCGATATAATTTGTGAAATGTCTAGCAGTATAGTAACTGGCGGCCGACAGTTGATGGTTTGCTAGACAAAATATGAGGGGCAGGGATGCCCCCGCCAAATTCAAGGAGGAAGAATAACCATGATTATTAATCACAACGTGGCAGCTCTTAACACTTACAACCGCTTAGCTGCTAACAACACCCAAACCAGTAAATCTCTTGAAAAACTGTCTTCAGGTCTCAGAATCAATCGCGCAGGCGACGATGCTGCCGGTTTGGCAATTTCGGAAAAAATGCGCGGTCAGATCCGTGGTCTTGACCAAGCAGTTCGTAACTCTCAAGATGGTATTTCCTTGATTCAAACCGCTGAAGGTGCGCTGAATGAAACTCATTCAATTCTTCAACGTATGCGTGAAGTTGCTGTTCAGTCCGGCAATGATACCAACACCAATGAAGATCGTCAGCAGCTCCAAAAGGAAATGGATCAGTTGACCAATGAAGTAGACCGTATCGGTGCTACTACTCAGTTCAACACCAAAAACCTGTTAGATGGCAGTCTCAGAGGTGTTAGTGAATCCGTTGTCGGCACTATGACTGCGGTTCAGTCCAACCAGAATATTGCTTTCCAAGCAGCTACCACCAGCGCTATCACCAATATCGGTGTAACCGACACGGTTCGTGTACGCGCTACCAGCGTTGCTACTGATGGCACTCTGACCTTCTCGGTTTCGACTGCTCTGGGCAATATTGCAACTGCTAACATCACCATTGATTCCGTTAACAGTGAAATCGATCTGAATGCTGGCGGCGGCAACACTGCTGTTGGTACTTTCAACTACGCTAAATGGAATGTTGGCGATACCCTGACCATGAGTTTCAGCAAGGCGGAAGCTCCTAACCTCGCTGACAATGCGCTGCATTTCCAAATCGGTGCAAACACCGCTCAGGAAATTTCCGTTGGTGTTAGCGATATGCGTTCGGCTGCTATTGGTATTAAAAACAATGCAGGCCAAAGCTTGCGCGTAGACACTCAGTTTGGTGCAGAAGCTACTGTTGCACAAATTGATTCTGCTATGACCAAGGTTTCGACCCAGCGTTCTGCTTTGGGTGCTTACCAAAACCGTTTGGAACACACCATTAACAATCTGGGCGCTTCTTCTGAAAACTTGACTGCAGCTGAATCTCGTATCCGCGACGTAGATATGGCTAAAGAAATGATGACCTTCACGAAGAGCAACATTATCAGCCAGGCTGCGACCGCGATGCTGTCACAGGCCAACCAACAACCACAAGGCGTACTGCAATTACTCCGGTAGTATGTTCTTGGCAGGCCCTCTCGCGTTACGTGGGGGGGCCTGTCTTATCTTATAAGACAAATACGCCAAAGGAGTCAAACTATGGATCGAATTAATAAAAATTTAAATGCACTGAGCATTGATCCCCGTAATGTTATTGCTCCTATTTCCGAAGAAAATATCACGATTGCCTTTGTCGGAAAAGACCAAGAAGGTGAAGTTTTTCAGGATAAAAACGGCAGATTTTATGAACAAAAGCCCCAAATGGACAGGGATAACGCTCCTGACCCGTTGAAACGAGAACTTATTTTGATTATTGGTATTACCGGAGAAGAAGAAATTAAATGGATTATTGATAATTCGAATGCTGGTAGCCGTATCATAATTGTTGAGCCCAACTTAGGATTGCTTTATGACGCAATTAATAGAAACGATTTAACGACACTTATCAATCCAAGGGTAAGTGTGGCTGCTGTACCGACGTCTCAAATGGGAGCGGTATTGGAAAATTATCTTTTATCCGGCCTTATTGTTATGGCCTCGAATATACGCGTGTATAGCACGTATTTGTACCGTAATTATTTTGTAAATGAAATACGAAAATTGGTTGAGATTTTCTCACTGACAATAAAGTATGTATATTTTTCCTTGGGGAATGACGTGCGGGACACGTTGATCGGTCTTGAAAACAACTTGCATAATATCGGCCACATGCTGGAGTCGAGAGATATAGGCAAATTAAAGGGCGCGCTTCAAGGGTATCCGGCAATTGTGGTGGCCTCAGGCCCGTCTTTGGAAAAGAACATCCAATATCTGCGGCAAGCAAAGAATAAGGCCTTGATTATTGCTGCTGATACTATACTCAATCGATTACTTAAAGAAGGCATTGTACCGGATGTTGTAGCTTCGATTGAACGATACCCGGAATTGTACGGATATTGCTACGAAGGGAAAGTGATTCCGGAGGAAGTTGCTTTGCTTGCACCTTTGGTTATTACTTCTCCTATCTTTGAGGATTTTAAGGGGACTAAGCTGATACCTCTGCGTGCTATGGTGCGTGATAATTATTGGTTGAATGATACTTTACTGAACTTGGGTGAACAGAACTACTTGACGATGGGGGCATCCGTTGCGCATCTGGCCTTTGCCTTTGCAGTTCATACCGGAGCTTCTCCTATCGTATTAGCCGGACAAGATTTGGCGTATGGTGCGGATGGAAATCAGTCTCATTCCGGCGGAACAATCTATGACGGTGATGTGTATGGTTTGAGTAAGCGGGAAAAAGTTGAAGTAGAAGGCTATTATGGCGGTACTGTTTGCACCAATCGGGACTGGCAGTTGTTTAAGCAGTGGTTTGAGCTGCAACTTCTTAAGCAGCCGGAACTTACGGTGATAAATGCTACTGAGGGCGGGGCACGTATAAATGGAACGGTAGAAAAGCCGCTTGAACAAGTAATACAGGAATATTGCAGGTCTGAAATTCATGTAGCGGAATTGCTTAGAACGGCACCTAAGTATTCGCTTCATGCTCTAGTAATGCAGCGCAACTTGGTCAAAGCAAAGAAAGAGTTGGACAAGTTTTTAATGAGGACTGTGAGATTACGAGAGAAACTGGAGAAAATAGAAATTACGGAGCAAACTAGTGAGCAGCAGCTTCTGGCAGCACTGAAAAAAATGAAAGAAATGGATAAGATCATTACCTATATTAATGAGCACAACCTGCTGCGACACGTTCTGCAACCCGTGATTGTCAATACGTTTAACAACTTTTACCGTATACCGGAAAAATTGGATTATCAGTCTGTGAGAGATAATCTAAAACTGCAACTAGACTTTTTGTTGGTTGTGAACGCGACGACGGAAAAAGTGGTCAACATTTTGCAAAGAAACATTGATAATTTTGATCAATATATCACAGCGTAAAAGAAATTATTAAGAGTGCGGTGGGAGAAAATGTTTACAAACAAATCAATATTAATTACAGGCGGCACAGGATCGTTCGGCAAAGAATGCGCCCGAATAGTGTTATCGCGTTATTCACCTAAACGGCTGGTTATTTTTTCTCGGGACGAACTCAAACAGTACGAAATGCAACAGGACCCGGAATTATCTACTTCGGCTATGCGGTACTTTTTGGGGGATGTAAGGGACTTTGAGCGGTTAATGCAAGCTATGCGAGGTGTCGATTATGTAATTCATGCTGCGGCTATGAAACAAGTTCCGGCGGCTGAGTATAATCCGATGGAGTGCATTAAAACCAATATTTACGGGGCAGAAAATGTTATTAAGGCGGCGATTGAGAACGGTGTCAAAAAGGTGATTGCCCTTTCCACCGATAAAGCGGCAAATCCTATTAATTTGTACGGGGCGACGAAACTGGCGTCCGATAAATTATTTATTGCCGCCAATAATATTGCCGGGGGCCATATTACACGGTTTGCCGTTGTCCGGTATGGCAATGTGGTAGGTTCGCGAGGGTCTGTGGTTCCCTTCTTTAAAAAATTAGCCAGCCAAGGGGCTCAGGAATTGCCTATCACAGATGCGCGCATGACCCGGTTTTGGATTACGCTACCGCAAGGCGTAAATTTCGTATTAACATCGTTTCAGCGAATGCAAGGCGGTGAACTTTTTGTCCCTAAAATCCCTTCAAGCCGGGTAAGTGATTTAGCTACGGCTATTTCGCCCGACATGCCTCAGAAAATTATCGGAATACGTCCGGGCGAAAAACTGCATGAAGTGATGTGTCCGGCCGATGATTCCCATCTTACCCTGGAATTTAGCGACCATTATGTTATAAAACCGACCATCTCTTTTATTTCACCGGTAGACTATAGTGTCAATGCGCTTGGAGAAAAAGGGAGTGCCGTTGAACCGAGCTTTGAATATAATTCAGGAACCAATCCCCACTTTCTGACCGTTGATGAACTAAGGGAGTTGGTATAGTGAGCCTCATTCCTTATGCACGCCAGCATATTACGGAAGAAGATATTGCGGCGGTAGTAAATGTGCTAAAGTCGGACTGGCTGACTCAAGGACCGGTGATTGAACAATTTGAAAAAGAGGTAGCGGCCTATTGCGGGGCCAAATACGCCGTGGCTGTTTCTAATGCCACGGCGGCGTTGCACATTGCCTGTCTGGCTGCGGGCTTGGGGAAGGGTGACACCCTGTGGACATCGCCCAATACCTTTGTTGCATCGGCAAATTGTGGATTGTACTGCCAAGCCAAGGTGGATTTTGTGGACATAGACCGGCAGACGTATAATTTAAGTCCTGCTGCGTTTCAAGCAAAAATGGCCGAAGCTGTTAAAAAAAATAAAGTGCCTAAGGTTTTGATTCCTGTACATTTTTCTGGTCAAAGTTGCGATATGAAGCCTCTATGGGAAGAAGCCAAAAAGCATGACCTTACGATTATTGAAGATGCGTCGCATGCGATTGGAGGCAGTTACCGGCAACATAAAGTGGGGAGTTGCCGGTACTCCGATATGACAGTGTTCAGCTTTCACCCGGTAAAAATCATTACCAGCGGTGAGGGCGGGATGGTAACTACCAATCGCGAAGATTTATATAAAAAACTGTTGTTATTGCGCAGTCACGGAATTACTCGCGCGCCTGAAGTTATGACGCAAGAGCCGGACGGCCCTTGGTATTATGAACAGTTAATATTGGGCTGGAACTACCGGATGACGGAATTGCAGGCTGCGCTGGGGCTTAGCCAGCTTGCCAAGATTGATTCCTTTATTGAACGCCGACGGTATTTGGTGAAACGCTACGAAACCCTGTTAAAGGACGTACCTGTCATGCTGCCGTTTCAGAACCCGGAGGCGGCTTCGGCACATCATCTTTACGTTATTCGGTTAGACAGAACCAAAATAACGAAAAGCAAAGCCGCTATTTTCGAAGAATTGAAAAAGCGGGGAGTAGCCGCTAATCTCCACTATATTCCGGTTCATACCCAGCCTTATTATCGGCGATTAGGATTTGATTGGGGAGATTTCCCGGAGGCAGAGGAATATTATCTCGAGGCGGTAAGCCTGCCTATGTATTATGGCCTTACGGATCAAGAACAAGAGTACGTGGCGAATGTTATGAAAGAGGTAGTAAGGTGAAAACCGTCATTATTATCCAGGCACGCATGACTTCTACCAGGCTTCCGGGAAAAGTGTTGCGCACTGTGCTGGGAAAGCCGCTGTTAGCGTACCAGCTGGAACGGCTGCAGAGAGTCAGAGCTGCCGATGAAATTGTGGTTGCAACAACCGTAAACGAAACCGATGATGCTATTGTGAATGTATGTAAGCAGCTTAATGTTTTACACTTCCGAGGTTCTGAACAAGATGTTTTGGAAAGATATTATCAGGCGGCGGTGAAACGCTCCGCCGATACAATAGTCCGAATTACTTCTGATTGCCCAATCATTGATCCGAGGGTAGTAAACCAGGTGATTGAGTTCTACCACGGGCATACAGAGTGTGCCTATGTGAGTAATTGTCTGCCGCGGACATACCCCGTAGGAATGGATACGGAGGTTTTTTCCTTTGAAGCGTTAGAGAAGGCATATTACGAGGCAGTTAGCGCTCCTGACCGGGAGCATGTAACTGGTTTTATAGAGCGGCAGCCGGAAGTATTCCGGCAGGCGAATGTACCTTATGTAGCGGATTGCAGCCATTACCGCTGGACCGTGGATACGGCGGAGGACTTTGAGGTAATCAGCAGCATTCTTACCGCACTGTATCCAAGGAACCCTTATTTTACACTGGAAGATTGTCTTGAGCTTCTGACGGTGCACCCGGAGTGGGAAGCCATTAATTCGCATGTAAAACAAAAAGCGTATAATGAGAAATAAGAGTGAGGGGAAAAAATGAGCCATTTTAAAACAGAACAGGAAGACTTTTGGGCCGGGCAATTTGGCGATGCCTATATTGACCGGAATTGGGGAAATACTTTGATTGCCGCGAACACGGCCTTGTTTAGTAAAGTACTGCATCAGGCCAGTCAGCCGGTGAAGTCGGTGATCGAATTTGGGTCGAACATAGGGCTTAATCTCAAAGCGCTTAGAGGACTGTTGCCCGAGGCGGAACTTTCCGCGATAGAAATTAACGCTAAGGCAGTTGATAAACTGAAAGCGTCGGGTGATATCAAGGTATATTCCCAATCAATTTTGGATTTTTCACCGGACTATCAGAGAGATCTTGTTCTTATCAAAGGCGTGTTAATTCATATTAACCCTGATATGTTGCCCGTGGTGTATAAACTTCTTTATGAAACCAGTAAACGCTATATTTGTATTGCTGAGTATTACAACCCGACTCCGGTTGAAGTTCCCTACCGTGGGCACGCCGGTCGGTTGTTTAAACGCGATTTTGCCGGAGAGATGCTGGATACTTATGCCGATCTTCGTCTGGTAGACTATGGTTTCGTGTATCATCGGGACGGCCACTTCCCCCAAGACGACCTGAATTGGTTTTTATTGGAGCGGAGACAATAATGCAAGTCCTTTTTCGTTGTGATGCTTCTGCCCGGATGGGGGTGGGGCATCTGATGCGATGTTTGACATTAGCTTCGGCATTAGTGACAAAAGGAGCCCACGTGACTTTTGTTAGCCAGCAGTTAGCGAGTGGAGGCCTGGAGCGAATAAAAGCCAAAGGGTTTCGGGCTAAGTTTTTCAGCGATACTTCTCCGGACTGTTTCGACGAAAGAGAGGATGCTGTAAAAACGGCGGAGGTTCTTTCTGAAATGGGGCATGTGGATTGGCTGATAGTTGATCACTATCAGATAGGGGAAGCCTGGGAGAATGTTCAGTGCCGCTACGCTTGTAATATTATGGCAATTGATGATTTGGCAAACCGGCGGCATAATTGCCGACTGCTTTTAGATCAAAATCTCTTTGCCGATGCTAGTTTGCCGCGCTATCAAGGTCTTGTGCCGGACGACTGTATATCCTTGTTAGGGCCCGCTTACGCCTTGCTTCGGGAAGAATTTGGAGTTGCTCGAGCGAAATATTTTGTCCGCGAACGATTAAAACGACTGTTTGTGTTTTTTGGCGGGGGCGACTATACCAATGAAACGGCAAAGGTTATAGAAGCCCTTATGTCGGAGGAATTGTGTGACCTCGAAGCAGACGTTGTTATAGGCGGGGCGAATCCCCACTATGAAGAAATAACCCGCTTATGTGCGGCTAGAAAAAAAACCGTCTTATACCGGGATGTTGATATTATGGCCGAGCTTATGGCAGCGGCTGATTTTTGCATTGGTGCCGGAGGCAGCAGTGTATGGGAACGATGTTGTGTCGGATTACCCAGCATTGTAGTTACTGTCGCGGATAATCAAATACAACCAATGCAGCAGCTGGCCGATGCCGGTGCTATTGTTTTGTATTCCGGAGAAAAAACGGTAGTCGGCTACAGGGATATACTTAAAGACTTTTCGACCGGAAAATATGACTGGCGTCTAATGTCCCAAACCGGACGTCGCCTGTTTGACGGTAACGGTGCCGTCCGAGTAGCCGAAAGAATGACAGGGGTGAGTGAGTAATGGAGCTGGCAGAGCATTTTCAACAACTCTTTATAAAATACGGAGATTCGCCGGAAGCGAATCAGTGGTCCAGTCTGGAAACGCAAGAAAAGCGGTTTGAAGTCTTAACTAGTATCGCCGACTTGCATGAAACAAAAATTTTAGATTTTGGTTGCGGAACCGCTCACTTGGTCGATTACCTCAACCAGCGGGGGATAAAGGTGGATTACACCGGCGTGGATATTGTCGAAGAAATGCTGGAATTTGCCGGAAATAAGTATCCTGAGTATAATTTCTGTCGTTTGCAAGAGGCGCTGCGAGATACTTACGATTATGCGTTTGTCAGCGGTACTTTCAATAATTTAATAAATAACAACAAAAAGTTTTACCGTGAAACGATAAAAGACCTTTTTTCGGTTGTCAATAAGGGTTTGGCGTTTAATATGCTGAGTGCTTATGTCGATTATTATGATGCCGGCCTGTTTTATGAAAAGCCGGAAGATGTCTTTGCCTACATAAAAAAAGAAGTGTCGCCATATGTAGTTTTACGTAATGATTATCAAATAAAATCGGGTATCATACCCTTTGAATTTACAGTATACGTATATCGCCGATAATTCGGGAGGTTTGGCATGCGGTGTGCAATTATGCAGCCCACATATTTGCCGTGGGCGGGATACTTTAACCTTATAAGCCAAGTGGATTGCTTTGTTTTTTTAGATGATGTACAGTTTGAACGACGTTCCTGGCAGTGCCGTAATCGCATACTGGTAAACGGCAAGGTTACGTGGCTGACTGTTCCGGTTAAAGCGGATAGTCGGGAGCAGATCATAGAGAAAATCGAAGTGGATGGCAGTCCCAAATGGCGGGACAAGCAAGTCACTACACTTCATCATTCGTATGCAAAACATCCGTACCGCCGGGAACTTGACGGGATTATAGATTGTATAAAAGAAAGCCGGATTACCCGTTTGGCTGATTTAAATATGGCAATCATTCGTCATATTGCCGAAAAGCTGGAGTTACGTCCCCGCTTTTACCAGGCCAGTGAAATTAACGCAGGGGGGCGTCGATCCGAGCATCTTTTTGACATATGTCGCTACCTAAACTGCAATGAGTATCTTAGTCCGGTAGGTTCGTCGGAATATCTCATGGAAGACGGGGTCTTTACCGGCAGTGATATCAAGCTTCTGTTCCAAGACTATTCGCCCCAGGCCTATTTTCAGACGGGGCAGGAAGAATTCCAAAGTCACTTGTCTATAGTGGATGTTATAGCCAATTTGGGCTGGGCGGCAGCCCGCCAATATATTACAGGGGCAGGGGGAACGACGTGAATACAATCCGAATTGGTGACATGACGGTGGGGGGCGGTCATAACCCTTTGGTAGTAGCGGAACTTTCCGGCAATCACAATCAGTCGCTGGAACGGGCACTGGCTCTTGTCGATGCGGCAGCGCTGGCCGGATGCAAAGCGTTAAAGATTCAGACTTATACGGCGGATACTATGACGCTAAATCTTGATCAAGGTGAATTTCACATAGAAGATAAAAATAGCCTGTGGCAGGGACGATCGTTATATGATCTGTATCAGGAAGCGCATACCCCCTGGTCTTGGCATAAGGCCATATTTGACCGGTGTAAAAAATTAGGCTTAATTGGATTTAGTACGCCGTTTGATGAAAGTGCTGTAGACTTTTTGGAATCGCTGAATGTGCCCTGTTATAAAATAGCGTCTTTTGAAAATGCCGACTTGCCGTTAATTCGTCGTATTGCCGCCACCGGTAAACCGATGATTATTTCAACCGGGATGGCGACACTGGCGGAACTGGATGAAACGGTGCGCACCGCCCGCCAAAGTGGTTGCCAGGATATCATTCTTTTGAAATGCACCAGTAGCTATCCGGCTAGTCCCGCTGACACGAATCTTAGAACCATTACTCATATGGCGGAGCTATTTGGCTGCCAAGTGGGGTTGTCGGATCATACTTTGGGCATCGGAGCCGCTGTGGTATCGGTAGCTCTTGGCGCTACCATCATTGAAAAGCATTTTACTTTAAGTCGTGCGGAAGGGGGAGTGGATTCGGCATTTTCTCTAGAACCGCAAGAATTAAAGCAACTTGTCAATGAAACCGAACGGGCTTGGATAGCCTTAGGGCAAGTGCGTTATGGAACAACAGCGCCGGAAGAAAACTCAAGGCTGTACCGCCGGTCCTTATATGTCGCGAAAGACATGAAAGCCGGTGAAGTGTTTACTAAGGAAAATTTGAGAGCCATTCGGCCAGGTCTTGGTTTGGCACCAAAATATATGGAATTATTCCTTGGCAAAAAAGTAGCGAAGGCAGTGACAAAAGGCACTCCGATTAGCTGGGAGCTATTAGGGAGATAGGTTTCCAAAGGGAAAAATGGGGGTCATTGGAGGAAAGTTTTTTTATTGCGTAATTTTATACTAAAGTTTTGTCGGAAAAATACGATATACTTATCAAAAGCATGTAAAAAGTGAGGTGCCTGCACATGGAAGTGAAACCGACGGGTGGTATGGATTCCGTTACAAGCAATACATTAGTAGGAGACAATGCTGTTAAGGTAAATAACACGCGTCCTGTTCTACAGGAAACGGCGGATGGAGACGGACGGAGGGAACTTTCCAAACAAGAGTTGAACCAGATGACGCAGGAAATGAACTCCTTTATGCGATCGTTAAACGCAGATTTGCGTTTCGAATTGCATCAAAAAACCAAACGATTGATGGTGCAACTGGTTGATCATAGCAGTCAAACCGTGCTTAAAGAGTTTCCACCCCATGAGTTCCTGGATACGATTGCGAAAATTAGCGATTCAATAGGCGCATTTTTGGACAAAAAAGCGTAATTATGTAATAATAGTTTATAAGCTGCTGTCGGGAGGTAGTGTTTTATGGCGGTGCAAAGGATATTTGGTTTATCAGGGTCAGGTATGGATGTTGACTCGATGGTTAAGCAGTTAATGCAAGCAAAACGGGCGCAATATGATAAACTCTATCAGAACCGGACTCAGTTGGAATGGAAGAAGGAAGCGTACGCGGGTAGCAATAAAAGCATTGCTGAGTTTCGCAATAAGCTTTCGGACTATAAACTTTCCGGCGCGTTGGCGATAAAAACGGTGGCTTCGACGAAAAGCGATGTAGCTACTGCCACTGCCAACGTGGAAGCGAGCAATATCAGTCATTCGATGTCGGTTGAACAATTGGCGACCGGAGTCCAACTTGCCAGCACAGGCAGTATTAGTTCCGGCTCTAATAAGGATACCGTTGCCAAGCAATTTTATAATGGGAGCGCCCCCGCCGAGCCGATTACGGTGACGATAACCAATGGGGCGGCATCTGCTAACCTGACAGTAGATCCTAACAAAAGCATCTATGATTTTGTGAATCAGATAAATTCGGCTAAGATAAATGTTACTGCCAATTATGATGCTGCTCTTGACCGGTTTTTTATTAATACGAATAATACCGGAGCGAATAGTGGGATTGACTTTTCCAGCAGTGATGTTAACGGACTAGACTTTATTTCGAATAAATTAGGTATAGGCAGTCAGCCGAAGGCCGGAGCAAATGCCAAGTTTACTTTGGATGGCATACCCATGTCCGAAGAAAGCAACAGCTTTTCTGTATCCGGGGTTTCGTACAATTTGTTAGCGGTAGGGGAGACTAAAATGCAAGTGGCGACCGATATGGATAAGTCGGTTGCCAGTGTTAAGGGCTTCATAGAAGCTTATAACAAGATGATTGACGATGTGAATGACAAATTGGAAGAACCGCATTATAAGGACTATTTGCCATTAACAGACGATCAAAAAAAGGATATGAAAGAGACGGAGATTGTCGCTTGGGAAAAGAAAGCGAAAAGCGGTCTCTTATCTAATGATCCGACACTGCAAAATTTTGTATATGGCATGAGAAGCGCACTGTCTAATCCTATTGAGGGAATAAGCGGTGCCTATACTTCTGCGGCATCCGTCGGTATAACCACGGGTGCTTATACGGAGAATGGTCACCTTTACTTAGATGAAGGAAAACTAAGGACGGCGCTGACGGCCGATCCGGAAGCTGTTTTAAAAGTGTTTGGTTCTAATGGCCAGGCTAAAAGCGGAATTGCCTTTAAGCTGGATAATGTGGTGGCTACTACTCGCAAACAGATCATCGGCATTGCCGGTGCTACGGCCGCTAATGATATCAACAGTTCGATCGGACGGCAGATAAAGGAGTATACTACTAATATTAAAGATGTGGAGACAAACTTAAAAACATCCGAAAGCCGTTATTATCGGGAGTTTACTGCGATGGAGAAGGCGATTAATAAAATGAACTCGCAAAGCTCCTGGATATCGCAGCAAATGGGTGGAAGATAACTGTTTGGAAGCAATGAGGAGGAAGGACAGTGTATGAACGCACAAACAACGGCGAATACGTATAAAACTCAGCAAGTAATGACTGCTTCCAGAGAAGAGCTTACATTGATGTTGTATAATGGTGCTATCCGGTTTGCCAATGAAAGTATTAAGGCAATGGAAGCTGGCGAAAAGGAAAAAGCGCATCATGCGAATTTGCGGGTTCAGGAAATTGTGCAGGAGTTTATGGTAACTCTTGACATGAATTATGATATTGCGAAGGATATGTATGCGCTTTATGAATATATAACGTACCGGTTAGTTCAGGCTAATATTCAAAAGGACAAAGAACAACTCCGCGAAGCTAAGGATATGCTGACTGAATTGCGGGATGCCTGGTACCAGGCAATGAAGCAGGCGCGGGTTGCGGAAGCCGTGGGCAAATGAGTGGGAATGAAGGCAAAGCTTGTTCACTTTGGAAGGACTACTTGTTTGTAACAAGGGAACTGGATAAGTTTATTATCCAGGACAATGTGGACATGGTGCTAAACCTGATTGATCAACGCGAACGTTTGCAGGCGGAAATAGAAAAGCTGGATGATGATGTTTATAAAGTCTCGCCGGAAGGGCAGAAGATTCTGTTAGACATCCAAAAGCTAAATGACCATATTGTCCGGCAACTGGAAATGTTGCGTAATCTACTGGAAAAACAGCAAAAGGTCGCTGTTGCTTATGATGGATTTAGACCGGAGTTCGTAGGAAATCAGATGGATCAAAAGGGATAAACACATAAAATTGATTTTTTTCTTGCAATTTTGGCTGTAGAAACATATAATTTGGAGTGAAGAACCTTTTGCTTAGGTCTGTGGTTGAAAATCGATGCCAGTCGCAGGCGAAACGATCCACATAAGAAGTCCAAGGTGACTTTGAGCATGGTGCGGCTTAGACGTAAGTCCTGCCGGTTTATCTGACAATGGTAAGCCGAGAGTAGTAGTAGTGAGGAGATTGATTTCTTAGTAGCAAACCTTCCAGCAGGCGAGTGTGGGGGCAAAGACCAGGTCGGCTAAGCGATGGTCCTTTTAGTATCATGATTAAAGGTGAGGGGATATCGTTAATGGCTTTCGAGGACAAAACCTTAAAATGTAAGGACTGCGGCTCCGACTTTGTGTTTTCTGCTGGCGAACAAGAGTTTTATGCAGAAAAAGGATTTGAAAATGAACCGGCCCGTTGCCGCGACTGCCGCGATGCGAGAAGGCGTAGCCGTGATGGCGGTGAAGCTCGTCCGCAACGTGAAATGCATGAGGCCGTATGTGCTGAGTGCGGCGTAACAACCCAAGTGCCGTTTAAACCGCGAAATGATCGTCCCATCTATTGTCGCGATTGTTTCGCAAACAAAAAAACAGAATTTTAACAGTGCAATGAAGCCTGGACAATCGTCTGGGCTTTTTGTTTTTTTGTGTTTTCCCAGTTTGTCCCCAATTTATCCCCAAGGAAAGTACGAGAAATTACGGGTTATTAACAGGGTTATCCACATTATCCACAGAAAGTTAACGGTAACTAGTTGCAAATTATGCATATTGCAGTATAAAAATTCATAATTTGCATAAAATGCTTGCTTGTTACTGTATAGATATATATAATTAAAAAAAGTCCAATAATGTAGGGGGAAGTAGGGATGAAGATGTCGAGAAAGTTGGGGGTATTTGCAGTTCTGTGTATAGTGGCATTGGCCATTGGCCTATCCGGCTGTGGTCAGCAAAGTCCGCAGCAGGCTAAGGTGCTAAACATTGCCTCGGATACGGCGTACGCGCCCTTTGAGTTCCAAGATGAAACCAGTAAAGAGTACATAGGATTTGACATGGACCTTATTAAAGCTATTGGCAAACAAATGGGGTACGAGGTCAAAGTTGCCAGTATGAATTTTGATGGGCTAATACCGGCTTTGGAAGCAGGCAATATTGATGCTACCATTTCGGCTATGACAATTACTGATGAACGTAAAGAAAAAGTATTGTTTTCCCAACCGTACTACAAATCGGGCTTAGCCATTGTTGTAAGCAGTAATAATACTACAATAAAAGATTTCAAAGATTTAGAGGGCAAAAGGATTGCTGTTCAAATAGGTACTACCGGAGCTGATGAAGCGAAAAAGGTAAAAGATGCCGTCGTTCGTGAATTCAATACGGCACCGGACGCTTTTATGGAACTGAAGGCCGGCGGCGTGGATGCTGTGGTAAATGACTTACCGGTTAATGAGTACTATATTGCCCAGATGGCGTCAAAAGATGCAAAAGTAGTTGGACAGCCGTTGACTTCGGAAGACTATGGGATTGCGGTTGCCAAAAAGAATACCGAGCTAATGGGTAAAATAGATAAGGCCCTGGAAGAGTTGAAAAAGAATGGTGAGTATGAAAAAATCTATGTCAAATGGTTTGGCAGAAAACCTTAGCATTGCCGGGACGCGACAGGTTCGCGTCCCTTTTTTGTTTAGAGCCCTAGTTGACAGTATTGTTTCCGCGTGGCTATAATCATAGTATGATACCAAGCCGTTAAGAGGCTCTTTTGCGAAGGGGCGAAAGGACTTCTTAA
>Ga0316604_10000774_pt1 | contig 33946 bp, 27 predicted proteins | sample OWC_soil_day20_C_FD_207650 | JGI IMG/M metagenome (GOLD analysis project Ga0316604, IMG submission 207650) | Wetland soil microbial communities from Old Woman Creek delta, Ohio, United States - OWC_soil_day20_CT | ecosystem: Environmental > Terrestrial > Soil > Wetlands | place: USA: Ohio... | reverse complement strand
GCCGGAGCGCAGCGTTCGAATCCGCGTCTTCACGATCACCATCACCGCCCCGCAGCAGGAACACAGAATCGGCGGCCGTTCCTTCGCCGATGCCATCGACCGACCCGGAACGAATCTGAGCAGCAGATGCAGCAAGGCGATCAGGCGCTTGCAGTTGGGATGCAGAAAGCCGAAGTTGCGCGCCCGCCGGAAGCCCTTGGGCAGCACGTGCTGCAGGACCAGCCAGAGGAAATCCACGCCGCTTACGGTGCGCTGCTCGGTTCGGCCGGTCTTGGCGTCTTGATATCGGAAGCAGACCTGGCCATTGCCGTAGGCAACGATATCCTTCTCGCGAATCACGCCGCGATAAAGATAGCGCCCGAGGTAGATGAGCGCCGGCTCGCCGCTACCGACGGATTTACAGTCGACCACCCACGTCGCCGGATAACGGCCGGGCAACGTCAGTCCGGCGCCTTTGATCGCCGCCAGCAGCTTCGCCCGAAAGACCTTGGCCAGCGCTTCATGGTTGAAGAGATAGCCCTTCTTGCCCTTGCCCCGCCGTTTGGTGCGCCACCGTTTGCCCTCGCCGTCGACCGCCGCCGCCGGCATCACCAGATGCACATGAGGATGGAAATCGAGCCGCCGCGTGTTCGTATGCAACACCGCGATGGCGCCGGGCGTGCCGCGAAGTTGCCGGTCGTTCTGACAGAAGGTGCGCACCGTCTCCCAGGCGCAGCGCATCAGCACTTCGTAAATGACGCGCTGATGCGCGAAGGCCAGCGCCCTGAATTCGGCCGGGACGGTGAAGGTCAACAGGAAATACTCGGCCGGTACCTGCTTCTTCAATTGGCGTTCCAGCCACTGCTGACTCTCGTGGTGCTGGCAGTGCGGGCAATGGCGATGGCCGCAGGAATGCGGCACCAGCTTCTGGTGGGTGCATTCGGTACGGTCAGCCGCTCAATCTGATGATCAAAGTAATCGCCGATCCGGCGGATTGCCCGCGAATAGGCTTCGACGGTCTTCGGTTGCAGGCCCTTGAGCTTGAGATGCTTCAAATGACTCTGGTATTGCTGGTCAAAGTGCGCTGATGATGCTGGGTTCATGCTGGCTTATCCTCACGAAGTTGTGCAAAATCACCCCCTCACAAGCGAGGGCGTGATCGTGCAGAATAATTCGTGGGACCGCGAGGTGTCCTTTCTCCGCGTAGCGGCTTCGTCCAACCGGACCTTCAGCCTTTTGGAAAGCAGACATTCGAACGTCTGAATTCACCGGCGATGCGCGGCTTCAGCGACCAGCGTACGATTTCTCGATTGAACACGTCGTGCACGATAACCAGGTACAACCAGCCTTCATCCTTGCACAGGTCGGTGATATCCGATGTCAAAACCTGATTCGGCCCCGTTGGCATGAGGTTTCTAGGGAGCTGCTTCTCCGCCACTGGTGGGTGATGCTTCTAGGACATCCTCTCTTTTCAGTACAGATCAGAGACCGGACCGGACATCAGGGTCCGTTGCCCCTTTGAACTCCCTGGGCAGACAAATCCGGAAACAGCTTCCCTTGCCGAGTTCGCTGGTCACTTCCAGCCGTCCGCCGTGCTTCTTGACCACAATATCGTAGGAAATCGATAGCCCCAGGCCAGTGCCTTTGCCCACCGGTTTGGTGGTAAAGAAGGGCTCAAAAATCCGCCGCCTAACCTCTTCGGCCATGCCTAAGCCCGTGTCTTCGACCTCGACACACACCATGTCGCCGTCCAGCCAGGAGCGTATGGAAATCTTGCCTCGTTCCGGAATGGCTTGTGCCGCGTTGATCAGCAGATTAGTGAACACCTGATTGATCTGGGCCGGTATACAGTCGACCGGTGGAATATCGCTCAAGTCACGAACCACCTCGGCTTTGTACTTCAGTTCGTTCCAGACGACGTTCAAGGTGCTTTCCATGCCGGCATTGAGGTCCGCCAACTGACGACCCGCATCGTTAACGCGCGAATAATCCTTTAGGTCCTGAACGATCTTGGTCACGCGCCCCAATCCCTCTTGCGACTCCTTGATTAGGATCGGCAAATCTTCTCGCAGAAAATCCAGATCTGCGTCATGCCGGGCCTGCTCCAGACTGGACGCGGTACCTCCTTCGTAAGCGTCGATAATTGCCAGCAGATGCCCTGCATAGGTTTTCAGGGTGCCGAAGTTGGAGGTGACGAACCCAATCGGATTGTTGATTTCGTGCGCCACACCCGCGGCAAGCTGGCCGATGGCGGCGAGTTTTTCCGACTGCATCAATTGATTCTGGGCATTCTCCAGTTTCTCGATCAACACCTGCTGCCCGTGTTTCTCGATTTCCAACTGGGCAATGGATTCATTTAGACGCCCTTGGAACATCGCCGTATCGGTGAAATCCGCGACGGTGACGCAAACGAGCTCAACTTCGCCGTTGCCGTTCTTCTGCGGCAAAAAAGTACAGTTTTGTCGCATCGCATCAACGCCGCCCGTGATGGGCCGGTTGTGATGAAAGCGAAAAAGGAACGGGCGCTGCTCCCACGACGTAAAGGCGTAGTTCTTCAGCACAAAAACGCTATCGATCTTTCGCTCGAGCCATTTTCGCGGCAACTCGGGAAAGCTCTCGAAGAGATTGCGGCCAACAACTTCAGCAGCGCTGCGCTGGCTACGCGTTGCCATGAATCGATTCCACAGAACAACGCGATAGTCACGGTCAACCGCAAAAATACCTACCTCGATCCGTTCGACGATGAATCCGAGCAAATCGGCTGGCACGGTATCAGGCATGGTCAAAGTGAGGTAAGAAACTTGTCGAGTGCGCTGCCAAGGACAAAGACCTCGTCACAGGGCATCAGTATGATCAAATGACTGGTGAAACTCTTCTTCTCGAGTGCGAAACGGACCTCGAGAAAAAGGGCTCGACCCGTCATCAATTCGTCAGGGCGAATCAATTTAGAAGGCGCAATATCAAGCCCCATCACCGAGGGCGCCGAGAAACCGATATCGACGGTCAGGGTCTCGGCAACGCTACCCAGGCAAGCACCAACCAGGATGTTCGCTACGTCGAGCAGCAACTCTTGCTCTTCGACACTGTCCGCATCGTCGTAACCCATCAACTCGGCCAGTTGATCGCCGCGGCCGCCGGAAAACGCGACGACCACTTCGCCACGCAGTTGGCCATGAAATGCCTGCCTGACGGCGTTTACCGTTCCATCGCCGACGAGGCGCGTGAGCATGGCGGGGATAGCGCACCGCTCAACATGCGCGATACGCGGAACCGACAGGCTGACGAACTCCCCCCATATCTTGGCAATCGACGATCCGGCTTGTCCCATGCCGATATTGGCGATCTCCTGTAGCGCATCACGCTGGTCCTCGGTGAGGTCGGTATCTTCTTGTGTCGTCATACGACTATTCCATATTGTCTCAACACCTCGCCAAGGCCATCGCTTGTGATCGGCTTGCGAATGAACGAAATGGCGCCAAGCCGCTTGACTCTCTCCTGTGCAAGCTCTTGCACATCGGCCGATACGACGATCACCAGGCAGTTCAAGTCTTCCTTTCTCAGCGTCTCAAGGACTTGATAACCATCCATATCCGGCATGGTCAGATCGAGGAACATCACATCTACCTTGCCCGCTCGGTAGGCCGCGAGCGCCTCGAAGCCGTTGGATGCTTGAGTTATTTCGACATCCCAATCCGGCGGCAACGAGCGGATAAGCATCTTCCGGGCGATCGGCGAATCGTCGACGACAAGGATGGAAACGGCCATTTCGCTTCTCCGGTATTCACATGGCGACTATATTCCTAATCCAACTGGCGGAGGCCTCTCTTGCACGCCTAATTGGTCTTGCCCCCCCCCCGCGCCCTAGAACATAGGAAAGTGCTGGATTTACGAGATTGGACCGTATCGTCGACTTGAATGACTCCTTGACTTCCCGACGGTAAGGGCCATGCTCCATTACTGATTTTCAGCGTTAGGCCGTTTCCAACGCGGGTTAGCTGAATATTGTGTCTAGACACGCTATGTGCGGCAGAAGTGCCATCACTTCGGAAGACAAATCCACCACAAGGATTCTGCAGTTGGCCGCTGCATCATGGTTCATGTTCGCCGCGAGGCGGTGGAGGAAGTTACGGACTCCACCACCAAGGCAAGCCGCGAATCCGGCATTAGGGTTACATACTCAGGGAAGGATTAGCCATGAAGCATCTCACTATCGTCCACCGTATCATGTTGACAATCGGTGCCGCCGTTCTTTCCTTATTGTTGGTTGGATTTGTCGGGCTGTCTGTGGCTAACAATGGTACAGACAGTATCAAAAAGATTAACGACAATAGTCTTGCCGGAATTCAAATTCTCGGAGATGCGCGGCAGGCATTCACGCTCTCACGTGTTACTGCTTACGCCCATATTTTTGCTGCCGATGAGGTTACCAAACAGAATGTCGAAAAATCACTAGTAAGCAGCTTTGACACAACCTCGAAACTGCTCAAAGAGTACGAGAAATTGGCCTCTGACGACGAGGATAAAAAATTGCTGGAGGCCAATACCAGCAATATGAAGGCTTATTCCGATGCCATCGTGAACCACCTCCTGCCGCTATCGCGCAAGAACGATACGGAAGGAATGCGTGTTGTGATCGCAACGGAGCTTGTGCCCGTCGCCACCAAGACCATAAAAGGCTTTGAAGATCACGTGGCGTACAACCGAAAAAAAGCTGAGGAGACCTCCAAGGCTGCGCTGGCCAATGCATCGCAAGGGCAGACGACCTCACTGATCACGATTCTGATCGCGCTGATCGTGGTCGGTGTAATGGGTTTTACGGTGACCAAAGAGATACGTTTCCGGATGGATCGGTTCCGGAGTCTTATTTCGCAAGTCAATCAGTCGCTAGATTTCACCCTGCGCATACCGATCAAGCGCATGGACGAGTTGGGAAGTTCCGCTGATGCCTTCAATAAATTGGTGGAACGCTTACAGGGCAACCTGAAATCCATCACTACAGGGGCTCAATCCGTTGCGTCCGCCGCCAACGCCATGGCGACGACCTCAAATCAAGTGGCGGCGGCTTCACACCAACAGAGCGAAGCCGCCTCCAACATGGCGGCGACAGTGGAGGAAATGACGGTCAGCATCAATCATGTGGGCGACCGAGCGCAGGAAGCCAACCGTATTTCCAGCGAATCCGGGCAACTCGCCATTTCCGGCGAAAAAGTGATTGGCCAAACGGTCAGTGACATTCAGGGCATCGCTTTGACTGTCCATGAGGCCGCGGAACTCATTCACGGACTCGAACAGCATAGCCAACAGATATCCAAAGTCGTTAGCGTGATCAAGGAAGTTGCCGACCAGACCAACTTGCTGGCGCTGAATGCGGCAATTGAAGCCGCCCGGGCTGGCGAGCAGGGGCGCGGATTCGCCGTGGTGGCTGATGAGGTTCGCAAGTTGGCCGAGCGCACCGGCAATTCCACCAAGGAGATTGCCAGTACCGTCGACGCCATGCGCGCGAACGCCAGCAATGCCGTGATTTGTATGCAAGGGGTGGTCAGCAAAGTGACCGATGGCGTCGAGCGTGCCCAGGAGGCCAACCGGTCAATCAAGCAGATCGGTGACGGAAGTCGCAACGCGGTGGCCATGGTCACCGAAATTGCGAGCGCTATTCGCGAACAAGGCTCAGCCACCAACAGCATCGCAACACAGGTAGAACGCATTGCCCAGATGTCGGAAGAGAGTAGTGCTGCCGCAGGGAATAGCGCTCAGACCGCGCAGGATCTGGATCGATTGGCGATGGACATGCAGCGCATTGTCAGTACGTACCGGCTCTAGTTGACTTTTGTCGCAAATTTTCCTCAGCATCATTAGCTACAGTTTCTCAGCTTACGCGCGCAAAGCGCCATGCTTGGCATGGCGCTTACCCTCGTTCACTTCAGACGTCGGCGGTCTGCTTTTCCAAAGGTTGAACGACTGCAAATGGTCACGAGATCGTCCCAGCAGCGCAAACACCAGTATCGCAGTCAGTGCCGACGATGCTGCCAGGACGTAAAGCACGAAGCGGAAGGTGTTGTCGTAGGTCGTCAGCGTCAATGAGTGCTTACCCGGCAGAAGTGCGGTGGACTGGTTCAGATCGCCAAGCGCCGCACGATTGGCGACCTCGATCACAGTTGCCGGATCGACCGCAGACAAGGCGCCAAGCAGTCCACCTTGAATCAGGATCGCCAGCAATGCGCCTGCGATGGCGATGGCGACCCCATCGGCCGAAACGCGGACGGCATTAAAGATGCCCGTCGCCATACCGGCGCGCTCCTTTTCAACCACGCTTACGGCCATACTATCCATCAATCCCCAAGGCAGGCCAATGCCAACGCCGATCAGGGCCATCGGCATCACCAGAGTCGGCCCCGCCCCTTCGTCCAACGCCCTTCCTAGCCGCGCTAACCCCACGGCAACCAGCAGCGGTATGGCCAAGGGAATCATCATCTGCCCGGCTTCGAGTGCACCCAGCCCGTCAATGCCGATGAAACGCCCAGGCAGCATCACGATCAGCGTTACAAAAAAGAAGGCGGGCGAGGCGCCAGCAGCTGCACTCCGACGAAGCGGGTGCTTCTAAAAAACGATAGATCGAGCATGGGGCGCGCTACACGGCGCTCGATGTAGATGAATGCGATGAACAAGGCGACAGATGCCAGCAACGCGCCGAGCACATATCCGCTCTGCCAACCTTCTTTGGGTGCCAGCAGGATGCCGTAGGTGAACGAGGTGAGTGCTGTCGTGAAGCGGATCGCACCCGGCCAGTCCAGTCCGGAGGAGTAAGGGCCGCGGGATTCCGTGGCGCCTTTCCACACCAGCAGGAATCCAGCCACGCCGATCAATGCTGTCGCTAGGAACACCCACTGCCAGCTCAGCGTCTCGACCAGCCAGCCCGATGCCAGTGGCCCGAATGCAAGGCCGATGCCGAACGTAGTGCCAAGCAGGCTGAAGACGCGCGTGCGGAGGGTGCCGTGGAAGGTCTGCGCCAGCGAGGTCATTGCGCCGGCGAAGGCGGCTGCTCCGCCCAAGCCCTGAACCAGACGCAGGACGTCGATCCAGACCACGGACGGTGCCAGCGGGATGGCGAATGTGACCAGTGCGAACAGCGCCAGTCCGAGGAGCCAGACGCGCTTGCGACCATAGATATCGGTCAGGCTTCCGGCGGCCATCATGGCGCTACCGTAGGTCAGGATGTAACCGTTGACCACCCAGTTCAATTGAACGGCCGTACCCCCCAGTTCCTGACTGATGGAAGGCGGTACGACGGCTGGGCCAGTGAAGCACAGCGGGATCAACAAGCCGGTCAGGCAGGCGGCGAGCGTCAGCAAGATAGGATGACCGCGCATGCTCACACCTCCTCCGGCAAACCGGCCATGTGCGGATTGCCGACCTTTCCAGGCAGCACTGCAGGATCACGAACGCCAGGGCCAGCACCGTGAACAGCCAGCCGCTCCAGAGTGCACCATGCATTCCTGCGGACGTGATGGACGCGCCGCCCAGCGCCGAACCGAACACTACGCCCAGGTTCGCCGCCGAGATGTACAGGCTGGTGGCGAACGCTGGCGCTTCCGGTGCCGCTGAGGTCAGCCAGACTTGGCTCACGATCAGGCCGCTGGTGTGCGCCGCGCCCCACAATAGGCAAACGGGCAGCAGCGTCGCAAACGATGCCGAAACAAAGACATGCAGCACGCCATAGGCCCCCGCCAGCACGACCGGGTACAGCAGCATCGTGCGCGCACGGTTTCGTCCCAGCCAGCGGCCCGCCATCAGGTTGCCCAGCACTCCGCCCACACCGAACACCACCAGCAACACACTGATCGTCTCGCCGCCCAGAACGCCAGCGCCAGCCCGCTCACACCAGCCCTCAGCAAGCAGACGCCCGGCCAGCCGAATGCCGCATAGGCGGCGGTCGAGGCGATGGCGCCCAGGCCGCTGCCAACCGAATAGAACAGCATGTAACAATCAACCAAGCGGCTATGCGCTTGCAGCTGTGCGCTAAAGATCATGCTCTGATTGGTCACATGGATGGCTTGGCCACCCAAGTCCAACGCGATGATGCCGATCACCAGCCACCATAGCGAGCTGGTGGTGAACGACAGCGGCAGCCAGGAGACCAGCAGCAGCAATAGCGCCAGACCACTGGTCCACCGACCCAGACCGCGATCCGCCGAATGCCCCGATGAGCGTGTGCGAGAACGCATAGGGCGGCGCGCTCAAGGGCAAGACCAACACACTCCAGAAGACGCTGAACGCAGTGAACATCAGCAAGGCGATCACGCCACTGATTTGCAGCACCCGCTCATGGCGCAGCAGCGTGAACATTGACCGGATCAACTGCGCATGGGACAGCCGCTGCGAAGGCGGAACCTGCGCGGGCAGCGCCCGCCACAGCATGGCGCCTAGCGCTAGCATCACGATGGCAGAGAAAAAATAGACGCCGCGCCATCCGGCCAGATCAGCAATCACCCCGGCCTGTACCCGAGGCAGCAGCAACGATGACCACACCGCCCTGGGCGGCACCCACTACGCTCGACAATAGACCTCGCCCATGATCTCGGACGAAAAACAGTGGCCGAGGGCGTTGAAACACAAGCAGACTGGAAGATACTCGCTGAACTCGGCTGCGACGTGGCACAAGGTTACTTTATTGCCAAGCCAATGCCGGCGGAGGAGTTTCAGGAATGGATGGCGCGTTACCGGGCCTAGGCTGAAGCGTCATTTGGTATAGGAGACACCAGCAGCATTTTTCCTCAACTAAGATCCGCGCACTTTCCATCTATGCACAGTATCTCTCGATGATTCCTTTGGTCATAGCCCGGCGCGATAAGGCCATGCGATTACCGATGCACTTCAGGTGGTTCCCCGTTGCTTCGGTGTTCACTCCAATTCGCTGGGTTACCCGCCGGGTTCTGAAAAGCCATGCGCGGTTAGCAACCACCGAAACGGTGTCAGCAGCAAGACTGAGCTAACAGAAGACGGGCCGCTGCGAATCGACGTTTCGCGCGACCAGCAGGCCCAGCGGTCGCCATTAAGGAGCCCTGCACGGATGCCTCGTATCCGCCGACCTCGCAGCGCAAGTCTGCTGGCCGTATTCAATGGACAGCACTTGCTACCACCAACTTTGCTTGACAACGAAACGACTATTGCGCTCACAGGACGTGGGCGTGCCCCATAACCGAGAGAAAAACCGTACTGCCTACCTTTGGTGCGTGAATGCTCAAGCTGCGCACTTGGATGACTCGCGCCTCGTGATGCATGTCGAGTGGAGCGCTTGGCAACTGCAGCGTCAGTAAGCTGACATGACCCCCAAAGTCGCTTTCGGTTACCGTTGCCAGGCAACCGTCCGACCCCTTCTCGTGCGTGACGGTATCGCGCAATTGCAGTTGCTCCGGACGCAGCATGATCTGCACGTTGCCAGTGCGTGTGCAATCAAGGATAGGGATCTGCCCAAGTTCACAATTGGCCCAGCCGGACTCAAGGCGGGCCGGAACGATAATGGCATCGCCCAGGAACCGCGCGGCTTCTTCGTCGTTCGGGTGCAGGTACAAGTCTCTTGGACGTCCGACCTGAACTAGCTTGCCCCTGCGCATTACCGCAAGTTGGTCGGCAAACGACAGCGCTTCCGCCTGATCATGGGTCACCAGAATGGAGGTCACCCCCGTTTCTGCCAGCACTTGCTCCACGACCTTGCGTATCGACGTGCGCAAGCCGGTATCAAGTGCCGAGAATGGTTCATCCAAAAGCATGAGTGTCGGGCGCTGGGCCAAGGCGCGGGCCAGAGCCACTCGCTGCTGCTGACCACCGGAGAGCTCATGCGGCCAGCTCTTGAGCATGCGCGCATCGAGCTCCACCAGTTCCATTAGTTCGGCCACGCGTTGTGGCTTTCCGGCATTGTTGTCGGACAAGCCAAAGCCAATATTGGCGGCAATCGACATGTGCGGGAACAATGCACCATCCTGCGGCACATACCCGATCCGGCGCTGGTGCGCGGGGACTGCCGCCGGGCCGTCGAAGAGAACCTTGCCATCGAGCGAAATTCTTCCGCGGTCCGGAAACTCGAACCCGGCAATCATCCGCAGTAGAGTGGTCTTCCCCGAGCCGGATGGGCCAACAATGGCGGTACGGCTGCCGGCCTCGACCGACAGATCGATTTTCTCTGCGACGCGGAGCGGGCCGTACGATTTGTCAATGGCGTTCAGTTCAAGCGTACTCATCGGCCGGCGCTCCGTCTGGATTGAGAATCAAGGAGCCAGGCCAGTGGCAGCGCAAGAACGATCATAATTAGCGCATAAGGGGCTGCTGCAACATAGTCAATTTCACTGCTCAAGGCCCAAAATCCGGTGGCCAGTGTGCGTGTGCCGTTGGGTGCGAGCAACAGGGTCGCGGTCAGTTCATTGGTAATGCCGAGGAAAACCAGCGCCGCGCCTGCCGCCGCACTCGGTGCGGCCAGTCGCATCGTGATTAGCCAGACCGATTGAGTCGGCGTGCGCCCCAGACTGCGTGCGACGTTTTCCAGTTCTACCGGTGCTTGAGCAATGCCAGCGCGCAGACTGACCAAGGCGCGCGGCAAGAACAGCAGCATGTAAGCCAACAGAACCGTGATAGCGGTCTGGTAGATCGGACGCGCAAATTTGACCGTGAGTGTTACCAGTGCCAGCGCCACGACAATGCCTGGCAACGCGCCGGCGACGTAGTTGCAGCCCTCAAGCAGGCGTTGCAGCCGTCCCGGAACGCGAATCGATAGCCAGGCCATGGGAATCGCCGCGCAGGTCGTGAGCGCCGCACCAGCGCTTGCAAGAAGCAACGTCTGCTGCAATGCCGAGAGAATGCTGGCCCAATCCCAGACCTTGGTTCCGCCGACGATCAACCACTTGCCCAGCGTGATCAACGGAACCCCCAAGGCCAGCGCACTGGTCAGCGTCGCGAGCAGCAGCACCAAGGCCGTGGTGCTTCGGTTCATGAGAGAACGTCGTTGCAGGCGCGCGCTGCCCGAACCGAGTCGGGCATAGCGAGCCTGGCCGCGCTTGGCGGCCTCGAGCGCCAACATGGCAAGGCAGCTCAGCGCCAGAACGCCAGCCAGCATATTGGCCGCCGGGCCGTTGTAGGTGGACTGAAACTGATCAAAGATGGCGGTGGTGAAGGTATCAAAGCGAATCATGGCGTACAGGCCATATTCAGACAGCAAGTGCAGAGCCACCAGCAGGATGCCGCCCCAGATCGCCAGACGCAATTGCGGCAAGACGACGCGAAAGAAAACCGCCCACGGGCGCAGGCCGAGCGAGGCGGCGACATCCTCGATGCCCGGGTCCAGTCGTCGTAGTGCCGCGGCGACCGGCAGATAGAGAAACGGCGAATAGGAAATCACCGACAACAAAACGGCTGCGGGCAAACCATGGATCGACGGCACCAGGCTCACCCAGGCATAGCTGTGCACAAACGCCGGTATCGCCAGGGGGGCGATCGCCAGCAGCGACCAAAACCTGGCACCGGGTAGATCGGTGCGTTCGGTTAACCAGGCCATGGCCACACCGAAAGCGACGCACAAGGGGACGGTGATGGTCACCAGCAATGCGGTGTTGACCAAGAGTTCTCCGACGCGGGGACGGAACACCAGTTCCTGTACAGTGTACCAGCCAATCTGGATAGCGACTGCCAACACGAAAAACAGCGGCAGAAGTGCCAACAGCGACACCAGCATGGCTGCGCCAAACACCGGCCAGTGCAATGAAACGAGCGCCTGCCGCCGCGGCGCGGCCGCAGCAGCGTTCTTGAGCAAATCGGACGTCGTGATTGCGACGCAGGAAGATTGTCCTGACGACACTTTAGAGCAGGTCCGCCTCAGTCATTAGATCGACCACCTTTTTACCGTTGAGCTTTGCGGCATCAACCTTCGGGGCATCCAGGTCCTTCAGCGGAAGCAGCTTCGGGTTCGATTGCGCGTCTTGACCCACCGCGTACTCGAACGAATTTTCGGTTTTCAGGATGGTCTGGCCGCCCTTACCGGTGACCCATTTTACGAAGGCCTGGGCTTCTTCCATATGCTTGCTGCTGGTTAACACGCCGGCGCCGGAGATACTGACAAAAGCCCCCGGATCCCGCCGCTTAAAGTAGTGCAGTGCCGTGTTCTGGCTGTTTTCGCCGGTTTTGGATTGATCAACGAAGTAGTAATAGTGGTAGATCACCCCGGCCTCAATCTGGCCGGCGTTCACCGCCTTCATCACCGTACTGTTGCCCTTGTACGCCGTGGAGTTGCCTTTCATCGCCTTGAGCCATTCCAGCGTCAACGCCTCACCCTTAAGCTCAAGTATGGCACTGACGATGGCCTGGAAATCAGCACCGGCAGGCGAGGCGGCCCAACGACCTTTCCAGTTCGGCCGGGCCAGATCAAGCAGCGACTTGGGCAGGTCGGCCGCCGTCAATTTGTCCTTGTTGTAGACAAAAACGGTCGAACGCGCAGCAATACCGACCCACTTGCCATGGCTTGGACGGTAGGCTGGATCGATTTGCGCCAGCGTTGCCGAAGCAATGGGGGCGAACAGCCCGGCATTGTCGACCAAGACCATGGCTGGCGAGTTCTCGGTCAAGAAGACATCAGCAGGCGAAGCCGAACCTTCCTGTACCAGTTGATTGCCTAGCTCGCTGTCGCTGCCATTACGTATGACAACCCTGATGCCCGTCTCGCGCGTAAAACCTTCGACCCAAGACTTGGTCAGGCTTTCATGCTGGGCGTTGTAAACCACGATGCCGTCTGCACTTGGCGCGGCATGTGTTACGCCCGCCGCCAGCAACGATGCGAAAAGCAGTACCGGCACGGTGGCCGAAATTTTCCGAAATGGCAACATGAAGTAGTTCCTGTATGAAGTAAGGGGCACAAAGCGAGCGGTCTGCACAGCCGACACTCATCGTTACTATACACGAATAGGAATCATTCGCATCTACAAAACCAATATTTCGCATTACCGCTACTGGATATTGAGGAACTTGACGTGATGCGAGACGGCAGTCATCACGAATTCGAGTGTTGAGACTGCGGTGTCTGCAAGCGAAAGGCTGATACCTGAGTTGAGCGGTCGCCTGGCAAGACCGCTCGCCGATAGGAATTCGGTCTAAACATATCTGGGCAATCGGCGCCAAGGGCATCCGCAGTACAAAAGAGAGCGACCGTCGGCCAGGGAAACACACCGAACGACAAATCCCGCTAAGCCAGCCCAACGACCTTGTCGCGAAAAACCGGCAGCTACCTGGGGGCAGAGCAAATTACACCAGATTAAGATGCAAATATATTGCATCTATTAATAGATGCAATTAATATCCATCTTTGTGATCCGCTGCGCATTCTCATAAACATGCGCTTCAACGACTTTTAGAGGAGACCTTTCCGTGCACGCTACACGCAAACTGTGGACCTGGCTGGCCGTCATTTGTGTTCTGTCCTTTGCCGTTTTGGGCTGGGTCGGGACCGAAATCTATCTGACCGCGCCGCCCATTCCGAAACAAGTCACTAGTATGCAGGGTGAGGTGCTGTTTTCCGAGGGACAGGTGCAACTTGGCCAAGAGGCCTGGCTGTCTGCTGGCGGTCAGCAGTTAGGTTCGGTGTGGGGGCATGGCAGTTATGTCGCTCCTGACTGGTCGGCTGACTGGCTGCATCGCGAGGCGCTGGCTTTGCGCGAAATCCTGGCGCAGCGGGATTTTGGTAAGACATTCGAGCAACTGGGCATCGGTCAACAAGCCGAGTTGAATGGTCTGCTCAAGAGCGAGATGCGTCACAACCGTTACGATGCGAAGATCGAAACGATCGTCCTTTCACCGGAACGGGCCGAAGCAGTAAAACAAGTCGTGCACCACTACGTCGGTCTGTTCGGCGACGACCCGGCTCTGGACAAACTGCGCGAGCAGTATGCGATGAACGCCGGTTCTCTGCCCGACCAAAAGGATCTGCAGGCGCTCCCCGCATTCCTCTTCTGGTCCGCCTGGTCCGCGGCCACCGACCGGCCGGGTGAAAGCAATCTGAGCTACACCAGCAATTGGCCGCACGAGCCGCTGGTCGGGAATACGCCGACGACCGGCGCCGGCATCTGGTCGATCGCTAGCATCATCTTGATGATTGCCGCGATTGCCGGGATGATTTTCTACCATTCGATCAGCAAGGAAGAAGGCGACCCGGTTCCGCCCAAGGCCGATCCCTTGTTCAACTTGAAGCCGACGCCGTCGATGAAGGCCACGAGGAAGTATTTCTATGTGGTGATCGGCTTGATCCTGGTGCAAGTCGGCATGGGAGCGATCACGGCGCACTACGCGGTCGAGGGGCACAGCTTCTTTGGCTATCCCTTAGCGCAAATCCTTCCTTTTACCGTGAGTCGCACCATCCACACGCAATTCGCCGTGCTGTGGATCGCGACGGCGTGGCTGGCCACCGGCTTGTATATTGCGCCGGCGATCTCTGGACACGAGCCGCGATTTCAGAAACTGGGCGTTGATGTTCTGTTCTATGCGTTGCTGGTGATCGTTGTCGGCTCGACGGCGTTCGGCTGGATCGGCTCGTTGCAGCATCTGGGCAACAGCTTCAGTTTCTGGATCGGCAATCAGGGGCTCGAATTCACCAGCATGGGACGTATTTGGCAAATCCTGCTATTTGTCGGGCTGCTGTTCTGGGTTCTGCTGCTGGGTCGTGGGCTGATGCCGGCATTGAAGACGCCATCGGAAAGCCGCGGCCTGATTGCGATGGTCTTCCTGGCGGCGCTGTGCATCGGCGGTTTCTACGCGACGTCGCTGACTTGGGGTCCGCATACCCACTACTCGATGATCGAGTACTGGCGTTGGTGGTTGGTCCACCTGTGGGTCGAAGGCTTCTTCGAGGTCTTCGCCACGGCTGTCATCGCCCTGCTATTCACCCGCCTGGGCTTGATCCGCGCGAGTACGGCGAATAGCGCCATCGTGCTGGAAACGATCGTGTTCCTCTTCGGCGGCATCCTCGGCACCTTGCACCACCTCTACTTCACCGGCACTCCAACTTTTGTGATCGCCATCGGCGCGATGTTCTCGGCGCTGGAAGTGGTCCCGCTGGCGATGATCGGCGTCGAGGCCTATCGCAACTACCAACGCTCGAAGTCGGCGCCCTGGGTGCAGGCGTACAAATGGCCGATTCTGTGCTTCATCGCGGTGGGTTTCTGGAACGTCGTCGGCGCCGGCTTGCTCGGTTTCTCCATCAACACGCCGATTGCCTTGTACTACATGCAAGGGCTCAACATGACGGCCGCCCATGGTCATGCCGCGCTGTTCGGTGTCTATGGCATGCTCGGTATCGGCTTGTTGCTGTTCTGCCTGCGCGGTCTTTCCGAGCGATCGGCGTGGTCTGACCGCTTGCTGCAACCGATGTTCTGGTTGCTCAATATCGGCCTGGCGATGATGGTCTTCATCTCACTGGTTCCAGCCGGAATCTACCAGGCCTGGGCCAGCATCAGCCAGGGCATGTGGTTTGCCCGATCACCTGAAGTCGTCCATTCAGAATTGATGGAAACCCTGGTCTGGATGCGGATTCCCGGCGATGTCGTGTTTTCGATCGGCATTATTTGCCTGGCCTTGTTTGCCCTGCGCCTGTTGCGTAGCGGCAGCAAGACCCAGCCCCTGATCAACCCGGTGGCAAGCACCGAACAGGCTTGATCGCTGGCAATTGAATGCGGCCGGGAATCATTTGATCCCGGCCGCATCGTCTGTTGATCTCACCCTCCGACGGCGTTTCGCTGCGGCACACGCCGGCCAGTACCTACGCCGCCAAAATAGCTTCAAGAACCACGAAGAGCTCACGTTCTTCAAAACGCACATGCGACATCAGAAGTTCAGCGAAACAAAGCAATGTCGCAGCGTCAGCGCGCGCCAATTGAATCGCGAGCCGGCGCAGCTCGTGGTGATCGTGCTCGAGCTGTTTTGCGAGTTTGTCTTCCCCTGCGCTAACCAGCAACGGCAACAAAGTGTTTTCCTCGATGATGAAGTGGGGATCGAGCGCCGAGTAAAAGGCGGCAAGGCAGGCTGCCGCCGTTGTTTCAATTGTTGCATGGTCGCCTGAGCTTGCAGCGCGTTTGGCTTTCAGTGACAACTGCAAGGCACCGTGGTGCTCGCGCGAAAGATCCTGCAATTTCGGATGTCGCTTCATGGGGGCCGTTTCAATCTCAACAATTCATCAGCGCGGAACAGTCGGAACGATCGCCGCACCATCGTCCAACGTTTGCCGATGGCTTGCCAACCCGGATCTAGTTCGTCAGAATTTCTTGCGGCGCTCTGTCTTTCCAGCGCATGGCCATCAAGTGCTCCTGGGGCTTCGCCAGGAGATCGGCGAGCGTGTAGCCGTCGAGCACCATGAACATGGCGCTTAATGCTTCGCCAAGAATGCCGCGCAAACGGCAAGCCGACAGAATCCTGCACGATGGATTGTCGGTGAAACACTCGACCATCGCGATGTCGCCTTCGGTCTGCCGAATCACCTCGCCCAGTACGATCTCTTTCGGCGCTCGCGCCAAACGCATCCCGCCGCCTTTGCCGCGAACCGTCTCGATGTAACCGCCGCGCCCGAGCTGATGGACGACTTTCATCAGATGGTTTTCAGAGATCTCGTGTGCCACTGCGATCTCTGAAATAGTCGCTAGGCGGTCCGAATGAACCCCCAGATACATCAGTACGCGCAGGCTGTAGTCGGAAAAAGTGCTTAGTCGCATGGCCGTCCTTTAAGATGTATTAATAGTATTGCTTATTCAGCAAAGGATTGATAGCATGTAGATGCAATTTATTTGAATCTTATTGCAAGACTTACGTGCAATCCACCAGAATCGGACGTCACGAGCGCTATGCTCCATCAGTCAGTGCCCAGAAAAATCATTCCCATCAAGACGGTCTTCGATCCCGAGGCCAAGGTTTATCCGCGGACGATCAAAGGTGTCTTCACTCGCTGGCGCTGGATTTTCGTCTGGCTGACCCAGATCGTTTTCTATGGTCTGTGCTGGCTGCCCTGGCACGGCAGGCAGGCCATCCTGCTCGATATCGATCAGCGCAAGTTTTACTTCTTCGACTTGGTTCTGTGGCCGCAGGACACGATATATCTCGTCTTGCTGATGGTCCTGGGGGCGCTAGCGCTGTTCCTGTTCACTGCTGTTGCCGGGCGCCTGTGGTGCGGCTACACCTGCCCGCAAACCATCTATACCGAGATCTTCCTATGGTTCGAAAAACTCATCGAAGGCGAGCGGCCGCAGCGCATCAAGCTCGACGCGGCGCCGTGGACGCTGCGCAAATTGGCGATCAAGGCGACTAAGCATGCGACCTGGGCGATCCTTTCTTTGTGGACGGGCTTTACCTTTGTTGGCTATTTCACGCCGATTCACGATCTGGCGCACGACATTCTTTCACTGTCACCGGGCGCCTGGTCGTCGTTCTGGGTCGGCTTTTACGCGCTGGCCACCTACGGCAACGCCGGCTTCCTGCGCGAACAGATGTGTCGGCAGATCTGCCCCTACGCCCGCTTTCAGTTCGTCATGTTCGATCCCGATACGCTGATCATCGCCTACGACAGCGAGCGCGGAGAGTCGCGCGGGGCCCGCGCCAAAACCGTCGATCATCGTGCGCAAGGCCTGGGTGACTGTGTCGATTGCAGCATTTGCGTCCAGGTGTGTCCGACCGGCATCGACATTCGCAATGGCTTGCAGAATGAGTGCATCGGCTGTGCTGCCTGCATCGACGCCTGCGACCAGGTGATGGACAAGATGGACTACCCCCGCGGCTTGATCCGCTATTCGACGGAAAACGCCGTTAGCAAGCGCTACAGTCCGACGGATATCGTACGCCGGGCTTTCCGGCCACGAGTGATCATTTATAGCGCGGTTCTCTTTCTACTCACGGGAGCCACGGCCTGGTCACTGGCCACCAGGATACCGCTGAAAGTTAATGTGCTGAAGGATCACGGCACACTATCGCGCGAAGCTGACGACGGCGGCATCGAGAACATCTACGAACTGAAGATCATGAACACCGGCGACCAGACCCGGACCTTCCGCCTCAGCATCAGCGGCATCGAGGGCCTCCACCTCGAGAACAACCGGCAGATCACCGTAAAGGGCGGCGAAATTGGCAGTCAGACCATCGTGCTCAGCGCGGATCCTGGCGCAGCCAACGCGGGCGCAACCCAAATCCAATTCAAGGTCGAGGATGTCGGCGACGCCACCATCGCGGTGACCGAGAAGTCGAAATTCTGGATGCCTTGACGGCGTGACCTGGCAACGAAAACCAAACGAGATTTGCAGGAGATCAAATGAACGAACTACCAACAAATAGACCCCCACGAGCAGCCGAGGCGGCGGTTTCTTCCGGATTTGCGCTTTGGAATCTGGGATTTCGCCCGTTTTACCTGCTGGCGAGTCTCTTCAGCATCTTCAGCGTGCTGCTCTGGGTCGCCCAGTTTTCGGGATACCTGAGCGCCGCGTATCTGTCGGGGCCGCTATGGCACGCCCATGAAATGCTGTCCGGATACGCAACGGCGATCATTGCCGGCTTCCTGCTGACTGCCGTTCGGGCGTGGACCAGCCAACCCACGCCAAGCGGCATGCCATTGATGGCCTTGGCAGCGCTCTGGGTTGCCGGAAGGGTCTTGGTGCTGACGCCGTTGGCCATGACTGCGGCCGTGGTCAATGCAGCGTTTCCGCTAGCCGTCGCAGCAGCCATCGGTATTCCGTTATGGAAAGCGCGCAACACCCGCAACTACTTTTTCGTCGGTCTACTGGGCTTGATGGGCGTACTGATTTTTGCCGTGCACATGGGCTTGCAGGGACGCTTCGATCTGTCGCCGCACCTTGGTTTGCAACTCGCCCTGGATCTGGTCCTCTTCATCATGGTGGTGATGGGCGGCCGCGTGATCCCGATGTTTACCAATAACGGCATCCCCGGCACCAACGCCATACGGCACCCGCTGGTGGAAAAGATGGCCCTGGGGGCGGTGATGCTGCTGTTCGCGTCGGATCTGCTGGAATTGTCGCCGTTCATAATCGCCATCATCGCGCTGGCCAGTGCCCTGGCACATGGCTGGCGCTTGTGGCTGTGGAAACCGTGGCGCACCCTGGCGACGCCGCTGGTTTGGATCCTCCATGCCGCCTATGCCTGGATCGTCGTCTATCTCGTCTTGCGCGGCCTGACTGCGCTGGGGTTCCTGGCCGGATCCTATGCCGCCCATGCGCTCACGGTAGGCGCCATCGGCGGCTTGACCCTGGGCATGATGACGCGGACGGCACGTGGCCATACCGGGCGACCGCTGGTTGCGGACGGCTTCGAGATCACGGCGTTTGTGCTGATACAGACGGCGGCAATCATTCGCGTCTTCGGTGGCATCGCATCGCCAGGACTGTACTTGGTGAGTATTGAATTATCAGGGCTGCTTTGGGCTGGGGCGTTTGGTCTTTATACGGTGCGTTACTGGTCCGTTCTGACCCGTCCCCGGCTGGACGGCAAGCCAGGATAAGCGCGCATTTCCGTCCTTGTTATTCCGAGTTCGAGTTGTACTGTCGTCAAGACTATTCAAACTGTAATTCCACTGCCCGATGGATTTTAGTTACCCAAATTGGATGGCGCACAATGATCGAGGCAGAACAGACTGGCATATATGAAATTGAGTTGTGCAGTGGAGAACGGCGTCGTTGGCGCTGTTGTGGGGCTGACGCGCAGTCACAGAGGTGGTGGCGTGATTTGGAAACAGGACGCGAATTCACCGAAACCAGCGTGATGTATGCCTGGACGATCATTCGGAAAGAAGACGCATCGACCAAAGACCAGAAAGGGAAGGGGCCATGAGCCAAAGCGCGCAATCAGACGCCCATTACCTGGTCTCGAAGATCCGGCGGACCTGATCTCTGACCGGAAGCAAGTGATGGCAAGGAGCGCGGTCAGCAAGCCCGGAAAAATCGTGGTCGTATTATCAGTCAAGACGTACTTTTCCGTTTGTTCTTCCGTTGCTACAAACATCTCACTTTTTGGACTGCTGATATGGCGAAGCCGTTTCCCTTGAATCCCAAGCATCCCGAGCGAATTTGCTGGGGCTGTGACAAGTATTGTTCGGTTGATTCACTCAGTTGTGGCAACGGCTCCGGCCGCACCCAGCATCCCGCAGAGCTGTTGGGCGAAGACTGGTATACGGTCGGAGACTGGGGCATAGAAGGGCCCTTGACAGCTGAAAAGCACGAGTGTTCGGACGAACCGAGTGCGAATACCGACGTCGCGATGGCCTTCGGCTTTACCAACAACACTCAAGGACCAGAGAATGGCTCATCAACTCCCACGAACTCGGCAACTTCGTCCTGAACAATGCTGTGCCTTCTATAGATGTCCGCAGCCCGGAGCACTCGGGCTATAAGGTCGTGTTTGGCCACGGCGTTCGTACCTTGGCCTCTGTTTCAATTTACCTTCTACTTGGTCAGGAACCACCGATCTGGTGTCTTGGGTCGAACGACATGAAATCACGACGTGGCCCCGAACGGATGCCGCGCTACAGACGCCGAATTTGACTAGAATTTCTTCCCGGTCGGTGCGCCAGCGCACAGATCGGATCCGGACCTTCCGGCAAATTGAGCTTTTCCGCGACAGCGACCCAGTTTTCGACTTTAATTGTCTAGATTACACACTATTCCAACCAATTAAAGTCGAAAACTCCCCTCCAGCATCCACACGGGTTTCAAGGGAGGGTATTTCAGGTGTGGAAAGTCTAAAGTCGAAAACTAAGCGTCAAAAATCGCCCCTGCAGTAGGCCTTGCGTCAATTAAAGTCGAAAACTATTCGCGCAACGCCAGGCGTGGCCTAGGTTTAAGGCAATTCCCGCTATTCGAAGAGATCGAGTTGAACCACCTGCCTCGCAGGAAGAGACAGTTGCGTATCCAGCCAACTACGATCGCGGTGGAGTAGCCATCGAAAACTTCTGTAGCTGGTTTTTAGGAATTCCAGTCGGGATGGGCTGGCGTGCCCAATCACGTAATCCTTGCAGACTTGCCGGTGCTCTGCGCGGATGGTCAAATCATCAGGCGCGGCATTAGCCGCGCCTCCCCTCGCCAAGCCCATTTTCCGTAGACTGTGATCGCCCAAGGATGCTGCTCCAACGGTACTTTTCCTTGAATGCGGACCAGTCACCAAACAGCCAATGGACAAGCATCACGCGCGCAAGATGGTGCATTTTGACTTTTGAGCGTCAGGTTCCTGACCTGACGTACTCACACTGCCGACCCTTCGTGGACCTTCGCGTCGGCGCCGGTTGAAAGACAGGTAACGAAATGCAGGAGCCGCTCCAGAGGGGTGGTCTCCGACAAGTTCTTGGTGATTGCAGCCGTTGAGCAGAGAGCCAGCAAGGTCCTCTGACCATCCACGATCTGCCTTTGGTTTGGATTTTGCACTGAGACGTTTCCACTCCTCGTGACTGATACGTTCTCTTCCTTGCAAGGCCAAAGCTTTGCTACCCACATTGATATTTCAGATAATTCACGTCAGTATCAAGCTCCTTTGAGCAAATTTTCCTTAGCCTTAGTGGTACATGGAGAGGTCGCAGTGAATCGTCAAATGGTCTTGTTCTCCCTTTTTCTGCTTCTACACTCGACGTTTGGTTGGGCACAAGGCAGTCATATCGAAGCAATTCAGGCCAGGCTGTTTCTCAGTCATTCTGGAACTTTTTCTGATCCCATAACTGACAAGACAAAGCTCTGGAATACGCTGATCGGTGAGGGCTTTGCGGCAGGAGAACCTTCGGGGGCGACTCTTGTCGACGTTATCCTCTCTGGAAAGCCAGATTCGTACCAGAAGGCTTCAATCGTGGTTCTAGAAGTGCGAAGCTCAGAAACAAAGAAGCTCGTCTCGAGGTTTGAACAAGATGTTGGGGTGTTCAGCCCCGAGGGGCGGTTCCATGTTGGATTCTGGCTTGCCAATACGGGGTGCCTTTCATTGTCACTTACCGCCCGCATAAAGGGCGCAAAGCGAACAATGAATCGTGTCCTTCCGTTTGATTGCGGAGAGTAAGCTTCTTCCGTTCCGCCTTGCTGACATAGTGCCCGACGGTGGCGATCGGGGCCACGATCATTTCGCGTGGACACGTCCGTATTTTTGAGGCCACCTGACGCCGGCGTCGGCTTGCGATCAATTACGGGTTGACACCGCGCCCTCGATCGAAAGGATCACCGCGCCGTTTCGACCATGTGCGCATGTTTTTGGTGAGCGTGTAGCCGTCAAGCGACCGGCCGTCCGGCCACGCCGTCGAACTCGAATTTTTCGCCGCAAGGCGTCGTTACCGACCCCGCGTCGAGGGCGACAGCCTCTGTCCAGTGGCTGCGCCCGATCTGTTGCGACGATCCGGGTTGAAGCACTTCCGGCGGGCTGGCCTCTGAACCGCGGATACCCACTCAATTTTCGAAAAGAAGAAATAAAAGTGGTGACGCTCCCCTGACACATCGATCTTTCGAACGTCTCTTTGAGCAAGGGAGGCCAACGCGCATTTTCAGACGGCCATGGTCTTCGAAAAAGCGCGGGTGAAGTGCGTATTCACAAATCTGTGGAACTAACCCTATACGCAATGCAGTTCTTACTGTGTCAAAGAAGAGTTCATTGAGCGGCTTTGTCGACTATTCATAAGGGAGTTAAAAATGTATAGCAGTAATTTCTCGAAGAACGCTATTTTTGTTGGAGTAGTCGCCGGGCTGCTTTCAGGATTAATCGGCTGCGGAGGCGGGGGCGGGGGCGATGATGGTAGCCCAGCATCGCCCCCTGCTACCAGTACTCCCAGCGTGAGTAGCGATATAACCACCTTGGCGTCTTGCATAAGTGCCTCGCCCGGAAAGCAGTTTGCCGTAAGTTATACGACTGACGATGGTTATAAAAAGTCATATATCGACAGTTTTTATAGCGGAACTTTCAGCGGAGTCGCCGTTACCGTTGAAAAAAGCCACCATGATTCAGATTCTGCGGGAAATTACGTAGAAAACTATGTGGTGTTCACTCCCTCAAAAGTAGAATATTTGGGTTACAAAAAATACTATTCCGACTCCACAAGCTATACGAATACATTCTCAGGATACTCTTTAGATTTAACAGTGACAGCAGGGCAAAGTCAAACTATTAACGTATCAGAAGTTTATAGTTCGGGTGAATCTTCCTCGTATGCCGCGACCTATGTCTTCGATGGGGTTGAAGCGCTGAGTATAGCGGGGGTTACGTTGAACACGTGCAGGCTAACTGCTAGCGGTCCTGGCGGGACCGTCGGTCGACCGGGTACGGTAAAAGTCACTATGTGGTATGCCGCTGGATATGGGTTTACCGATCCTGTGAAACGTTTGACGATTACTAATTATTCAGATGAAAAAACTCCTTCTAGCGAGACTGATACTGGGGAGCTGACAATACCTCTCCATTAATACGAAAGACCACGGTTCTGTCTGATAGTCATCGGAGGTGAATTTTTCCGTTCCAGATCGCCTGGGTTACGATTTTTATCAATGACTTTATAGCCACGCCTCTGTTGTTGATAAAATTTGGTTTCCAAAATCCGCGCGTCGATTCCTTAGGTTTTATACGCTATTAATTTAAAAAATTCGGCCGGCAGATATTCTATAGAGCCGTCTAAAGATTTGTTTTTATAAATCCAATGGTGGAATGTTGTTTTCTGCAGATAGTAACATTGTATTTTTCAGTCTATCTGCAATTTATACAGCTCTCTTGCTGCGTAGCATTTACTCTTTATCAAGGGGAATAAAAATGACAGATATAATCGAACCAAAAGAAAAATCAAGCCGCCGGAAGTTCCTCAAATTCAGCGCTGTCGCAACTCCCGCGCTGGCGTTGGCGCTATTTAGTACGCGGTCCGCGCACGCCTATAATGCCGGCTTTTGCCAGAAAGCGGGGTGTTATTGCCATCAATATATCGGCGACACGGGACCATGTCGGACTTGCGGACATGCGAAAGCAGCGCATTCGTAATTGAGGCACCGACCGCGGTCGGATTATCACGATCGCGGTCCCTGCCAACATTGGTTTCGCGCGTGCCTGTTCCACCCTCTCTTCCGAACACACGCCAGGTCGCCTCGCAAACTTCATCGGCAAGCCCCCTTTCCGTCATTGCCCTGCGCCCGCCTGCAGATCCGGCAAGGCACCCTCAAGCCCCACGTGTCAGGCTAGTTATCGCCTATAAGCCGCGGCACCCCTGACATATGCCTCTTTCGAACGTCTCTTCAAGCAAGGGAGGTCGATTCGGATTTGCAGACGGCCTCGGTCTTTGAAAATGTGTGAAAGGTGGGGGCGAAGTGCGAACGTTCAAATGGTTGTCGATGATCTTGGTGTTTGGGGCGGCGATTCCTGCATGGTCTGTCGTTTTGCCTTTGGCACCCGCTCCGTCGCAAATCAAGGACCCCGGAGCAATGCTGTTCTCCGAAATCCGCCCGTCGGTAGCGATATTGCGCACTCAACTCAAAGGCTCCAGTCATCCGAGTTCATCTGGATCGGCATTCGTGGTCGATGGGCGAGGCTGGATGATCACCAACTTCCATGTCGTAAACAGCTATCTCTACGATCCGGAGCGCTACGACCTCGCTTTCGAGATGCCAGACGGGCAAGAAGGAACGGTCGATCTCATCGCGGTTGACGTGCTCAACGATCTGGCGCTCGTGGCGCCACGCTCGCCCTTGCGCGCGGGAAGCGCGCATCCCATCGCGCTACCCACGCCTGAATCGGCTCCTCGCATGGCGCGCGGAACACCGCTTTTTTCCATTGGCAATCCGCTCGATCTAGGCATGACCATCACCACGGGCAGCTTCAGCGGGATGGTACAAGGCAGCTTCGACGGACAAATCCACTTTAGCGGCGCGCTCAATCCCGGAATGAGTGGCGGCCCGGCCGTCGATGAGCGAGGACGCCTGGTCGGAGTGAATGTCGCGCATGTCCGCGACGCACAATCGGTGAGTTTTCTTGTGCCGGCCATGCACGTTACGCGGCTATACCGCGCTGCACGGCAGAGCCAGCCGCCGAGGCTCGCCGCCCTGCGTGGCGAAGTGGCGCAGCAATTGCGCGCGCGCCAGGCTGAACTCGTTCGCCTGGCCTTCGCTGAAGATTGGTCGTCAGAAAACCTGGGCAACTATCGAGTACCGGGATTTCTGGCCGGTTATACCGATTGCGGCGCAGACAGCAACGCTTCGGCCAGTGCCCCGCCGCGTGTCGAGTTCCGCTCGATGAATTGCCTGCTCAAGACAGCGAGCATGCCGGTCCCCGACGAATCCAGCAGTAGCCTCTCCTACCAACACACGCTGGTACGGCTAGGTTCGCCTGCTGCAGCCAATTCGTTTCGGCTCGCCTCGGCAGCGTCAAACCGTTTTACCGGCAACATGAGCGCCGTGCAGAATACGCATATGGCCCGGCAGATATGCCAGAGCCGTTTCACCCAGTTGGGGCCAAAGCAACAGTCTCCCGCGCGCATCCTCTGGTGCGCCCAAGCCTACCGAGACTTCCCCGATCTTTACGACTTCCAGATTGCGGTAGCAACGCAGCACGACGGTCAATCGCTGCTCGTATCGCGATTGACGCTCTCCGGCTTCACCTGGGGCAGCGCTCACGAATTCACGGAACGATTGCTCGGGAGCATTCAATGAAGCTCTGGATTGAAGAGATTTCTCGCGCGGGTCAGACCGTGTTCCGCGTCAAAGAAAACGTGCCGACGCGCATTGGTCGGAGCTATGCCTGCGATTTCGTCGTCGATGACGATGCCGCCGACCTTACGCACCTGATCGTCGACGCCGACGAGCAAGGAAATCTCGTGGCCGTGGCCACGGGCCAGAACCATTTCTGGATCGACGATGACAAGATTCCGGTTCGCCAAGCAGAAATTGACGGCAAGCGCGTGTTGCGTATCGGCCAGGTGCGCCTTGGCCTCTGCCCGGAAACTGAAGTGGCTGGCCTGCCCAGGCCAGACCGAGGGAGTTTTGCGGTCACACGACGCGCCAAGGCGACGGGAATTATGCTTGCGCTCTTGCCGCTGCTCGCCACCTTTGCCCTCAACGCGCTGGACAAGTATCTGTTCCAGCGGGACGGGGCGTTTTTCAACGAAGTTCTCGCCAGCACGTTTTGGCTGGGAACGTTCGTCGTCACCTGGTTCGGCGTTTGGAGCCTGATTGGCTACGCGGTCAATCGCGAGGTCCGTCTGCGCCGCCACCTGGTGACGGTCGGCTCGGTTTTTCTGGTTGGCGGGCTAATCGATGTCGTGCTGATCTTGCTCGCATCGTCGAGTGGCATGGACATGAAAGCGCAGGTCATGCCGTTTGTCATTCCTTTCCTGATTGGCTCGGCGGTCTGGATCCAAATGCGCATTACGTTCGACAAACTCAGCCATAAGCCCTTGGTCATGGCCAGCCTGATGGCGCTGGTCCTGGTCGGCTCGGGGGTGTGCGGGGCGATGGAGTATCTCCGGCACGTTGACTCCAAGCCTGATCTGGCGCCGCTCGCGCCGTCCTTCCTGCGTCTGGTGCCGGCCATTCCCCGCGACCAGGTCATGCAGCAGTTCCAACGCATGGAAAGCACGGTCGACGCTACTCGGTTGGAATCGATTCCAGAGCGGCTTCGCTGACAGGCATGATCTTTGATGCCCGACAGGTCAGCGCCATGATAGACGCTGGCGGAGCGGACGATCCATACGGAAACTGAGCGCAGAGGAGTCCTCGCCGAAAAGAATGCCGACGAGGATGGGGCTTTTCTGGCGATACAATGAACAAATTGCGGTTTGCCGGCATAGAATCTTGGCCGGCGAGCGTTGCTCCTGCTGCGGCGAATATCGCCCACTGACAAAATGGTGTTGTCACCATCATTCGGAACGGCGTAATGTTGGCAAGGCGGTTGGTGATTTTCTGGCGAAGGTTGAGGGTGATTTGAAAAAACCAATACAAGCGGACCAGGAGAACCCGTCTACGGCATCAGGGCACACCGGGGGGCATGCAATACTCGCGACACTTTCAGGTTGGCGCTTGCGTTGGCGGGCTTTGCCGCCGCGAACACGCCATTGGCTTGTCAATATCGGCATCGGCGTAGTCATTGAGCTTTACTTGCATCTTGCAGGACACACTTTTCACCTGGAATCGCTTGCCAACGCGCAGAATTGGGCGCTCGATCGCATGATGCGCGTCAATGCCGTGTTCCAACCAGCACCGCCGGACGGTTGGGAACCGCCCAGGCAGACGTTCGTGGATGTTGATGATGCCCTATGGCGTAACAAGAAAGAATGGGGGGGAGGAGAGCCCTACCGTGCGCCACGCGAGCCGTTGCTGAATCTGGTGGAAAACGCCTTTGACATGGGGGCCACGCAAGTGGTCCTCGACATCCTGGTCGAAGGTGACGGGACCCGTGCCGAAGAATCAGCCGAAGACCGGATTTTTGCTGACGGTCTGAGAAAACTGCTGAATTTGGACAACGCAGGAAAAGCCGTCATTGGCCAGGACGAACAACTGGTGCTTGTCCGCACCCTGCGCGCACCTCTGCCCATTAATACACGTACCCTCGACAATCAGTCGGCATTGGAAAAGCTGCCTTTCCCGGAAGGCCATTTGAGCGAGATGCGTGAGTCGCCGCTGGTTGATCGTGTCGTAAAGGAATCGGGCGGTCGCATCGTTTTCGCCGCCCCCTACTTTTCCTACTCAAACGACCGGGTACTGCGCGATTGGCAGTTGTTGCAGGTGGTGTGCGAGCCGCAGGCCGACCGTGTGACAGGTGCGGTTCGAGTTTTACCATCGGTGCAAATGGTCGTTGCGCAAAAGTATTGGGGGTTAGCCGCCATAGCCGGGCAGAACGATGGGCCTCACGGCGCGCTTGCTCATGGCGAGCCGGTCGATAATAGCTGCACCCCGTTTCCGCAGCAGCAGACCTTGGCCTTTACATCTTTGGCCAAGGTGGTCGGCCAATCCGCCGCCTTGAAGAAAACGGTCGACGCCGTGATTCATCGCTACTGGGCCGATCTGAACAAAGCCCTGACGGACCCGCGTGCAACGCGATCCAGGGCGATTGACATTGGCGAAGCACCGCCTCACTTGGGACAATTGGGCAATCGCGTGGTGTTTCACTCGGGAGCCATCCCGGGTCCGACAGACCCGTATTTCAGCGTGGTCTCGGCGCAAAATCTACTCGACGCCGCAAAACGCAAGAACATTGAATCCCTGTTCGCCGGGCGCGTCGTGGTTATCGGCCAGTCTTACGCCGAAGCGGGTGACCGGCATTTCACGCCGATGGGCGAAATGCCGGGTTCAATGGTCCTGCTCAACGCCATCGATTCCATGGCGCGTTATCAGATCATCCGGGCGCCCAGTGCTTGGGTAACCATGCCCATCGCGCTGTTCTTGATCCTTGTGGTTGGTTACATTTTCGCGCGATGGGACTCGCTCGTCGGAACGTTAATTAGCACGGTGGTGCTCGTTCCCTTGTTGGCGATCGGGAGTTTCTATCTATTCAGATATGGCGTCTGGCTCGACTTCGCGTTGCCGTTGGTTGCCATACAGACTCATCGCATGTTCAAGAGCTTTGAGGAACGTATCAGGCACCAGGAACTTGAAAGGCTGCACGGGAATCACCACTGAATTTGGCAAGACCTAGGGAGATGGGATAATGGCAAAGTTTTGTCTGCGTATGACCAGTACCTTGACGGCCAGCGGATTGCTTCTTCTGCTGGCGCTGTTGCCGGCGCCTGACGCTGATGCGGCACCGGGCAGCAAGGTCGGATGGATCGAGACGGCCGATCGGGCGGGTCTCGCCCCCGCACCGGTGAAGATCGTCCGCCAGGGCAAGGAAATAGTCTACAGCGAAGCCGAAGGATTAAAGGCATGCGACAAGATCAGACTGGTCGACTCACGGTCGGTTGTTCGCATCACCCTGTCGAATGCTCAGCGCCTCATACTCGATGAATCGACGCCCGAGGTCGTGGTTCCCTGCGACAGTTTGGCGCTTGCCGCCGCCGCCGTACGTCTGCTGCAGGCGATCATCGGCGACGCGGACGCACGTCGTGTTGCTGCGACCACCCGCACTGCAATGTATCTCGAGATGCCTATTCTCGTCGCCGACAAGGCCGTGATCGCCAGTGGAAATCGTTCCCTATACGTGGCGTGGCGCGGCGGTGTCGCGCCGTTCTCGGTCGAGATTCTGCGCCAGGGAGGCAAAGAGATTCTTGTGTCGCAGAGGAACATCGCTGGACATGCGGTCAGGCTGCCACAAAGCGTGCTTGCGACAGGCCAGTACACCTTGGTCGTCGAGGATGCCGCGGGCCAAGGCGTGCGCGAAAAGGAACTCCATGTCGTCGCCGCGCGCGATCTGCCGCCAATGCCCAAAACGTTGGTGGATGCCCGCTTGCCCGAGAACGATCGGGCGCTCTTCTACGCCGACGTTCTCGTCGGTTCCGGCGATGGGCGTTTCACCCTGGAAGCGCTGCAGAAGGCCGCTGCGATCTCTCCGCAAACACCGGCTGCACGCGAGTGGCTCAAAGCGTGGATGGCAAACGATCTTCGCGATTGACGCCTTGACCGGGAGGCCGGACCTTCCCGCCAACGATATGCGGATTCTGTGACTCTATCCTACCCGGATACCGGTATGCTATTATCGCCATGATGAAATAGTAGCGTCAATTGGGTATCGCGTTTGCTCCGGGTATTGCATTCAACGACGCCTTCCTGGCATCTTCCCCGCGTATCGCGCGATGGCCATAGCATTCATCCCTGCACCATGCCCAGCGACCTTGAATTGACGCGTGACATCGCCGCCAAGGGGGAAAAAGCCCGGCGCGCCATGGCCATGCTTTTTGAACGGCATTTTCGCGTTCTTTGCCGCAGGTTTCGCTACCTGTTTCCGGCTGTATCCGAAGACGAGGTCATCGATAGCGTCAGCGCCTGCATGTTGAGAGCCTTCGAGCAAGCCGCCAGTTTTCGCGGCGAAGCCAGCTTCCAGAGCTGGGTCGGCGGCATGGTTCGCAACGCGATCATCGACCACCTGCGCAGGACCAAGAGGGATGTCAATATCGCGCACGACGATCTTGACGATGAGGCGCCACCGACAGTTGAACTCGCCGGCCTGATTGACGAAAAAACCCCGTTGACCGAATACGAGACCGTCTGCCTGCGCGAATGCGTCACGATCAATTTTTCTCGCTTCTGCGAACAATACCCCGAAGCCGCCGCGGCCATTCACGAGCATTTTGTCGAGCACACCGATCTGAGAGAACTCGCCACGCTGCTCGGGCGCAGCTACGGCGCCACCCGCCAGTTCGTCAGCAAAGAGGCGGCCAAGCTGCGGCGCTTCCTCCAACCCTGCCTCGCGCACCTGCGGGCCTGAAACGGGACAATCGATGAGCACGATGTCCGAAGAAGAGCGCGACAGCCGCTGGCAAGCCGCTCTAGCCGACTCAACCCCGGCCGACGCGCCCGCCGAACTCAAACTGCTCGCCGACGCGGCCAGGCAAGCGCTGCGCAATAACGCAGACCGCCTGACGCCGTCCGCGCAAACAACGCAAATCGCCTGGGACCGCCTGAGACGGCAGATTGAGGCCAAGGGCCTGTGCGACGAACGCCGTCATTGGTTGGGCTCGATCCTTTCGCCGCGTTGCCTGGCCCTTGCTTTCTCCTTGGTGCTGGCCGCAGGAATCGGCACCGTCTGGTGGGCGATGCAGCGCCAGGATAGCGGGATCGTCGTCGTCGCCATGCGCGGTGAAGCCACGGTGATCGCGGTCGCCGACGCCGATACAGAAACGCCGGCGCTGGTCGCGCAAATGCGCGCATTGAATCTCGCTCCCGAAGTCACGCGCCAGGCCGACGGTACCCGCGTCGACCTGCCGTGGCCCGTTCCGCCGAGCGACCCGGCCCGCGCGTGGCTGCTGAAAAATGACTTGCACCTGTCTCCCGACGGCAAACTGCACCTGTATCTGGTCAAACCGGACCGATGATTGCCGACCGGCAAGCCAGCGGACTGCCGTGGCGACTGCTGCGCTACGTAGCGATTCTTGGCGCCGTCCTTTGCGCGCCGGCGATTTCGGCCCCGGCGCGAGCGGGCGCTGTCGCCGAGAGCCCCACCCAATTCGCGCTCATCATCGGCGTCTCGGAAGTTCCGGGCTTGCCGCGCCTGCGGCCTTTGCAGGGTGTTGCCAACGATGTCGAGGCAATGCGTCGACTCGCCGGACGTCTTGGCGTGCGGCATGAAAACCTGCGCGTGCTCTCCGATACTGGCAGCGCCATCGTGCCGACGTACTCGGCGATTGCCGCTGCCTTGCAGTGGATCGAGGAGCAAACCTCCGCTGGCAACCAGGTCATGATTTACTTTGCCGGTCACGGCGGCCAGCAACCCGAGAATGCGCTCGAAAACCCGGTCGTTCGCGAGCGCGATGGACTCGACGAAATCTATTTCGCCCGCGACGCAGGGCCTTGGGACGAAGCCAAATCGAGCGCAGCGAACGTTCTTACCGACAACGCGCTACGTCGCTGGCTCGAGCACCTGCACCAGAAAAATGTCGCGGTCTGGCTGATCGTCGACATGTGCCATGCCGGCACTTTCTCGCGCGGCGGACCGCAGACGGCGCAAGCGGCGGCTTACGACGTCGTCGCGCTGCGCGGCGCCAGCCTCGCCGATATCGGTATCGATCCGTCGTCGCCGCGCTGGCGTCAGCTGGCGATTGGCGGGCGCGAAGCGCTCAGCGTATTCTCAAACCGCCTGAGCAAACGGGACTCGGCCGAGTATCGTGAAGGCACGCTGAGCAACGTCGTGGCGTTTTACGCCACCGACGAAGGTGCGCAGACACCGGAAGTCAGATCACGGAACGCCGAAGGAAAGGTCCACGGGCTGTTTACCCTGTTCCTGACCGAAGAAGCCAACCGGCTGCTCGATTTGCAAGCCGTCGTCGCGGTCGCCAATTACCGGCTGCTCATGCAGCGCATCCTGGCCCGTTACCGCAACGACATGCCCGCCGCCGCCACGCCGACCTTCGAGGGCGTGGACGCCGGCACCTGGTTCGGTACGGCGAGGGTCGGAAAATGAAGGCCTTGCGGTGGCTGTCCTTCGAAATTCCCTTAGAACACAGCGCTGACAGTTTCCGGATCAAGCCGTCCTTGATCAGTACCCGCCGCGTGCGGCAACGATGTTCCAGCGCATCGATTTCACCCGGCGTCTCGATATCGGCACGATTCCCCCCTTGGCAGGAGCCCAGTACACGTGAGCATTGATCGGAAGCAAGCGTTTGGCCTGAGCCCGCTTGTCGCCCAGTTGCTTTTCGCCGCTGCGCTTGGCACGTCTCTTGGCACGGCGCACGCCGAGCCGGTCCTTCCTGCAGCGCCTCAAGCCGCGGTGGAAGCAAGCCCCGCTCAATCTACGGCGCTGCAGAAGGCCGACCAACTCTTTCGCAACGCCAGCCAAGCCGACGAAGAGAATCGCAATGATGACGCCGCACGGTGGGGCGAGGAAGCGCTAGAGATTTACCGCGGCGCGCTGGGTCCTGAAGACATCAAAACCATGGCGGCGCAAATGCTGCTGGCCATCAGCTACGGCAAACTCGGACGCCACGCCGAAGCGCAAAAGCTCGACGAAGAATCCCTGGCGATCATGCGCCGCACGCTCGGCCCCGAACATCCCAACACGCTCACCTGCATAAACAACCTGGCGCTCAGCTTGAGTAAACTCGGGCGCTTCGTCGAAGCGCTCAAGCTCAACGAAGAAACGCTGGCGATCAGGCGCCGCGTGCTCGGCCCCGAACACCCCGATACGCTTAGCAGTATTGGCAACATAGCCAACAACTACAGCGACCTTGGTCGCGTTGCCGATTCGCTTAAGCTCAACGAAGAAGTGCTGGCGATCAGGCGCCGCACGCTCGGCGCAGAGCACCCCGATACGCTCATGAGCATGGCCAACCTGGCAGTCAGCTACAGTGAGCTCGGTCACCTCGTCGAAGCGCTCAAGCTCAACGAAGAAATTCTGGCGATCATGCGCCGCACGCTCGGCCCCGAACATCCCGACACGCTTAGCAGTATTGGCAACATAGCCAACAACTACAGCGACCTTGGTCGCGTTGCCGATTCGCTTAAGCTCAACGAAGAAGTGCTGGCGATCAGGCGCCGCACGCTCGGCGCCGAACATCCCGACACGCTCAGGAGCATGGCCAACCTGGCCGCCAGCTACAGCGACCTCGGTCGCGTCGTCGAAGCGCTCAAGCTCGATGAGGAAACGCTGGCGATCCGACGTCGCACGCTCGGCGCCGAACACCCCGATACACTTAGCAGTATTGGCAACATAGCCAACAACTACAGCGACCTTGGTCGCGTTGCCGATTCGCTTAAGCTCAACGAAGAAGTGCTGGCGATCAGGCGCCGCGCGCTCGGCGCCGAGCATCCCGACACGCTGGGCAGCATGGTCAACCTGGCCGTCAGCTACGGCAACCTTGGCCGCAACGCCGACGCGCTCAAACTCAATGAAGAGGTGCTGGCGATCCGGCGCCACACGCTCGGCGCCGAGCACCCCGATACGCTCACGAGCATGGCCAACCTAGCCAACAGCTACGGCGCCCTCGGCCGCCTCGTCGAAGCGATCAAGCTCAACGAAGAAACGCTGGCAATCAGGCGCCGCACGCTCGGACCAGAACATCCCGATACACTCAAAAGCATGAACAACCTGGCCGCCAACTACAGTGAGCTCGGTCGTTTCGTCGACTCGCTCAAGCTCAACGAAGAAACGCTGGCGATCCGGCGCCGCACGCTCGGTCCCGAGCACTCCGATACGCTCTACAGCATGGCCAACCTGGCCATCAGTTATAGGAAACTCGGCCGCCACGCCGAGGCGCTCAAACTCGAGGAAGAAACGCTGGCGATCCGGCGCCGCACGCTTGGCGCCGAACATCCCGACACGCTGGGTAGCATGGCCAACCTAGCCGTCAGCTACAGTGATCTCGGTCGCGTCGTCGAAG
>Ga0316604_10000773_pt1 | contig 33969 bp, 46 predicted proteins | sample OWC_soil_day20_C_FD_207650 | JGI IMG/M metagenome (GOLD analysis project Ga0316604, IMG submission 207650) | Wetland soil microbial communities from Old Woman Creek delta, Ohio, United States - OWC_soil_day20_CT | ecosystem: Environmental > Terrestrial > Soil > Wetlands | place: USA: Ohio... | reverse complement strand
TAATTTACACAAAAAGTTACAAAATAAAGCGAGACTTACAAACTAGCTGTTTGTAAGTCTCGCTTTATTTTGGTGCGGGCGAGAGGACTTGAACCTCCACACCTTGCGGCGCCAGATCCTAAGTCTCATTTTAGCGTTTTTGGCAGTGTAAGCTCAGCCTTGACTACTTCCGCTCCGGCCCTCGACACAGCTAGGTTTTTGGCAAATTGGTCGCCCTTTTTCGCCCCGTTTCGTCCTGATATATTTTCAAACAAAGTAGTCAAAAGGTAGTCAAAAGTAGTCCGGATAAACCACTTTATCTTTCATAAAAATTAACAACAATCTTAGCTCCCACCAACAAACCCGATAAACTTACCTAGCAATCTTATCAGTTCCGTAAACGCGCACAGCACAACCACTAACTTAATCATCTTAGCCGTGCGCTTATCGACCAAAAAACTAAACGCCCACCCAACAGCCAGCACCGTAACAACCTCTAATATAAATCCTAACAGCGACCTAATTGCTGCTTTAATTTCCATCCAAGTGTTATGCATTGAAACTTTAAAGTCCGAAATAACATCGTCCGTTGCTGTGTTAATATTACGCCTGATTGTATCACCCGCCGCATCAACAGGATTCTTTAAGCATTCCCCAACGCCCGAAAAAATTATTAAAAAAATCATTACCAACAATATGATTCGATACACCCCATTATAACCCCCCTTACATTTCGTAGGTTCCAGGTTTTTCGCTGACTGGAGAGGCTTTATCTATACACCCCCTCCCCAATAATGGGTACAGGTAAAGGTACAAGGAAAACTACAACCCCAGTAGGTTAAAAGCCGTATTTAGCAAGGCATAGACCGCCGCTATAACAATCCCGATCTCCGCGCAGCGCACAATCATATCAATCCACTGCCCGGACGAACCTCCCGTAATAGAGACAACCGTCTTGATCAGCCAGCGACCAACGGACAACCCTATCAACCAAACCACCGGATGCGCTGGGCCGCCTGGTCCAAACGTTTCACCAATCACGCTGGCAAGCCCGGCAAAGGCTAGAGCCGGAACAAAAACTGCTGTAAGTACCATAACAACAACCTTCATAACGCAAAAGCCTCCATAATTTCGGCCATGGTAAGGACACCTTTTTTTGGTGTTTCAGCTACCATTAGCCGTTTTATTTTTTCTTTTTCTTCCTTTATAATTGTTCCGAAGCTCCATGCACTTTCCGTCTCATTTTCAAAATTACCCGCCGGATTATACTCAACACTAATTTCAGTCCATTTACCTTCCCACGGGTCAAAGGCTCGTGCCTGTGAACTATAGGTTTCGATATCATATATCCATTCCTGGCATTTCTTGTTTTTATAAAGCCATAAACGAATCCAGTTAAGTGTGATGTATCGCTCAATCTGTTTAGGCTCTTTACTAATGAAATACCATGCAGGGTTATCATATTCGCGGATAAACTTTATCTTATTGCGCTCGGCTAAAATACTCAATCTACGGCGAGCAACTCTTAGCGATGGAAAAAACATCACCTGTAACTGCCGCGTCGATAGCGCTCGCCATGACTCTAAAGCCTTTACTATTTCAAAATCGCGGGCTTTGGATTGCTGTTGGTGATTCATCAAATATCACCTGCCTTGGTAGCGCCGTCAATCTTTTTCTTACCTCCACGCTCTCTGGATCCAGATAAGGCGTTTGTATTTCGGTGAACTTATTTCCTAACTTCCACATCGCCCGGCCCGGCAAATCGGCCATAGTTGCGGCCCTAGTATCATCGAGAATAATCTTACTATTGATATTGTCCGTCACGCCCAGCGCCAAGCGACCACGTAGATTAGCCTTTAAATCCCCGAATGATTTTTCAGCCAAAAACGTGCTACTGGGCCGTTGTGTTGCCAGCACAAAAGAAAACCCTGCCGATCGGGAGAGCCGGAGCAAACTATCTAAATGCCCCAATGCTCTTTTATCTCCTAACTCGCCAAGTTCGTCAACGATGCATACAATGTGCCGCATTGCCTCATTGGGATAATGGCTGTTGTATTTTTTGATGTTGACGGTTAGTGTGGCCATAAAACATTCTTGCCGTCGGCGCATTTCGCGGACCATTGACGCAAGCATATTCCTAGCATTGTCGGGATCTACAATCAGCGCCAAGTGATTTTTTAAATAAGCATACTCAGCCATTTTCAAATCGATAACAACCATCAGCGGCGGGGCCGGCAGATTTAATAATGAGTTAATCCAAACATGCAGCATATTACTTTTTCCCCCGCCAGTCGTGCCGGCCACCAGTACATGGGGTATGTCGGCCAGATCGGTTGTGACCAGTCCCTGAGGCGTATAGCCTAGAGGGATCGGCAGAGTACCTTTCTTTGGATATTGCCAATCATACTCGTAGTAGTCCTGTAGAGTGTCATCGATAAAGCGCATAAAAATGCCTTTGCCTTGGCGTTTGACTTCAATGTTTTGTATCCCGGTATGGTCTTTGAAATAGTCTAGCTTCTTAATAAAGTCCTGGTGAGAGAGGGATGGGGGCAGGGTAATAACAAAGTCCCACCCCGCCCCTGTTTTTTCTTCCTTGTGGATCAGTGGCCTACGGTTTTCCTCCCACAGTGCATCAATAACTTCGCGGACAATTAGTGGAGTCTCACGCCCAACCATTTGAGCGATCTTCTTTTTTGCCCGATTAAGTAGCGGTTGCAGTAGACTCGATTCACTCATTCGTCATCACTTCCTGAACTGGCTGCGCTCCGGCGGCGACGTTTTGGTTCGTCAATGCCCATGAAATTGCGAGCATTATTCATAAGCATATCCTGGGTAACTAAAGTCACTAAATGCTCCTCTGGATCACCTTGCCGTAACAAATATGCGTGCACCGCGTCAGGTAATTTGACCGTTATTTGTTGTGCCATTAGGTATATACCTCCTTCAACTTCTTGGTATATATCTATTGCTTAAGAGTATAAATAATGTATGTCCTAGGGAATAATATAGATGAAAAAATAGACTTATTCGTAATCAAATAAGTCATCAACTTTGCAGCCTAATTTGCGTGATATCCGAAAAGCAGTTTCAATTTCCGGCTGTTGTTTTTGCAATTCATATCGATTATATTGTGATATTTTTACTCCTAAATAATCAGCAAACTCCGTTTGTGACACGTCGTGTCCATGCTTAACAGCAAATTCTAATCTTATCAGTTTCAATTTATTTTTCAACATATTATCATCCTTGCAGGAATATCATGGTATATTATGGTAATTCTATAATATATAAAAAAATACCTTTTTTGGGAGGTTTAAAATGAAAAGGATTCTGTTATTTCTTCTCCTTATATTTTCTTTCACAGCAGTTGCATACGCAGATAATTTTGATACAGAATACCAACCTAAAACCGTTGGTATATTTCTTGAAGCCCCAATGTCCTATGTTAATAATGAAATAGTAAGAACTATGGTTCCCGAAAAGGTACGAGCTATCTTTCCGAAGTTCAAATTTGATATTCTTCCATATGACAAAACCGATATGGCTTTACGTACTTATAAGGAAGATAATCGAATGATAGTAAATCAATACTACTCACAGCCTGTAAACCGGAAAGATATTCAGCAGATCGGCCAATCGCTCAACGCTGACTATGCGTTATTTATTATAATAACAAACGGTCCTCCAAGAGTCAGTTCTGGCTTACTTTCCGTATCTTTTAAAACAACCGTTACCTGCGATGTGCGGTTATTAAATATTGCTACAGGCGAATATGTCGTTAGCAAGCAGATTATTAAGGATGGTAAGAGCACTGCCATATACGCCGGAGTACCATCATTTGATAAAGCATATAACGAAGCGCTTGAAAAAGCCCTACAAGAACTAACGATAGATACATCTTCATTATGACATCAAAACCCCCTGGCCACATGCCAGGGGGTTCGCTCATTTCTCAATAAACCAACGGCCTTCTTCATCAAACAAATAAATCTGCTTACCCATTATCTTGCAAGTGTATCGTATCCCCAAGCCACCAGCATTTAGAGAAGCAGCTTTGCGTACATCAATAAGCCGATCAATTTCGAACACTCGGCCATCTTGCCATTTCAGAGTCAGAGGACGAACCGAGCCATCCACACAATGCATTGCTGTTATCTCAACGAATGTTTTACCCATTTGTACCCGCCCTCAAGAGAACATTTGTTCGTATAATCATTATAATTCTAGGCGGGTAACAAATCAAGTAAAAAGGGTAAAAATGTTCGAGAAAAGTAAAAACCCCTATCAACACTGACTATTTTTGATTTAGTATTATTATGAATAAACCATCTACAGTTGGATACAATAATTTCATTGGGAAGATTCGTACATTTATATAAACATGCTAATAAAACTTTAGAAATGAGTGAAAATACGTGGATAAAGAAAAATATAAATTTACTATGAAAGCAATAAAAATCAATGAATTACGTTCTGCATTAAATGATACACTAAGTGTTTCAATAGTAGCTACCATAAATGGTACAGAAGTGTCGAAAACTTCGTTTAACCTAGGGGACCGGAAAAGCGGATATTATGATTTAGATCAACAAAATATTGATAACCAGCATAGTATTGAATTTTTTGTTGGCCCTGATTCAGATCAGAATATCTCTCTTGGATACATCGTCGCAAATGTTAATGATGGTGATCTTGTTATTCTCGAACAAGCTGCAACTCAGTTAGCCGCAAAAGCAGCGAGCTCAGCAGTAACTGGCGCAACTATCGGGTCTTTAGGTGGACCAATAGGTACAATTCTTGGGGTAGCTACAGGTATAATAATTGATATCTTAGGTAGTTACTTTAAGCCAGGCCGCTGCGATGGGATAGTCGCTGCTGATACGTTAACCTTCAAATCTTCTGATATTAAAAATCACACTAAATCATATAATTTACATTACCCTGGTTCCGAATCACCATCGTTTTGTGGAGATAATTCTGATTATTGGGTAGAGTCAAACTTAGAAGTTGCTCCACTAGAGATTTCCTGGACGGAACAAAAAGCAACTGAGATATCTGGAGGCTCACACAATGCCCCTGCATTAGCTGTCTATAAAGACAAATTATACATGGCTTGGCGAGGTTGTGGCGATGATGGTATGTGGTTTAGCTATTATGATGGAGACTTATGGGCGCCACAACAAAGAGCGCTTGGTGATTTTGGTAAAAGCAATGCTCCTGCCTTGGCAACTTATAATGGGAAACTATACATGGCTTGGAGAAGCATAGGTGATGATCCTGCTATATATTATTCAGAATTTGATGGGTCATTATGGAAACCACAACAAAAAGCTAGGGATTTTGGAACAAGTCATGTGCCTGCCTTAGCCTTTTATAATGGTAAACTTTACATGGCTTGGCAAGGTTGTGGCGGCGATACAAAAATATGGTTTTCTTATTTTGATGGAGCATCATGGAAACCACAACAAATAGCAATCGGAGAACAAGGTACAAGCCAGGCACCTACCTTGGCATCCTGGAATGGGAAACTATACATGGCTTGGAGAAGTATAGGTGATGATCCTGCTATATATTATTCAAATTTTGATGGATCATTATGGAAGATACCAGGCAAAGTCAGAGATATATGCACTAGTCACGCACCTGCGTTGGCAGTCTTTCACAACAAATTATATATGGCTTGGCAAGGTTGTGGCGGCGACACAAGAATGTGGGTTTCTTATTATAATAATAATTTTTCGGTACCATGGATGCCTCAACAGTTAGCGGGAGAAGGGCGGGGTACAAGCGACTCTCCCGCCTTAGCGGAATATAAGGGTAATTTGCATATGGCATGGAAAGGTATGGATGATGATGTAAGTATATGGTTTTCGACAACGCAAGGTTAATTTAATTTATAATGAAGAAAGTAGTATAAGAAGAACAATAAAATTTAAATGACATTAACCACGTATTAGTTCGATGACTACTTGTAAACCTTCCAAAACCCCTCCGTCCTGAATGATGGAAGGGTTATTTATTATCACAAAAAACTGGTTATTTCCTACCAAACCATTTCCTCAAGAACGGAATTATATCCACCGTAAACTTAAAATCTGGTATCTTCATAATCCCACCGCCAACGTCTGCAACTTCTTCAGCAAATCCGCCGGCGTAACATTATCTGCTGAAAAATCCGTAAATATCTCCAATCCACCTGCCTGTAGAATTCTGCATACTGCCTCCGAACAGTCAACCGTCTTTTCACCATCACCTGGCACAGTCACACCTAAAAGATCGTGTAGACCGCCGTCGAGACATGCCCGATATCCATAAGGAGTACCCAATAATTTCTGTGCCTCTTTTTCCGCCTCTGCTATATTCGGCACATCAACGGATAATATCGTCGTCTTAAATCCATCATAGGCAGTTAGCGGCGACTTCACAAATCCATTATCAAGCGCTTCTAATATTCCACCAAGCATAATAATAGCGGCGTGACTTGGGTCTGAGCCGGGACCTTCTGCCCAATCAATTATTTTGCCAAATTCGGTAACCGGATAGGAAAATAACACATTTACCTTTGCCATACTAATCCCCTCCAATAAAATCATCTAAATCAACGGTTTGGCCTGCAAGTCCATGGGTACAATCATTTAAAAATTGGATTTTACCGTCACGAATAAAGCTGTGACACACTGGCATAGCCGGGTTAAGTTTATTACGGTTTACCAATACCGAGGGGTTAAATGTCGGTTTACCAACGTCACCGTTAAACGTCCAAGTATTATTGATCACATGCAAATCATTACATCCTGGACAGCGGAACACGTATTCTTCACGGTCCGGGTTATGCTCATTTTTAATACAACGAATTTTAGCCAAATAAATCTCCCTCCCATATAAAAAAGAAAGGCCCGATCAATTAAGACCGGGCCGATTATCATTAGGATATTTTATCTTTGAGTTCTTCTAATCCACTCTTCATTCCAGCAACAAGACCAGCCAATGCCCCAGCCATAGCCGCAATTTCTACGCTATTACGAGCCTTAACCCATACGCTGTCAGTAGTGCCAATTTCGGCGGTTAACTCTTTGATCTTGGCTGTGATAGCATCAGAAATACCAGTAGTAGTCGAAGTTGACGTGGTTACAAGACTAGTAATAACGGCGGCTTCTGCGGCCTCGGTAGCGGTATCGGTAATAGTTGACACGGTAGATTCCTCCTCAGTTGTAGTTGCGGTTAAAGTAATGGTTCCGGTAGCAGTTCCCCCGGCAGTCACAGTAACATCGACAGTGCCATCCGCATAGCCGTTCAATGCCGCGGTAAATGTATACGTGCCAGCGTCTAGGCCCTCAACGGTCACCTGACCAGTAGAATCAGTTGTGACATCACAAGATAATGCACTTACAGCGTAGGTAATAGTTGCGCCTTCTAGTGCTGTGCCGGCACTATTCTGGACCGTAATCGTTGCGCTGCCAGTGGTGACGGTTTCTTCCGTAGTGGTTTCGGAATCTTCGGTAGTGGTGCCCGTGGTATCAGTGGTAGTAGCATCATCCGTTACAGTAGTTGTGGTTTCCTCCGAAGTTGTGGTTACTGTGGTTTCGTCTGACATAAAAACATCTCCCTTAAATTTTTTATATATCCACCGCAAAAAGCGGGTGATAGTCCTTAAACCGTAAGGTATGGCTTTGGCCGCTTCTGCCTCAACAATATTAAAAATCGCCACCTTGGCGGCTTCAATTTCAGCCTGCACTGGCGGCGATTCAGCAAGTTTTATGAGGTACGGTAGCACCAGTTTTTCGAGTTCGACTACATTCATAAGTCCTCCTTATCAAAATAAATAGCCGTCTGTCTTAATAACAGCGGCCAATACTAACCATTATGCAGATACCAAATCGCTTTACCTCTCAATAGCCCTCCGCCGGATCCAGGCGTATCCTTTGCACGCGCCACCCAAAAATCCCACCTTTCTACTGAGTTCGCTGGACCATACTTTCCATCCGGGTAACCATTCGGCTCATAACCTGGATTCCAATTATCCATATTGTCAGCCGCTTCAGCATGAGTCATAAAGTGCTGAATATCGATCGGCAATTCTAACTCTTCGCTGAGTACCGCCATCACCTGGGCTATCGCCTCGATCTGCGCATCAGTCGGCGGCTCCGGACCAAGGTTATCGGTAGAATGGGCCTGATATGCGCATAGTGTCCCAATAGCAATCGCTCCTGAATTTCGCATATAAGTGTGATTTAGATGCGTTGTTAAATCGCTGACCGTAGTGTAGATTGTGCCATCCTTATCTACCAAGATGTGATAATCGTCAAACTTCTGACCATAATGCGCCGCTGTCCAATGGACGTAAACGTGACCAATTTGACCAGCGGCTGCTTTGGCAAGTTCTCGAATATCAGTTAACTGCATTACTCTCACCTCACTTAATCAATTTTTCCAACAGCACCACCAAAATGGCTGTAGTTATTCCGCTTACTCCTGCAGCCTTCCATACCGCCATTTCCAGTTCACGTAGCCTCTTAAAAATATCAGCCTCATTCTTTTCGCATTGCTCAATGCGGGCCTGATGACCACTATGTTGGAAACAGTTATCCAAGTCATCCCCTCCCATTATCAAATCAAATTCACGCCCCAGCTTGTCCCCATCAGCGCGGCGGCTTCCGTGCTACTCAGCGCCCGGCCTATGCCCACCACATTGTATAATTTCCCATTGAGGAAGTACTGCGTCCCCTGGTTGCTCCCGAAATACATATTGGTATTCAGCGATATGCTTGGCACGGTGCTACTCGTTGCGGTGTACACTGTGCCGGTCGCCGACGCCGCGCAATAGAGGTTCACGCCAGAACTACTCCAGGTCAAAATAGCGTCATACACAGTGTCTGCAGTTACCGCCAGGGTGCTGGTTACCGTGACCTGCGCGGATCCAGAACCATAACTTGCTTCCAAATATCCGCTGGCATTGACGTACAGCACCAAGCCCGTACTACTTAGCCCGGCGGCATCGCCGATTACCTGTATTGAGCTGGTCAGCACATCAACGCTGAACCGGGCGGCAATTGTGCCTTTACTGGCTGTTATATAGCTGTTTGGTGCATAGATGACTTCGGCGGCGCGTGTGCCATTAACCAGCGACGTAGGATAAATCTTATTTTCAGCTTGTACAAAACCAACATATACAGTAATTGCAACAGTATGAGAGAGACCTCGATAAATAAATAAAGTATCTGACCCAGGTGTTGATATGGGATTATTCTTCATTGTATATTCATACCAATCGCCATTTGTCTTGCCAGTTTTAGCAAAAGCACTCATTCCGCAACCGCCCGTGAAATAAAACGTGACATATGACAAATCGCCTTTTGCCCACATTCTGCCCGAATAAGTTAATCCACTCGTTATAGTAAACCAACTATTTAAATTAGCGTGTCCTGTTGTATATCCGCCCGAGGTAGCTATTGGAAAAACTATCTCAGCGGCATTATTGCCAAAAGGATTATCTGAATCCGTTACTAGGGATAGTGTCGGTGGATAAGTACCACCAACATTCGACGTAGCAACTGAAGGGCAACCACTTGTATTGGTAATTAAATTAGTGGTACTTTCCTCAACCTCGATATACTGCCCCCAGGTGCTGTCCGTCCCGGTTCGCGCCACACCAGACGCATATAATAGCGACCCCAAATACGCCGTGCTGTCTCGTGTAAATGTAAATAAACTCGTGTCAATCACGCTCCCCACATAATTATTGTTACTATATGAGCTATTACCCAGTGGCGAAATTATTGCCGGCCGAACCAGCGTCACCACCGGCGATACCAGCGCGCCCATCAGGTCGTAGTCTCCGTGGTATCAGTTGTATCAGTTGTGGTCGTTTCAGCCGCCGCAATTGCCGCCTCCAGCGCAGTTATGTCGTTAGAAATCCATTCGTAACCGCTTGGTAATTCGACCGTGTTATCATCGCTATACTGATAAGCCAAACTAGGCGTAGTTGCCAAGTCCGCAATCGTTTTACCTTCCGGTACCGCAACGTAGCTTTGAGGATATGCCATAATCAATCCGCCTCCAATAAATCAAAATACGCGCTATAACCACCCGAACTACCAATTGCCGTGTTATTACTAACGATAAGCGACAGCCCAACTCCCACGAAGACACCCTCAATTAAATACGAGTATGCGGATACTGTCGTGCCGGATATAGTAGAAGATGCCGCCACCGTAAGCGTAGTTAGAAGCGAGTTAACCGTAGTGCTGTTGATCGTCCTGGCCGCCATAACTTTTGCCGTTAGTGCGGTCGCGGTGCTAGGATTGTAGCAAACTAACAAATACCTTTTTCGTACGTTCGTAGGCAATGAAAACGTAATTGTACTCTGGGTATTCGCCGTCGCAGAATTGGCGAATGTTACACTTGATTCTGAACCGATTTGCGTGCCGCAAACATATAAGCGATCAGCAAGATTAATTATTGTGTCGGTTTCTCGGTACATACGACCTGATGCTGGCGCCATGTTTTCAATCATTTCTTACCCCTCCCAATAAAAATAGACGCTCAAGGCGTCTTAGCTTGTGGTTGTGGTCGTAGTTGTCGCGACATACCGTGGGCAATTAGTATTCGTACATTTCCCGGTTGTGGTATCGTTAGTAGCCCCACAAATAAAACAATATTTAGCTGCCACTTTCAATCACCTCTAATGCAGCTTTATACTCAGTTACTAGTGTTGCATAATCAGTTTGCCTAGCGGTCGCCGTTGTGGTATCTCCCGCCGTCAGCGCCGTTAAATATGCCTGCGTTACAGTAGAAAACGACGACTCGTACTCCAAGTCAAGAGCAGCAATTTTTTCATCAGTCGTCAAAACTGGCTCAGTATATTCCTGCCAAGATGTTACACCTTCCGATTTATACATAGGCAAATACTCGTTTTTAAATTCGGTTTCTGCATCAATTACACCCTCAATTTTGGTAAATACCGTACCGTCAGATTTAAGCAGTTCAATAATCATTTTACCCTCCTACAAGGTAAGGACTTTATACCAACCGGCTCCCCCAGTGTAAGAACCAGATCCACCTGCAATAGTAATAGTTCCAGCATTAGTTACTTCATTTGCAGCTAGAATGACTACACCACCGCCGCCGCCACCAACTGCATAAGTTGAACTAGTAGTTCCACCATCTGCGCCGTTTGCATTTATTGTTCCTGTAAAAACAATTTTTTTAGCAAGAATCACTACTCCGCCACCACCAGCGCCGGCATTATAGCCAGTGACGTTGGTATATCCACTAGCTCCATAATATACTGGGCCATAATTTAATGCCATTGCAATATTTTCAGCACTTGGCGTAGAAACTACTGCTGCAGCAACTCTTGGGTATAATGACGGTATATAGGATACGCCAGCGGTGGATGAAGTACCCCCGCCACCTCCGCCGCCATAACCAATATATGATCCACTACTATAAGTAGGTGTACTTGTCCCTTTTCCTTTGCTAATGATTCTACCGTTAATAATAGCCGTACCGGTACACCTAATAACCAGATAGTTACTACTCAGCGTCAAAGTGCAATCGGAAGTTATTGTTGAGCTTATTACGTGCGTCGCCGCCGTTGTGCTATTATACCCACGGGTAACCGTCAGGGTTAACGTTGATACTGCTGAAACATACAGTTGCTCGGAATCGATTGTAAGGATATCGCCAACGGCAAAAATTGCAGTTGAAGCGTAAATAGTCGTAGCCGTAGTGGAAGTGATCGCTGTTGCTAAATAATCTATTTTTTCACCTAAATAGAAATTAGTGTAGTTATACTCGCCGCCGAGCGACACATTACCCGTCGCAAAGTAATCCCCATCCGCGCCGGAACCAAGATTATACAGCCACGGCGGATACTTAAAATTAATAAACCTAGAATCGACCAGCGTCCCAGTGCCCTTATACGAGACGGCCACCATCTTACCAGCATCCCCTGAATTAAACAATATTGTGCCAGTATTCCATGTCGAATCGTCCGTTACCGAGCAACTATAGTCCGGGTAAAACTGACCGGACGCTGGCGTGGCAGACACCTCCGTCATGCTACCCTCAATAAACACTTGTGCACCTAACGAGTGGACGCTTGCAGTCGTGCTGGAATACCCACGGGTAACCGTCAGGATGTTGTCGGATATCGCCGAGACATACAATTTTTCAGAATCAATCGTAATTGTTTTCCCTACATCAAACCAATCGCCATTCGCAACCGTGATTGTCGTGACCGTAGTCGTGGCAATCGCTGCCGTTAGGATATCACAAACCCTCATTGACATTGATGATGGGCTATCGTATTCCGGCACCTCGTATAATTTTAATGTATATGGCGTGACTGATGGTATTACGTATATCGAATCCGTTACGGTCAATGCCTGCAAAACGTCATTATATTGGTCATACCTATAATCTGTTGCCATGTTTTCCTCTCCTTAGCTGGACGATGTATCGCTCAGATCGGCAAAGGCGTCTGCATCATCCTGGGCTTTAATTAATTTGCGGATGTATTTATCTAACCGATCCGGCTTACTTCCCAGGGTTATTTCCATCGTTATGCCATCATCACCGGATATTTTATAATCAACCTCAGTCACCTGGTACTGGTATTGGGTGCCATCATCGCAATTTACGACGGCCAAACCTTCCGGCTTGATATTACGTTTAATAACATCCAACGTGAAACCACTAAGCTTGGCAGACACAGTTGGGCTTTTTGTATTCTCCAGCTTATTCTGTGCCCACCTGATTACATCCGTGCTGGTTATTGCCGTCGGCATAGTCAAAACATCCTCGTAATATCCATAGGTATCAATACTGGTTTGATCATAAAACGCCACTGGCTCGCTGTCGTCATCTAAATAATAGTAGCTGCCATCGTCCTGCTCCTCGCCGTATTTAACATAGAAATAGTTAACCAGGTCGGACATGTCTTCTTCCGGCTCAAATGTGGTCAAGTGGGTACCAACCCAAAGGCGGGAGTCCTCGTTAATGGTGGTCGTGCGCGGCTTGAAATAAAACTCCATTAGCTCATCCACACCGTACACATAATCATCCGCATAGCCCGCCAGATCTTCCAGTACGTCCTTGGCTGTTGCATACGCAAACTGCTGACCAGTCAAAGTAAAGTCGGTGGATACCATTTTACGTGAATTATAGGTAATTCCTGTTTTGGCCGCTACAGTATTCTGGATCAGATCAGAAACAGCTGCCATAACTTCAATGTTTTCATATGTTTCATTGATGATTATTTTTTCAAATTTGCCAAAATAACCATACCCTGATACCTCTATCGTCTCAGTTGTTGTCCCGGATAAGGCCCTTGCATTGACATACCCCGTATAGCGCGGCGACGTTTCCCCAAATAGGTAAATTGATATGCGCTGGTTGATGAATATTAGATCGGCATATTCGCGATTAAGGGTTAGCGTAAAATCACTGCAGCCGGTTTCTTCCAGCTTGAATTCGACAGAGACCAGCGGCGAATCAAATATATCGCTGGCCAGGTATTTTGTAATCTGGCCGGCTGAATTGTACAGGGCGATATAAAAAGCATTATCAATAACAGGATATGTTACTGTTGATGAATCGTCCGACGACGACGTAGTTTTGGTTATTCCAGCCAAAATATATCGTCCAGCTAAGGAGCGGCCTGAAATAAAATTCACTATAACCACCTCACCGGATAGGAGATTTCAATAGTACAGGTACCGCCGGTGTAGGTAAACACATTGTTCCCTGGGAGCAATGATAAAAAGGTACCTGTTAAATAATTGATCGTGCTGGTACCGTCTAACTCGACTGTGCCGTCCGTGGTATTGACCACTAATACCGTGCCAGACAAAAAACTCACGTCCGCATACGAGAATATGCGACCGCTGTCAGTAGTGTTGGTTAGCGATATTGATGTGCAGGCGTCAGTCGCCGTGATCGTGATTGTCGCCGGGCTGTCGATACTGCCGGAATTGGTCACTTTGAATGATTGTCCCGTTGCCGTGATCGTTGTCATTGATGTGGCCGTCCCGGTATACCAGAACGGATCGAGCGCCAACAGGGTAATGGTCAGTTCTGCTTTTTTCAGATACCAGCCGTCAATATAAGTCTCTGATATGCTGGATAGATTAGAGATATTTATATACCTGTCGCTGGTGATATAGAGCTTGTAATCCGATTGCGACAGGTACCGTTTAAGCAAATCGACCACCGCAAAATACTCTGCTGTGGTCGATTGATTGATCGTAATAACTATTTCAATTTCACGGTAATCAACTTTGTTATCGGCGGTGTTAATACCGCCGTGAGCAAACATTTTCGAGGTAGCGTCTACCCGCTTGCTCAAATCTGCTGCAGATAAAACCACGTATTTCGGTAAAGCATAATCAATATCCATCAGATCAGCCAAGAGGTCGGCATAATAGGTAGCGTATTTATCGGTTTCAATGGTCGTCCCCGTTGTGCCGTTAGTGGCCAACCAGTCATTGGTCTGTGCAATATTTGATATGTAGAGGTTAGAAAATTGACCGCCAGCCTGCAATGTGCCGTCCTGCTTGGAGCCTACATATGCTGTACCAAGCGAGAGTGACGGGGCGGTTGTCGTGATTGTTATCGGCGTACCGTTTACCCAGTCGGTCATGACTATTTTGCCATTAATCAATAAACCAACGCCAGCCGAACTATATTTTATTGCGAACCGGCTTTTAGCTGTTACTGCATCGCTACCGATGACCGTCATCTCTGATGATCCGGTGCCGTATATCAGCACTGGGTAGCCCTTCGGGTCGAGATATAGTAGCAGATTGGCATTAGTCGCACCTCCACAGTCGAAAAGATAGCGCAAGGTCCCCGAATCGCCAGGTGTAAAATCAAAGATAATTGTGCCCTTAGTGGCCAAAAGTGTACCGGACGGCAATGTCAGCGTTTCTGCATCCGCGCTTATTGTTATTCCGTCGTCCTCAAAACGTGCCACGCCGCTTGCTACTTCCGTGCCATCAATCTTATAAGCTGTGGATTCGCGGGCAAATGTCGCTGTTTGATTGTCAGATTTGATGTGCATGTTTACGACGCCCCCATCAGCGCATATTTGACTTTATTGGCGATCTTCTTACTCACCTTATCGACATCTGTCTCTGTATTAATATCGCCGTACATATTAGTCGTGATGATTGGGCTAGAGCTTCCGTTACCCGCGTTATCTGTGCTTACCGAGTTCCCCTTATCAATCGACACCGTGTCTTGGTAACGTCCTTGACTGATCTCTGCTATGGTCGGGCTTGCAACAATGCCACCGGAAGCAAACCCCTGCAACTGACCATTGTTAAGGCCGTTTATTACGGATGATCCTAGCAAATTGGTAGCCTTAGCAGTCAAAACAGATTCTCCCGCCGAAACCCACGCCAGTATGCTATCGCTTGTTCCAGTCCCTGGACCAGAAATTATACCGCCGGTTGCCATTTTAGGTACAGCTAAAGCCGTGGCAGCTAGTGTTGCCGCCGTCATCCCGGCAATCGCTGCTTCAGAGTTTGCCCCCATAGTGGCTAAAGACACCATAGCTGCAGCCGGTGCCCATGCGGCTGCTATTGCCGCAGCCATCGCCGTAGAGGCAGCAAGTAAAGTTGCCATCGCCGTAGATGCAACCGTCGTTTGTGTAGTCATTGATGTTGCTTGTGCCGCTGTTACCGCCGAATAATAAGCGGTTGCCGCTGCCGTTCTGGCAGTATATGCCGATACTGTTGCCGCCGTTGCCGTGGCTTGTGCCGCCGCTGTATTAGCAGCGTCTACATCATTCTGAGTCTTGCCTGTTAATGAAAATGCAATGCGACTGGCATACATTTTTGCATAAATGCCTACTATTGTTTTAACCAGATTTTGCCCCAAGTCCTTCCATGCATCGTCGATACTGGAAGTAAAACTGAATGTGTCGGTTAAGAAGGAACTCAGGTTATCCGTCATACCATCAACGGCATTGGCCCATAGCTCCTGTGCTGTCTGAGTAGCGGATTTCCAAAGTTTCAAATAGGTGTCCATATATGCCTGCTTACCCGCTAAATCTTGTTGCTGTAGCCCCTGTTGATTTTTATATAACGATTGATACGCGGAGATATTACCTTCTGCATAAGCCAAGTCAAGCTTCTGCTTATACAGCGTTTCATCATATTTCAGATCCTTTAGCTTTTGGGCTGTTTCATTGTTAACTAAAAGAATCTCTTTCTGCGTTAGTTCTGCAAAACTGACCGAAGTATTTTTCATGGCAGCAGCATTATTTTTGTTTTCATCGGCAAATCGTTTCGCATCCACGATCTGACCATTGACCATTAACGTAAAAGATTCCCCAACCGAATTCCATGCCTCAATCTGCTGGAGTTTCATCTCATCGGTTTTTCCTGCAAAATCAAGAGCTAAGTCGCGATACTTATTTTGTATTTTGGTGATTTCTTCCTCGGCGTTGGACTCAATTTCAATCTTTTGCTTCTCAACATCAGTTTTCGCCAGTAGTAGCGCTTCCCGTTTTTTATAGTCCGCCACATCCTCATAAGCCTGGTCCCAAACAGCGTTTGATTCCTTTTGTTGTTCCTGCAAAATCTTAGCGGCCTTGGCAGCGTATATTTCATCAAGCCTTTCTCTATCTGTCGTGTAATCCGCATTTGCATCTTTCGATTCATCTAGTTTTTTTATTTCGTCGTTATACCAATTATCCAAAGAAGCCATTTGGGTATTAGTCAAGCTAAGCCATTCTTTTTCAATGGATTCTCCGGTTTTGTCCGCCTGTTTTTCCAGCTTTTCGTAAGCTTTAGCCTCTTTATCGGCAGCACTCGTTTTACTACTTGAACCTGACCCGCTCGCTGCGCTTGATGCGGCATTATGAAGGCCTGTAAAGGTCTTATCGATTCCGGCGCTTGCTGCAGACGTTTGAGAAGTTGCACCGCCCCCGAATAGACTAATCTTTGAGGCTGCGCTAGAAATCTTACTAATTCCACTTGTGAATGTGCTTACGAAGTTTTTTAACCCGTCCGGTAATGCGGTACCAATCAAATCAAGGAGAGCTTGCATTTTACTCAAGACCCAATTAACGCCATCCGACACTATCCTGCAGATGCTATCCCAGGCTTCACTGATTTTCGAAGTAATGCCGTTCCACACACTGTTAGTTAGATCAACCGCCGTATCCCATTCACTGTTAATAAAACCAACAATACTATCCAGCGCCGAACTGATATAGCTTACTACGCTATACCATATATCAGATAAGGTTGAAAAAATGCCACCGAAGATATCCGTGGTCACGGTCACCACATTATCCCAGGCTGTCGTGATCGTTGCGACGATTCCATCCACAATCCCGCTGATATAGCTCGTTATTTCATCCCAAACCGCCGTAACCTCAGCCACTAATCCATCCCACAATTCGCTGAAGTACTGACCGATTTTATCCCAGTTCGAGTAAATTACATCTGCAACATCAGCAATCGTACACCATGCCGCATAGAGTAGGGCGACAGCGGCAATAACAGGGGTGGCTGCCGCTAGTAGTACCGCGCCGATTACAAGTGCTGCCGCTTTGACAATCGGCGTAATGGCATCGAACACAGCGGACGTAACGGACAAAACCGTATTCCATGCTGTGCTTATTATAGATACAACTGTCTCCCAAACCGGTGATATAACGGATATAATTCCATCCCAAGCTTCGCTAAAGATGCTCGATATAGTTGAAAACAGGGTGCTAAACAATTCACCAAGAGGCTCCCAATTTTTCCATATCTCATAAGCTAAAGCACCAACCGCTGCGCCAATCGCGATAAATGGTATAAGCGGTGCCACTGCGGCCCATGCCGATATAGCAAATGCAATCATAGCGGGTACCGCCGCACCCAATAGCGCTCCAGCCATAACAAATATAGCCGCCGTTAATTCCGGCGGTACTATATCTATAATCGCCTGTTTAATCCCCGAATTTTGTACATCTGTGGCAAAGGCCGATAAAGCATCCGACAAACCAGACAACTTTGTTTTTAGATCCAGCCCGTCAGTTATTGCATCGCCAATTTTACGCATAACCGATTCGGTATTATCAACGATGTTACTCCAGATACCGGAGATCTCAGTCGCCATTCCGGCCATGCCGCCTTTGAATTTTGTCTGCATTCCAGTTAAAATGGCGTTAATCCCAGTAACGCCGCTAATTGATCCCGTCTCCGCTTGTTTCATGGCTGTTGGTATATCGGTTCCTATTGCATCTGCAAGCATCTTCCAAACGGGTATGCCGGTTTCGGCAAGTTGGTTCATTTCGTCGGCACTGACTTTGCCTTTAGCATTCATCTGCCCAATTGCTAATGTTATGTGATCAATGCCCTCCTGACCTACTCCTAACAATGCCGCCGCATCACCTATTGCGGACATTATCGGAATAATATCTTCAGCCGCAAATCCAAAGGCGAGTAGTTTTTTACTAGCATCCGTTAATCCCGTTAACTGAAACGGTGTTTGTGCTGCAAAACTCGTCAAATCGTCCAAAAACTGTTGCGCATCCTGGGCATTACCAATCAGTGTGGTAAATGACTTTTTGGTTGCAGCCATGTCTGACGCCATTTTTATCGATGCCACACCTACACCTAAGGCAGCTGCAGCAATCCCTGCAAATCCTACCGAAATGTCTTTTGATAGGTCAATTGCATCAGATCCAAATGCTGTCCTTAATTGTTTTTGTGCATTGCGTAAATTTTTTTGGAAGTCGCTCGTGTCTACCCCCAATTTTATTAACAGATCCGCTAATGTTGTTGCCATCAATTCACCTCCCCGAGCAACCGTTTAACCTCATCAAGTTCCGCACGTTTTTGTTCCTTGGTCCGGGTATCTCTCTTCTTATGCTTACCTAGTAATTTAGCCGCGGTAACCTTTCGTTTAAGGTGTAAATTCATCAAATTAGCGGCCAGCCAGGCTGTTCTTTGATACTCCATTTCCTGCCGGGTGTTAAACCCTTCCAGTATGTCAGTAAATTCGCCAGGGGTTAACCGGTCAAACTCCCAAGGCTTTAATCCCAATATCCCGATTGCTACTTTTTTATCATTATCGTATTTTTCGACAAAAGTCAGGGGCGCTAATTCAGCGCCCCCTCCGCGTTTCCCGCATTATCATCCCCTGGCTCTTCTACCGCCACTTTCTTAAATAATCCACTTAAATTAATTGCCTCAGATATTTTGGCCATCAAATCACCGATTTCGCCGCCACTGCACAGGTATTCGGAGAGCATTTGCCCAGTACGCAGCAGTGTCAAACCTCGTTCCTGCCAAACTAATCCACCGTACAACAACGCCCGGATTGAAGCCATTCCCAAGTTATCGGAGCTCAGCAACTGCATTATTGGTTTATCAGCTTTAGCCTCAGCCTCACATAATGCGTTATAATCAAATTTCAGTTTACGGGTTTTACCGCCAAGCTCAATCTCAACGTAATTCATAATCCACCTCATTAAAAATTTAGCGGTCTGAATTTAACAGACCGCTTTTATTATGGGACTTCGACCACAGCCACCGTCACCGACGTAACGGCAGAATATGTTATATAAGCATACCCACTCGCATCGTTATAGTACGCCGGTGGGAACGGGCCGATTAAAACATCACCAGCCGCCGCAACAGACACCGCGACATTGTGGAGCGTGCCAAGTGGGCACGCGGTCTGAGCCGCTACCGTTACAGTAACAGCCGCCGAACTGGCGTTTTTCACACGCAAAGCAGATTTACCGGTGTTCACAAAATAATCCCCTGATGCAGCGGCAGCAAGGGTGGTGGTCAGTCCCGATGTGGTAGTTTGCTGTTTAGTTATTAGCGACATGTTATACCTCCTATACCTTCGTCAGTGCGCCGCTACCTGTCAGCGTATATGATACAGTGGCCTCACTATCATAAGAGGCATCATAACTAAAATCGGTAAGAGTAGCCAGCCCGGTGTATGTATGCGCCGCGGGGGTATAAACCTGGACGTATACCTGGGTATTGTTCATATAGCAGGTTTCGAGCAACACCATGCCGGTGTCGGTTTCAAGTATCAGCCCGTCACCATCAATTGACCAGGATCTTATTGTCGGCAAACCTTCATGCCAACCCGATGACGTTTTGCTTGTAGTATCAGCCTCGTCAACACTTAAATCCAGCGTAGCACTGCGTTGTCCCGCCACGGTTGTATAAACTGGGGACGCAGTTGTCCCTGTGTTAACCTTAATTAAAAAACCTACGCCTGTTACAGCAGCCATGAATTATTCCTCCTCGATCTTTTCAATTTCATAATAATACACAAAAACTGACCTATCAGCATAATATTTTTTATCGCCAATGGCATGGACTTTTGCCGTATAGCCAGTCGTCACCTCTAATTCACTTGCTGTTTGCGCGGCAATAATTTCGTCAGTAAAGTCTCTGACACTATCCGCATAGGCAGTTATTGTTCCTTGGACAATTGCACCCTGCTGATAGACCACGTCGTCAAAATTCAGCGTCACAGCTGTCGCATCGATGCCTATCGCTGTAAGCCGGGCTGTCACTGCCGTGGCCAGCAAGTTAGTTGTAGTGGTATCCGTCGTTGTGGTTGTGGTATCCGTACTAGTAGTATCCGTGGTTTCATCCGCCATCTATATCACCCCAAATCCTGAATTTTATAGCTAATTGCTAACGAGCTATAGCGGTAAATTAGCCCATCGCGCTCGAATCTAGCAATTTTCCCAGATTCCATTTTTACGATCGCGGCATTAAATTTGTCAGCGGATAAGTCGGGAAAAAAGCCGTAAAGTGCCTCCGTTACTGCATCCAGCATCGCGCAAACTTCCTTTGTTCCACCATATTTTGACCAGCAAAAAACGGTATGGGTTATTTCCACACCGCTCGTAGTCTTAGTCGACCAGTCCGAAAAATCAAACTCGCCGATTGTTATATAGTTAGGAACCTCGTTTTCCGGCACTTTATCAAATACCGAGTAATCACTAATCTCAGCGGTTAGCCTATTATAGATCGCCACTTGAAGCGGCCATGCCGGGGATCTCATCGTGCTGCCCCCTCAATTACATTTTTAATACCATTTACAAAATCGTTCTGTTCGGCATCCCAGGCCGGTTCAATATGCGGATCAGATTTAGTACCAGGATGCTGTACTGTGACTTTTTTGTTACCATATGGGTGAATAGGGTGGGCCTTTGTCCCTCGCTCCAGCAAATGGGCAATTGGATGCAATCGTCCATGCCACTGCGGTCCAACCGTAGCCGTTAAGTCAGATTTTTTTAGTGACCGCTTAATTGATTTTTTATATTTTCCTGTCCGTACTGGGGCGGCTTGCCGTTCCCTGTTGCGAATATTTTTCGTAGTAGTGTCCATCTGGATTTCAACGCCATGAACAACTCTATAATTGAAACGGTTTATCTTGCCGATGACGTCATCAACGCCTTTAATTTCAATCTCAACTTTCATCAGCAGAGACCTCCTGGGCAAGTAGCGTAAGCTCCTGCTTTCGGCCATCATAATCCAGAATGTTTTTTATTTCAAATGTTCGGCTGTCAACAGTAACCCGCATGTCAGTTTTCACACCGGACAAGTAGCGGATTCTAATTTCATGGTCCACTGTGCTTTCGATTTGCTGCGCATAGTACAACGTTTTGCCAGTAATCGGCTTCACATTCGCCCAAACTGTTTCATAAGTTGTCCATGATTCATCCGCACCGCCGCCAGCATCAATAGATGTAGTTAACTCCTGGATCATAACCCGTTTGTTTAACTTCCCAGCGCCGATCACGTCGGCCACACCCGATCAATGCCAAGAAGCGCAGATACGGCAAACTCTATTTCCTTTGACGTCACCCCAGTTAGTACCGATTCACGATTTATATACCAGTGGCCAATTAGGAGCAGCATAGCTTGTTTCACGGTCTGCGCTACCTCAGAAGCGCCAGCTACATAACGAACTTTCACCCCATTTACTGGTCTGAGTGTCACTGTCGGTGTTGTTTTGGCATACCTTAAAGACACCCGGCCAGGCTCAGAATCAGCATCAACAAAATACTCAGTTGTAGACCAAATATATTCAGTGTCATCAGTGCCGTAATACTTGATGCTCTCCACGCTAACGAGCGGCGGGTGTGGGATATTTACCGGAAAGCGTGGCCAACGATCAAGCGTCAATTCTAATGTCTGCGTTAAATACGCCCGGTTTTGACGCTGCTCACAATATTGTCGGGCGGCAACAATAAGCGTCGTAATCAGATCGTCTTCGTCTGTGCCGTCTACCCTACAGTGGGCTTTCGCCTCATCCAATGTCACCGGCTCCGTTGTCGGCTCGGTTATAATTTTTATCGCCATTTAATCACCGCCAAAAGGGAACTTTTCCGTCCCCTAGCATTAATCAGTAATCGCACTCGGCGGAGTAGATTTTTGAGTCTTCATATCTAGCAAATACACTGCCGAAGTGATATTTGAAGCACTGGACGCGCCGGTGACGATTGTTATGCAATCAAATTCATTATTAATATCCAATTTTTGTGGATCAATTTGAAATACAACTACCTTGTTTTTAATACCGGAATCAGTGGTAAACGTCAAGGCGTCACTCTGTTTGGTCAATGTATCAGACGTTGAAGTATCAGCATTAATCCAGATTGGAATATTGTTGGTCAAAACTTTAACACTAGTCCCTGCGACAGCAGTGGCTTGGTAAGGCGTCAAGGCAATGGTTGTTGCCACCCCTTGGGTGATATTACACACAATATACGCCCGATTAACATTTTTCAGACTGACATACGTCCCGGTTCGCCCAGCGGCATCGGTTGCCGGGTTTAGAGCTTGGACAACTTTATAGGTTTCAGGTACACAAATCATTGACATAGTTATTACCTCCTTACGATCTGGTCGCGAGTGCGACAAATGGCGAATAGGTGGAACTTCCCTTATACGGTGTCATAGCCATATCCCAAAGCGGCATACCATTAACGCGATAAGTAAACCGCATGACATTTTCATCATACAGGAATCGAACATGCACCGAAGACTGGGCATTAATGCCGCCCTTATCAATTATCATATACTGGCTCATGTCAGCCAGTATGATATCACCGACCGTTCCCAGGGCTGCGCATTGCTCGACCGGGATAACGGGTAAGCCCTTAATGGTCCCACGCTCGATATACTCGCGCGTATACGGAGACAATTCGCCACCGGTACCGACGGTAATTGTCATATTTTCGAGTTGAGGCTCGACCTCTTGATTAATAAACCAAACGGCATTGCCACGCGACCGGGCATATATCCGGTTGTACATTTTCAGGATGTTGTAGTGGTTGACCGTGGTTGCAGTTTGGCTAGTTTCCTTCGCCACCGTGACCAACGCATCCGCCTTTAGAATTCCTTGGGGAATCCCTGTGCCACTGCCATTTAAAAGTGCATCATCTAGCTTAAACGCCATTTCTTCCGCGAACGCCTGGCGGATTACGGCTTCGAGTGCCACAGCATCTTCCATTAGCTCGTCAGTAAGGTAACACAAGGCCATCAGCTTATCTAAGGTGAGTTCGATTTTTTTGAATTTCGGTTTGCTGGACGCGACTGTTTCCGCCTCCGACGTCCAGTAAGCCTGCACACCACCCCAGCGGCTGCCGTTCGCCCTGCTGGTTTCATCTATCCCGTTCATTCTGATTCGGTTGGCATTTGGGCCGATTGGAATTGACCGGCACCGGCTGGCAATTGCGCTGGCATCATGGACCTTAGCCAACAGCTCCGCTACATATTGCTCGTCAATTAAAAAACCACCGTCAGAGTTAACAGCCTCACTGGAACCACTGGCCGCACCTTTTACACCATGGAGTAGACGATTGTCAATTACCCCGCCTGGTACACCGGCCACTCGAACAGCTTTTAAAAAATCACCAAGGCTATTCCATTTCTTTTCATTGACTTCGATGTTTGGAGGAGGCTGATTGACTGGCGTATTAATGGCAACTTCTCTGGCATCAATTTTCGTCTGTGCCTCGATGGTGGCCTCCAGACTTGCAATTTCGGTTTCCAAGGCATCAAATTGCGTCTTTTCCTCTACAGTCATACCCCTATTAGCAGCTATAGCGGTATTAACGATACCCGCCTGGGCATCCATCTTTTGTTTGAGCATTTTCTTAAAATCCATGTTTTAATCTCCTTTCATTCATCCGGCATTTTTCTGCGTATATATCAACCGGGATTACACCCGGGGGATCGGGTTCTGGTGGCGGCGCATAAAATTGAATTTTAGCCGCCGGAATATTTTTAAACCTCGACAAGTCAAACGCCATGCTGCCCAAAATAAGCTGACCATCTGATATCGATGCAGCAACCTGTTTTCCTCCTTCAATCTCATCAGCAAACCCCATAGCAACAGCATCCTCCGCGGTCATCCATGTTTCGGCATCCAGTAATTTAATTATCTCATCGTCTTCCATGCCGGTTTTGTCGCGATAGACAGCAATTGAACTTTCGCGGATCTTATCAAGCGTGTCGGCCATGGCCCTGAAATCGTTGGCATTACCCATAGCAATGGTCCATGGATTATGGACCATCAGCATAGCGTTACTAGGCATATACACATTGTCACCGACCATGGCTATTACCGATGCCATACTAGCCGCAAGACCGTCAATATACACATTTTTTGTGGCAGAATGACGTTTGAGCATTGAATAAATAGCCTGCCCGGCAAATACGTCGCCGCCGCCTGAATTAATATAAATATTTAGCGACGATATATCGCCTAATGCATCCATGTCCTTTTTAAACTGCTTCGGTGTTACCTCATCACCCCACCAACTCGAATCGCTGATTTCATCATACAGCAATAATTCCCCGGCATTATCAGCCTGAGCCTTAAACTCCCAAAACTTTTTCTTTTTCATAACTTACCTCCTCTCCCCTATCAGTTCATGGATTTCTGCTGCTAACGCTTGGGATCCATTTTGTTGTGGCAGTTTCCCGGCTTCAATCATGTTTGACGGCTGTAAGTATATGTCGCCATTTTCAACCGGCGGCATATTTTCCAATCGGCGGATATCATTGACCGACAACCAACCCCACTGTCGTCCGGCAGCATAAGCAGCTGATCGAGACGCCATGTCACCACGCAACAGACCGTCCATTTTGAACTCAATATAATACCCAGCTTTTCGCTCTTTCGGCGTCAATAACTGGGCGTTGGCATTCTCCTCATATCTCTTAAACCAAGGAAGCATGGTGTACATGATAAATTCCAAGGATTGATGCTCAATGTTGTTGTTTGTTGCCTTATCCAAGTTCTGGATCAAATGGAGCGGAACCCGATAACATCGAGCAACGTCTTCAATCTGAAATTTTTTCGATTCTAAAAGTTGTGCATCAACAGGCTTGATTGTTAGCTGATTAAATGAACCACCGGACTCCAATAATATTGGTTTCCCAGTGTTAGCTAGACCAGTATAGTTTTTTGTCAGATCTTTCTTGAGTCGTTCATACGCCACATCTCCCAGAACGTCTGGAAATGAAAAAACGCCGCTTGCATTCGCGCCGTTTTGATAGAACCTAACCCCAAATTTCTCATATGACAACCCTAATGTAATGGCACTCGCCATGTATTCAATAGGTGAAACACCAATTAACCCATCAAAACTAAGACCAGGAATATGAAATATTTCGCTTCTTGAATACGTTTTTTCGTTGGCCCCATCCTGATACTTGTATGATATTTGCCCATTCTCGCTTTTGATCTGAAGTTTTGTCCACTCTAAAGGCCATAACCCAACCAAATCATTATACTTATTTACCAATTTTAAACATACAGAATTGCCACCTGTGTTTAAGCTAATAAGCTGGGTTTCTTTAAACCCAAATGGAGCCATCATATCATTTGGCTGATTATGCAAAATGTCGTACACCTGCAGGTCTGTTGAAACTCCCCGTGTACCGTCTTTGTTTTTCCGGTACAGTATAGCCGGGCAGGTAGCGAATGTCTCACTAAGCACCCGAACGCAAGAAAACACCGCGGAATACTTCATTGCTACTTCTCGATCAACATTAATAGCACCAATCCCAGAGTATTCGCTAACATCATCGCCAGCAAGAAATTTACTAATATAATCGGCCAAGGAATTTTTAAATTTTCTTAATAACCCCAATATCTCACCTCCTTCACAGGCTTCGCATGCCCCGTTTTTCATAAACAGATTCGTTATTTTCGTTTACAATCGCCCTAACATGGGCGTTGATTGTACTTGCTATCGGGTCAATGCGTTCCGTGGATTTTGATTTATCTAGCATAATATTGTCCTTGTCGTCTGCCCGAGTTACTGCATTACTTACGGCCCATCCTAAAACTGGATTTCCGTCATGGATAACTTTTTTCATATAGACCGATTCTCTAAAAGATTTTGTCGGCTCTGATAACGTCGGAATACCCTGGCGGATTTCTACACACAAAAACCCGTCATCCTGCAGTTCCTGAGCAAACTGGCTGCAGTTGTACGGGTCGAAACAAATTTCTTTGATTTTATATCCCTGCAATTTGATATATGCAGCGACAAAACGGTAATCTACCACCGCGCCAGGCGTTGCGGTTATCCATCCTTGCGAAATCCATAAGTCATAGGGAACTTTATCCGTCTTGCGTTTAGCGGCCAACGTATCTTCCGGCATAAATGAATGCGACAATACAACATATTTATCATTGACCAAAAATTCGAAGCTAACAGACGTTAAGTCAATCTTTGCTGACAAGTCAACGCCGACAAAACAATCAATGCTGGTTAAATTCGGTATTTCCCCCCGACATAATGCCCATTTATCCATGTTCATATAGCCGTTTTCACGCTGATTTACCCAGACATTCATGTTTTTGGTGAGAAAATCTCGCATTTTTTCCGGCGCTTCTAGTGCCAATTGCAAGCGTTTTCGAATGGATTCGATACCTTCCGGGTAACTACAGGCGATTGGATTAGCCTTTAGCCAGGCCGATTCATCGCGAATATCATCAACCAGATTCCCTTCTTTGTCCTTATCCAGCTCATTTATCATAATAAAATAGCTGTCGACGTTGAAATCCAGGGCTGGATTAAGTATTTTTGCCACCAGGTGATACTCGACGGAATAGCATGGGTTTGCCAAGTTAAATCCAGCCGTAGTTATAATTGCAAGTAGCGGCTGAGTCCTGGCAATCATGCCAGAATCAAGCACATCGTACAGTTCGCTAGTATCGTGGGCGTGATATTCGTCAACTATCCCGCATTGAGGGTTTAGCCCGTCACCGGATCGGCGATCTTCCTTGCTGAGCGCCCTCATAAATGAGCCGGTTTTTTTATGTTGTATCTTACCGTAGGATACATTATACCGGCCTTTTAATTCTGAGTTATCCAACATGGCCACGGTTTCATCCCAAACAATCTTCGCCTGTTCGGTCTTAACTGCAGCACAGTATACTTCGCTGGCACCCTCGCCAAGCGCCATTAGTTCATAACTGCCTACCGCTGCCAGTGACTGGGATTTGGCATTTTTACGGCCAACCTGCCAATAAAATTTATTAAATCGCCGATATCCTGTTACCTTATGCACCCAACCATAAACATTGCCGAAAATAAATTTTTGGATGATATGCGGATCGATGTATTGGCCTTTTAGCACGCCCTTTCGATGCTTAAATAGTCGCATCCAATCCAGAAATCGCACGGCCTTTTCCTCGTCGAATACATAATCGAAATTCTCGCGATCCAAATCTCTAAGAAACCGTATGCAGGCCCATTTATGTTTTTGGCAAGCGATAATGCGACCACCAATAACCTCATCCGAATACCGGATTAATTCGTCTAGCAGGCTCATACATTACCAAACCCTTTATTAGCCAGCGGATCTTCTTGTTTCGGTTCTTTTTTTGGTACGTTCTTAACCTTGGCCAATGGGTTTAGGAATAGGCGATCCTCCATCTTAACAAGCTGGTCCATTTTTTTATTAATTGCGTTGTCTATTTGCAAGTCAACATTCAGTCGCATATATCGATTCAGACAATCGATATACTCTTCTGGCAACCTGTCCTCATATTCTGACCAGTCGGCATTAAATTGCCCCACTCGTTTTCGATGTTCCAATAATTGCAGGTATTCGCTAAACGTCATGCAGTAACGAGCAAGAAGCCCAATATCACCAGAAGATACAAAATCAAGGTCCTTATAAATCTTGATAATTTCTTTCCATTTCGCGTAGGCGTTAACATCTGCCTTCACAAAACCAGGACACTTTAATTTTTGATCACCCAATTTAACTTCAGACTTCTGCCTGCGTTCAATCTCAGCTTTTGTAAGCCGATTTGGATTTTTTTCTGCTAAGTGCAGCGCAATTGGTTTTGCATTTCGTCCTCCCATTTCATCTCACCTATCTCAAAAAACGAATTTTGTTCACAGAAAAGGCCACACGCGGTCTAGGTCGGAAAGGCTCCATGGATTTACTCCCCCCCTACCCTGTCTGGGATTATTGCCAAACCCGCCATCTTCGCGCGCCGTCTTTGCATCGTGACACTCTTTGCATAGTGGTTGATGGTTAGATGGTAGCCAAAACAAATTCTTATCACCTTTGTGAGGCGCGATGTGATCAACAACTGTAGCCGGTCGTAGCTTACCATGTCTATTGCACTCAATACATAGAGGATGTTGTCTCAAGTATTTAGTACGATACTTCTGCCATCGTGAGTTATATCCACGCTTGCTTGATGATGGCCTACTATCTTTGATTGGTGTACTCTTGTGCTGATCACAGTAACCGCTGCTCACTAATGAGCTACAGCCAGGCTGCTTACATGGTCGCGGTAGTCGTGCTGGCATTCACTTCAACACCCCAGTCACCTTACTGCTCTTGTACTTCCCGCCTCGCTTATAACATTGCGAATTAAATGGCTGGTTAAGCATATCCTTGCCTACCCTTGGCCTATACTCTGAACAACCGCCGTCCTTCCATGTCACGCGCCTGGCTATGCATATCTCTATGCCATGGCGCTCGCATTCGGTACAGTCACAGTCTACAGTTGGCATCGTCCTCGCCTCCTTTTTTAATAAAATAAAAACGCCCTAAGGCGCATAACTAAATGAACAATATTTTAATGCTTTTGAACATCTGATATTAATAGGCTCAATGATTTTATTATTATCCACTCTTTTCCAAATAATCCTAAATTCATTTTGATACGAATAACTATTATCCTTTAATAAGTAAGGTGGGCATAGATAACGTCGGGTTATAAACTTATCATCATGTTCCGTATATTTCCGAACGCGATTATTAATATAAAAACATTTACCTGCTGTTACAAACATTAAGCCTTTTTTATTCATCTGCACATTTAGTTCATCTAAAAACCTAACTGTATCACGAACAATAAGCATGGAACTACCGAACTCTTCCTTCATTCGATCATCTTTATTTAAGCAAAAACATAAAACATAATAATTGCTTTCATCAATTTGATCTTCAATCGTACAATTAGCTATCGTAATATTTCTAGAGTTCTTACCCAAAAAAATTGCATGTTGCATAGTATGAAAAGCCGTTTCAAATGCAGGATTTTTCACATCGCCACTATTAAATATATAATTTCCTATTTCCCATTTAGTAGCTATTTTACCTTCATTATCGTCACCAACATAGTTTCCTAATTTGTCTTGAGGATAATTATTAAGATAATTAATATAAATTGCCCTTGTATTTTTTAACTTTGCCAGACGATATGGCTTCATGTATTTATATAATACATTTGGTAACTTTATTGTCATATACAATTAATCTCCCATTTACCTTTTTGTCCCACACTTCGGCAAATGGTACTATTTTCCTGCAAGCAACTTATTACTCTCAATTCTTTTTCTTGCTATAGCCATAACCGCTTCATCCTGCTCCATCAAAATAAAATTGCGGTCAGTATTCATACAAGCAACGCCTGTACTTCCACTGCCGCAACAATTATCAAGCACTATCTGGTGCTTATGCGTATACGTCTTAATCAGATACTCCAGCAAATACACTGGCTTTTGGGTTGGATGCCAATGGCCTTCATTGCCGCCACTGATCCGGATCACATCTCTCGGATATCTTGTGCCGTTATTACTATGCCTGACTGGTTTATATGATCTATAAATACTGGTCGTCGATATACTGTTACTTTTCTTATAAGGCTTGCCCTCACTGAATTGTGGGTTATATGTCGGCAGCTTTTTATAAAACACTAATATAACTTCATGGCACCTTAACGGCATTTTATTGGCATTAAGAAAACCAACCGCTCGAGCCTTCTCCCAGATAATTTCATACCTGAAAAACTTTCGATTGCTGTTGATTAAGTCCGTTGTAAATGGTTGTTGTGAGAACAGCAATATCGCTCCATGGTCTTTAATGATTCGGCTATACTGTGCCCATAATGGTTCAAACGGAATAACAATATCCCATTTACAATCCGTTGTGCCATATGGCAAGTCACATAGAATTAAGTCGATTGATTTATCATCAATTTGCTGCATTAAATCTAAACAATTTCCCTGATGAACTGCGTTGAAAGTCAGCATATTAACCACCTCAGTTATAATATTTTTACTGCACAATCACTACCTTTGCTTATTTTTGTATATTATAAAAGCGCCCCGAAGGACGCTCTTTAATCAATTTATAAGCCGTTTAATATTACGCTCAATAAATTCTGCCCACCGAACCGGCATTGAAACAACTAGCCTAAACAATATACCCGCAAAAATCGCTGAGCAAAATAATTGCATTGTCCAAGTCGCAAGCATTTGAAGCACAACAGCAATAGTAACTATTATGAACCCACAAACCCTTATTTTACAAGCATAATTACTCGCTTTCATTAGATATATGGCTCCATAATAAAGTAGAGCATTTGCAATAATGTTACAATCAAGAAAGTTAGCTATCATATTAATTCTCCTTTTTACCATTTTAAACATATTTTCGACAAAAAGGATTTATTTTCCTGCAAAATAAATATAACCGCCCTCGTAATGAGAGCGGTTACCTGCGTATAGAGTAAGTAATCCATTTTTGAGTTTAAATCATTTTGTCAAATCTGTCAATATTATTGCTACGTTTCAATGTATAACTTATCATTTACCTTTGCCAGTGAGTCTTTTTTATTTTTGTCCTTCTTCACCCTATTCTTACTACCGCCACCAAGTAACGCCTCCCCTGCCGGTGGAATTTCGCGCGGCTTATGTGCTAAAGCACGATCCGCCATTAATTCCGTTATCTCGTCCACTGTATTAATTTGATCAGCTGGCCAAACCTCTGTACCACATTCAGGGCATTTATGATAATCAAATTTTTCAATGTACTCCATTACAACTCGGCATTCTTGGCAAAACCATGGCTTACGCATTATATACCTCCGATCCACCAGCAATGCTTAAAATACGTTACTAAGCCGCTTTTATTTTTATCGCCATTTTCCTTCCGGTCATCGTGGTTCACCCCTAATCTAAGTTTATTTCGTATTTTGTTATTTCTTCGGCTCGCACATTCCCAGCCGTCTGGCCTCGGGGTTGACGCACTTACGGCCGTCACATGATTGGCATGTATATGGGTTATTCATTGTAATATCCCCTCGCCATATTCTTATCAATTACCCGCCGTCTGGCCACATCAACATCAACTTTCATGATCGCCAGCATCGTCTCACAGGCTGTTTGCAGGTCAACTATTTCCTCTGCTAATTGCGCTATTGCCTCATCGTAACCAAGCGGTTTAGGGTCGGATGGGAATTGCCAAATATAATAAAACTGATCCGCTACTTCCTGAAATTCCTCTGCAATATGCTTCATTTGTTCCCTTGGCATAGCGTTTAAAAATTTAGTACAAGGCTTAATATCAGGCATTGCACTCACCCTCCTTTGCCTTGGCTAGGGCTTTGGTAACAATATCTATAGCCCTGCTATTGTCGGTCATCCACATAATGTCCTTGCCACTGACGGTTTTAATCGGCTCCATTTTCGCTCTACCGCGGCTAATAATATTATTTAGGTCTACCAAATCTGGTCTGTCAGTCGCTAATAGATTGTGACTAGTGGCTAAATCATGTAGCGCAATTTCCAACGCCCCAACCAGCTCAGCCACCCTAGCCTCCGCCTGCTGGAGTTGCTTCTTTAGCGATTCTTTTTCCCCATACAGTGAATGTATATAGTTAATAAGGGTAATACCGCATTTTCTACATGACGGCCATCTTCCATCAATTGAAAAATCATGTTTGCATTCAACCATTACCGCCCAACCCCCTTCGCCGTGAAGTACAGGCAAGGCAACTCCGTGCCCTGCCTTAGCTTATTCCGTTTTTTGCAATCAAAACGATGCTTGGTATTTCGAGCCAAAAGTTTATGATTCCGAGGCTGTATCTCCACACAATCTTTACATGTCTGCATCGTGTGCCCCCTAACCCAAAGACTGGCACGAGCCACCGTGCTCATGATCACATCTCTGCGCCAACGGCGTATACGACTCCACAAAATATTTGTTGGTCATTAACGTTGCCGGCACTCCGTCTCTCTGGTCAGTGACCGTTTCAGCGTTGCGATCTGCAATGACTACGTCATTACAAACCCGACACCTGGCCCTAATCCTTCCTGCCCCCAGTATGCAAAAATACGCAGCACCACACTGACAATCTACTTTGTACCGTTCCTGTTCGATAGATGTTTTTGTGGTAAAATTTTTCATATCAAGTCCGTGAACCTCCATCATCACAACCTCTTGCAAGTCTACCGCTATAAGCTCACCATCAACATGATTTGCAAAAATGCCACGGTACTGTCGCTGGTGTTGCTTTAATTCATCAAATATACCTTTGACCATGCGCTCTGGCAGTTCAATTTTAATTTTATTGCCGTTAAGTAAAACGAGCTCAACCGGCAACAATGGTGGTTTTTCTTTTACCTGTTCTAGTTGCTTGTCCACCAGCTGATCGGGCGCTGCCTCCGACTCCGACGCTTCATACATAATCCCAGGGGCATCAATCACAGGATCAGCGGTTTCAATCACGTTTTCTACAGTTTCAATTACGCTTTCGGGCATTTCCTGTACGGATTCAGCTAATTCGCTAACGTCTGGTTCCGTAATCACCGACGCTGGCTCAGTTTTCTCTGGTTCTGGTACTATTTCCGGTTGCAACTCAACTGGCTCCGGTCCCGGTTTTATCTTACTAAACTTAAACTTAACTTTGCTAGCTGCTTTTACCAGGCTGCTATTCGTAGTACCAAACGCCTGGATGATTTCATCCCTATTGAGTCCACCGTCGACACATATATTTAACCGATCATACGTGATATCTTTAAACCTTGCCGGGTCGCATTTTTCAAAGGCATCACGTACCGGCATATCTATATCTAACGCTTCAACAAAAGTCATTTTACGTGTAACCACCGGGCTAGGTACTGGTTCCGTGTCGGATACTTTCGGTACCGGCGAACCGGCTTGTCTTACTCTTCCTGTCATTTCATTCACTCTCCCATTTAAAATTCAAGGATCACACTACTTCACTAATCTCAATTTCTACTCGCGGCGTATCTGAGTAATACTTTTCTGCAATCAAGGCCACCACTTGGCTGTCATCGCGCCATATTACCGATTTCAGGGCATCCTTTATTCCCTTAACCACATTGTCAACGTCCGGCTTAGTTACCGGTCTTAGGCTCCCATCACTAGCCAACTTGTGCCGTTTCTGACTAAATGATTTTGGTATGCCTTTATAAATAATCACCCGCAGATTTATTGCCTCTTGTAGTGGTATCGGCGGTTTATGTTTTAATGCCTCATCCCGGACAATTTGCTTATAGTTCCGGGACGTTTGCGGATCATACGCCTTGGCATGGCCGGCTATTGTGGTAAATCTCGGCCTGCCTTGCGCTACCGCTTCACCGAAAACTGTAAATTTAATCATACCGGTTCTCCTCACTCATAATGCAAATTTAAAGTTTTACAA